>LNFM01003764.1_pt1 | contig 29190 bp, 32 predicted proteins | sample 596031 | NCBI WGS metagenome assembly LNFM01 (sample SAMN04254537, study PRJNA301005) | activated carbon metagenome | isolation source: dual media filters at the Ann Arbor, Michigan drinking water treatment plant | place: USA: Ann Arbor
AGCACCAGGGTGTTCACCATCCCGAACACGCTCACGACCACCGAGAGGGCCAGCAGGACGTAGAGCATGTTGAGGATCGTGGAGAGCTCCGCGGTGGTCGCGCGGGCGAACTCCTCCGTCGTGCCCACCGTCGTGTCGGGGAAGTCCGCCAGCGCCCGCTCGATGCCCGCGGTGCCGCCCTCCGCCCCCGCCACGAACGTGTACCGGTCCTTCGCCCGCGGGAAGCCGTCGTCGAACGCATCCTGGGAGATCACGACCGGGCTGAGCACCGGCATCAGCCGGGGCGGGTCGTGGATGCCCGCGACCGTCCGGGTGAGCGTCGCGCCCGAGGGGCTGGTGATCCGCAGCGACGAGCCCACGGACAGACCGTGGTCCTCGGCGAAGGTGCGTGTGACGATGGCGCCGTCGCCCGCGAGGGACGCGAGCGCCGCGGCGGAGCCGGCGGTCCACGTGAACGCGTAGGCGCGGTCGATGGTGCGGGGGTCCACACCGCTCACGGGCACCGGCGCGCCGTCCACGAGCGCGCGGTCCTCGCGGACGCTCGAGACGAGGGCCTCGGGGTGGGCCGCGGCGACGGCCCGTCCGGCGCCCGTCGGGGCCGGGTCCCAGCCGTTGGCGGACGTGATGACGTGCGAGGCCGCGACCTGGTCCGTCACGTCGGACCGGGCGGTGCCGATGAGGCCCGCGCCGAGCACCGCGACGAGGGTGACGAGGGCGAGGCCGATCATGAGGGCGGCGGCGGTGGCGGCCGTGCGGGAGGGGTTGCGGACGGTGTTCTCGCGGGCCAGCTCGCCCGCGACGCCGGTCTGGGCGATCGGCCAGCCGACGAGCCCGGCGATCGGGCGCACCAGGCGGGACGACACGACCGCGATCCCGATGAAGAGCGCCAGGGCGCCGCCGCCCAGCATGAGCAGGCGCTCGCCGGTGCCGAGGCCGTCGGCGAGGAGGCCCCGCGCCAGCATCGCGGCGGCGAGGAGCGTCGCGGCGCCCGCGACCACGGCCCGGCGCCGCGGGCCGCCGTCCGCGACGGATGCCGCGCCCTCACGGACCGCCAGGATCGGCGGCACCCGCGTGGCCCGGACGGCCGGCACGATGCCCGCCAGGAGGGTCACGACCGTCCCGACGAGCAGTGAGACGACCACCGTGGAGGTGGCGAAGACGGTGTCGCCCTGCGGCATGTCGAGGCCCATGGCGCGGAAGAGCGCCGTCAGGCCCGCGGCGAGCCCGACGCCGAGCGCCAGGCCGGCGAGCGACGCGGCCAGCCCCATGAGCGCCGCCTCGCCCATCACCGACCGCAGCACCTGACGCCGTGAGGCGCCGAGGGTGCGCAGCGTCGCGAGCTCGCGGGAGCGCTGGGCGACGGTGATCGAGAGGGTGTTGAAGATGACGAAGGCGCCGACGAACAGGGCGATGCCGCCGAAGGCGAGCAGGATGCCCCGGATGAACGTGATCGCCTCCGAGATGACCTGCTTGTCGGCCGCGGCCTGCTCCGCGCCGGTGCGGACCCGGGCGGTGTCGGGCAGGACGGCGGCGATGCGCGCCGCGAGGGCCTCCTCGGAGACACCCGGCTCGGCGGCCACCTGGATCGCGTCGAAGCCGCTCTTGCCGAGCACGGCGCGCGCCGTCGGGATGTCGAAGATGGCGATGGTCGCGCCGCCGAGCGAGTCCACGTCGCCGAACCGGGCGATCCCGCTCACGGTGTAGGGCCGCGCGGGGCCCTCGGCCACCACGCGGATCGTGTCGCCCACGGCGAAGTCATCGTCGGAGGCGGTGGTGACGTCGATGACGACCTGCCCGGGGCCCGACGCCCAGGCGCCGTCGGCGAGGGTCAGCGGGTTGAAGCGGGGGTGGGCCGGGTCCACGCCGAAGCCGAAGGCGGGCATGTTCCCGCCGATGACCGCTCCGTCGCGGTCGAGCATCTTCGCGGTGTTGCCGGTCCCCGAGAAGTCGACGAGGGTGCCGCCCGCCTCGGCGACGCCGGGGATCGCCTCGATGCGGGGGAGCAGGGACGCGGGGACCGTCGGCGTGCCGGCGAACGCGTCGTCGACCACCGGCGCGCCGCGCACGACCAGGTCGGTGTTGGTGTACGAGCTGCTGAAGATGTCGGTGAAGGCACGATCGATGGTGTCGGTGAGGATGAGGCTGCCGGCGATCATGGCCACGCCCAGGACGACGGCGAGGGCGGTGAGGGCGGCGCGCGTGCGGCGTTCCACCAGGCTCCTGATGGTCGCGAGGGTCATCGGGTCACCTCCGCGAGGGCGTCGAGCACCTCGGCCGACGTGGACCGGCCGAGCGTGCGCACGATGCGGCCGTCGGCCAGGAAGACGATGCGGTCGGCGATCGTCGCCGCGTGCGCGTCGTGGGTCACCATCAGCGTCGTCTGGCCGAGGTCCTCGGACGAACGGCGCAGCAGCCCGAGGATCTCGCCGCCCGCGCTGGAGTCGAGGTTGCCCGTCGGCTCGTCGGCGAACATGACCGTCGGGCGGGAGAGCATCGCCCGGGCGATCGCGACCCGCTGCTGCTGGCCGCCCGACAACTGCGCGGGCCGGTGTCGGCGGCGCTCCGAGAGGCCGACGGACGCGATCACCTCGTCGAGCCACCGGGGGTCGGGGCGGCCGCCGGCGATCCGCGTCGGCAGGGCGATGTTCTCCTCGGCGCTCAGGGTGGGGAGGAGGTTGAAGAACTGGAAGACGAAGCCGATGTGCCGGCGGCGGAGCGTGGTGAGGGCGGTGTCGCCCATCCCGGTGATCTCCCGGTCGTCGATCCAGACCTCGCCCTCGGTCGGGCGGTCGAGGCCGGCGAGGACGTGCATGAGGGTCGATTTGCCGGAGCCCGAGGGCCCCATCACGGCGACGAGCTCGCCGCGTTCGACGGCGATCGAGACGCCGTCGAGCGCCCGCACCGCGGTCTCGCCGGCGCCGTGCAGGCGGACGAGGTCGCGGGCGACGACGACGGGGTGGGGGTGCGTGCCGTCGCCGCCGGCCGGGGTGGTGGCGAGGGGGGATGCGGTGGTCATGGCGCGGCCTCCTGGAGAGGTGGTGGTCCGGTGATGCGGCGACGCTACGACCGGCCCGCGCGGCGGCCATCGGCCGCCCTCCCGATCCGGCGGCGACGGGGGGATGGTCCTGCGCGCCGCCGGCGCATCCCGGCGGCGCGCCCGCGTCATCCGCGGGGATGACGCGGCACCGCCCGGACGGCCGACGCCGTGTCCCGTGGCGGGGGAGTACCGTCGCGGCATGGGGCTCCGCCGACTCGTCGAGGGACGCACGATCGACGCCCTCGTCGTCGTCCTCTTCGTCGTCGGGATCGTCGAGATCTGGGCGAACGAGGAGGTCGTCGGGCCGTCGCTGGTGCTGACCGCGCTGGCCCTGGTGTGGGGTCCCGCGCTGCTGCTGCGGGGCCGTTTCCCCGTGGGGGCTCCGGTGGCCGTCTTCGTCATCCTGATGGTCCAGACGCTGATCTGGCCGCGGTCGGTGCCGTACATGTTCGCGACGTTCGCGATGGCGATGCTGGCGACGGGCCTGCTGTCGGTGGCGCTGGTCGGCGCCCGCGACCGCCTGCTCGGGGCGGCGCTGGCGCTGGGCGCGTTCGTGCTCGTCGTCGCCCGCGACCCCGACGGCGACTGGACCAACCTGGTGTCCACGCTCCCCGCGGCCGGTATCGCCTGGCTCGTGGGGTACGCGTACCGCACCCAGACCGAGCGGACCGCCGAGCTGCGCGAGCGCACCGAGCGGCTCGAGCGGGAACGCGAGACCGAGGCGCGCGCCGCGGTCGCGGAGGAGCGGGCGCGCATCGCCCGGGAGATGCACGACGTCGTCGCGCACAGCCTCAGCGTGATGGTCGTGCAGGCGGAGGCCGCCGAGGCGATGCTCGACACCGACCCGGAACGGGCGCGACGCCCCCTCGGCGCGGTGCAGGACACCGGCCGCGGTGCGCTCACCGAGCTCCGCCGGATGCTGGGCGTGCTGCGCGAGATGGCCGACGAGGACCCCGCCCTCGCGCCGCAGCCGGGCCTGGCCGAGCTGGACGCGCTGGTCGGCCACGTCCGCGCGGCGGGCCTGCCCGTCGAGGTCAGCGTCGTCGGCGACCCACGGCCCCTGCCGCCGGGGATCGACCTGTCCGCGTACCGCATCGTGCAGGAGGGGCTGACGAACGCCCTGAAGCACGCCGGGCCCGCACGCGCCCATGTCGCCCTCGACTACGGGCCGCGGGAGCTGCGGCTCGAGGTGAGCGACGACGGCCGCGGGCACGACCCGTCCGCCGACGGCCTCGGCCACGGCCTGCTGGGAATGCGGGAGCGGGTCGCGTGCTACGGCGGCGATCTGGAGGCGGGGCCGCGTGAGGGCGCCGCCGGCTACGCCCTCCGGGCGCGCCTGCCGCTCGACGCGGGGGCCGCGTCGTGATCCGGATCCTGATCGCCGACGACCAGGAGCTCGTCCGCGACGGGTTCGGGATGATCCTCGACGCGCAGCCCGACATGGAGGTCGTGGGTGGTGCGCGCGACGGTCACGAGGCGATCGACATGGCCCGGGCGGAGCGCCCCGACGTGGTGCTGATGGACATCCGCATGCCGGGCCTCGACGGCATCGCCGCCACCCGCCGCCTGATGGACGACGGGGACGACGCGCCGCGGGTGCTGATGCTGACCACCTTCGACGGCGACGAGTACGTCTACGAGGCGATGAAGGCCGGTGCCAGCGGGTTCATGTTGAAGGACGTGCGGCGCGAGGAGCTCGTCAACGCGGTGCGCGTGGTGGCCGCGGGCGACGCCCTGCTCGCCCCGGCGCTGACCCGGCGCCTGATCGCCGACTTCGTCCGCCGGCCCCCGCCGGGCGCCGGCCCCGCCGGGGTGATGGCGGAGCTGACCGATCGGGAGCTCGACGTCGTGCGGCTCGTCGCGCGTGGGCGCTCCAACGCCGAGATCGCCGCGGAGCTCGTGGTCAGCGAGGCGACGGTGAAGACGCACGTGGCGCGCATCCTGGCCAAGCTCGGGTTGCGCGACCGGGTGCAGGTCGTCGTCGCGGCCTACGAGTCCGGCTTCGTCCAGCCGGGCGAGGGCTGACGGGCCCCGTGCCGCCCGCCGTCGGCGACGTGGTCGCGCTGGAGGTGCTCGGCATGGGGCGGGTCGACGCCGTGGTCGAGGCCGTCGACGAGCTCGTCCAGGAGGGTGTGCGCGGCCTGGCGTGGCGGGTGCGCCTGCGCCTGCCCGACGGCAGCGCCGCCAACGGCATCAAACGCGGCAAAGCCCGCCTGATGTTCCTCGACCCCCGGCACCGGGTGGCGTGAGCGGACCCCCCGCCGTCGGGGCGGCGCTCGCGGTGGAGGTGCTGGGGGAGGGACCGGTGACCGGGGTCGTGGAACGCGTCGAGGAGGTCCGCCCGATGGGCGGCCTGCCGGGGATGGTCTGGCGGCTTGCCGTGCGCCTCCCGGGTGGCGCGGTCGCCGAGGCGATCGTCGCGGGCGACGGCGCCCCCGGCTTCCCCGACCCGCGGTACCGCCCCGCCGCCTCAGGCGGTGGCGGTGCCCCCGGCCGCTGAGGCGCGGGCGACGGGCCGGCGCGGGCGCGCGCCGCGGAAGAACAGGACCAGCGTCGGCACGAGGTAGGCCGCGTAGACGGCGACCTGCTCGAGGCTCGGCCGGGGGTCCCACCCGAGCACGCCCGCCAGGAACCGGCCGCTCTGGGTGTCGATCGTGAGCCAGCCGAGGCCGGTCAGGTCGTAGACCGCATTGTCGGCCGTCCCCAGGTCGCCCGCGGCCTGCAGGAACTGCACGGACCGCGCCAACAGGCCCGCGGCGATGACGATCACGAGGACGCCGGTCATCTGGAAGAAGAGGCGCATCGGGACGACGCGGCTGCCGTGGTACACCGCCACGCCGAGGGCGACCGCGACGGCGAGGCCGATGGTCCCGCCCACCAGCACGTCCGACGGGGAGCTCGCCCCCGTGCTCGACACCAGGAACAGCGCCGTCTCGAGGCCCTCGCGGGCGACGGCGACGAACGCCACGCCGGCGAGGGCGAGCGCCGAGTGGGCGACGGCGTCCTCGACGCGGCCCTCCAGCTCGGCGCGCATGCCGCGGGCGTGGCGGCGCATCCAGAACACCATCCAGGTGAGCAGCGTGGCCGCCGCGAGGCAGATCACGGCGAAGGTGCGCAGGCGGGGGACACCCGTGAGGTCCTCGACGGTGAGGTGCAGCACGACGCCCGCCCCGGCCGACACCAGCAGGGCGGCGGCGGTGCCGAACCACACCCAGCGCGCCATGTCCGGGCGGCTCCCGCGGTGGACGGCGGCCAGCACGATCGCCACCACCAGGGCCGCCTCGAAACCCTCGCGCAGCGTTATGAGGAGGCTCTCACCCACGGCGTTCACGTACCCAACACCCCGCGGGAGTCGGGGCGCGGGAACCCCGGTGGTCAGGGCGTGTTCAGACCGCCGGGAGGAGGGGGGACGCCGGGCGCACGGCCATCCCGCGGTCCGCGGCGAGGGCCTCCAGCAGCATCGCCGTGTCGGCCACCGGCACGCCCGTCAGGTGGGCGTCGCGGCGCTCGAAGTCGGCGACCACGGCCGCCACCGCCACGGTGTACGCCGTGGCGTCGTGCGCGGCCAGCGCGCCCAGCGCGGCCCCGGTGCGCGCGAAGGCGCCGCCGCCGCCCGCCATGGTCGCCGCCGCCGCGGCGGCCTCCCCGTCGTCGCCCTCGACGAGGGCGGTCACCGCCAGCGCGTACGCCGAGGTGGGGGAGTCGCAGACCCCCGCGAGCGCCGTCCGCGTGTAGGCGGCGGCCTCCGCGCCGTCACCCGCGAGCACCGCCGACTTCAGGTACGCCACGAGGCGCCCGTAGCTGCGCGGCGGGGCGGCCTCCCACGACGCGCGGTAGAGGCCGGCGGCGGTCCGCAGCGCCGCCCGGGCGTCGTCGGCGCGCCCGTCGAACAGCGCCCGGAACGCCTCGCCGTCGGCCGCGACCCCCTCGGTCAGGAGGTCGGCGTGCCGCCCCTCCATCATCCCGCGGGACGCCCCCGGCGGGCGCGGGGGCGGGCGAGCATCGCGTCGATGTGGAGCGCCGTGTCGACCGCCGACAGCTTCACGTCCCCGCCGACCCGGTCGGCGACGTTCCACGCCTCCCGCTGCAGGTACGCGAGCCGGGCGGGCGCGTCGGGCATCCGCTCCACCCGGTCGGCCTCGGCCACGAGGTAGGCGAGGATCTCGCGGGCCTCGCGCTCGCTCCACTTCGGGGGGCGCACCGGCCACTCGGTGTTCCGGAGGATGAACCAGAACGCGAGGCTCACCAGCGGGAACTTCAGCATGAAGACCGAGAACAGCACCCAGAGGGTCTGCACGCCCTCGTGGTCGCCGAGCAACGGCGTCAGCACCAGCAGGAAGCTGCCGAAGAGGGCGAACGCGATGCAGGTCGCCACGAGGCCGATCATGTGGCGGACGCGCACGCGCCCGTCGGCGGTGTAGAGGAACCGCTCGAGCATCCCGCCGATCATCGCCCCGTGGCCCGGCGGCCACAACCCCGTCGGGGGACCCGTCCACTAGCATCCCCTCCCGATGAACGTGTTCCTCCCCGACGGCAGCCGTCTGGAGTTGCCCGAGGGCGCCAGCGGGTACGACGCCGCCGCCGCGATCGGGCCCGGCCTCGCGAAGGCCGCGGTCGCCGTGCGCGTCGGCGACGACATCCGCGACCTCGCCCTGCCGCTTCGCGAGGGCGACCACCTGCAGATCGTCACGCCGAAGAGCGGCGACGACTACCTGTACGTGATGCGCCACTCGGCGGCCCACGTGATGGCCGAGGCCGTCCAGACCGTGGTGCCCGGCACGAAGCTCGGGTTCGGGCCGCCGATCGCCGACGGCTTCTACTACGACTTCGACCCGCCGCGGCCGCTCACCGAGGGCGACTTCACGGCCATCGAGGCCGAGATCAACCGGATCCGCAAGGCGAAGGCCCCGTTCCAGCGCAGCGTCATGAGCGTCGCCGACGCGCACGCGTACTTCGCGGAGCGCGGCGACCCGTACAAGGTCGACCAGGTCGAGGAGCTGACCCGCCAGGGCGAGACGGAGGTCTCCCTCTACCGGCAGCGCGACTTCGTCGACCTGTGCCGCGGCCCGCACCTGCAGGACACCGGCCGCCTCGGTCCCGTCAAGCTGCTGTCGGTGGCGGGTGCCTACTGGCGCGGCAGCGAGAAGAACCCGCAGCTCACCCGGGTCTACGCGACGGCGTTCACCTCGAAGACCGACCTCGACGCCCACCTCGAGCGGCTCGAGACGGCCCGGGCGCGCGACCACCGCCGCGTCGGCCGCGACCTCGACCTGTTCCACTTCGACGACTTCGGGCCCGGGTTCCCGTTCTTCCTGCCGCGCGGCATGACGATCGTGAACGCGATCACGGCCGCCGTGCGCGAGGAGCTCGACCGGATGGAGTACGGCGAGATCCAGACGCCGACGATGTTGTCGTCGCAACTGTGGGACATCAGCGGCCACAACGAGCACTACCGCGACAACATGTACTTCAGCGAGGTCGACGAGCAGGAGTTCGCGATCAAGCCGATGAACTGCCCGGGCGCCTGCCTGGTGTACCGCAGCCGCCGGCACAGCTACCGCGACCTGCCGCTCCGGTACGCCGAGTTCGGGCACGTGCACCGCCACGAGCTGTCGGGGGTGCTCCACGGGCTCTTCCGTGTGCGGGCCTTCACCCAGGACGACGCGCACGTGTTCTGCCGCCTCGACCAGGTGAAGGACGAGGTCAACGCGATCCTCGACCTCACCGACCGCTTCTACGCCCGGTTCGGCTTCGACAGGGTCGAGCTGAAGCTGTCGACCCGCCCGGAGAAGGCGACCGGCACCCCCGAGATGTGGGACCAGGCCGAGGCCGCCCTCCGCGACGCCCTCGGCGACCGCGAGTACGGCCTCAAGGTCGGCGACGGCGCCTTCTACGGGCCGAAGATCGACTTCCAGGTCACCGACACGATGGGCCGGCCGTGGCAGCTCGGCACCTGCCAGCTCGACTTCAACTTCCCGGAGCGGTTCGACCTCGTCTACACCTCGGCCGACGACACCGAGGAGCGTCCCGTGATGATCCACCGGGCGATCACCGGGTCGATCGAGCGCTTCCTCGGGATCCTGATCGAGAACACCGGTGGCGACTTCCCGCTGTGGCTCGCGCCGGAGCAGGCCCGGGTGCTGCCGATCTCCGACCGCCACGCCGACTACGCGGCGAGCGTCCGCGCCGGGTTGCGCAGCGCCGGCCTGCGGGTCGAGGTCGACGGGCGCTCCGAGTCGGTCGGGAAGCGCATCCGCGACGGCGAGCTCGCCAAGATCCCGTACCTGCTGGTGGTGGGCGACGCCGAGCAGGAGGCGGGGACGGTGGCGGTCCGGGCGCGGCACGGGGGCGACCGCGGCACCCCGACGATCACCGAGCTCGCCGGCCTGCTCGCCACCGAGGCGGCGGAGGGCGGGTGAGCCGGGTCAACTGGGTCGGCGTCAGGAACTTCCTGATCATCGCCGTCGCCGCGGGGCTGGTGTTCGTCTCGCAGGAGGGCTTCGGCCTGACGACGGGGACGGCGTCGCTGATCATCCAGGTGCTCTTCCTGGCGGCGATCCTGGCCTTCGCCTACAACTACTTCCGGCGGAACGAACTGGCCTGGCTGGTCCTGAAGCCGTGGCAGCGGTACGTCATCATCGCCTGTGTCATCGGCATCGTGCTGCTCCTGCTCGTCGGGTTCCCGTTGCTCGGCGACCGCCTGACGCCGCTCGGCGTGCTGGCGTTGATCGCCGTCCTGGTGCTGGTGATCGTCTGGGTCGTCCGGGAGAGCCGCCGCTTCCGCTGACCCCGCGCGCCGTCCGGCACGCACCCGGCACGATCCCGTGACACCCCGGCGGCGACCCGTGACGGGCCCCCGCCGCACGATGGTCCCGTGCCCCGCCGTCCACCATCCCGCGGCCAGGCGACGGTCGAGCTCGTTGCCCTGCTCCCGGCCCTCGCCCTGCTGGCCCTCGTCTGCGGGTGGCTCGTCGCCGGGGCGTACGCGTGGAGCCTCGCGGGGGGCGCGGCACGTGCGGGGGCGCGGGCCGCCGAGGTGGGGGCGCCCGCCGAGGCCGCCGTCCGCGCCGCGCTGCCCGGGGGTCACGCCCACCGGGCGCGGGTGACCGTCGACGACGGCGGGCGCCGGGTGCGGGTGCGCCTCGACGTCCCCCGGCCGCTGCCCTTCCTCCCCGTCGCCCGGGTCACCGGCGAGGCCGAGGTGGCGCGATGACGCGGCGTCCTCACCGCGGGCAGGCGGCCGTCGAGGTGATCGCGGCCGTGCCCCTGCTGATCGTCGCGGCGCTCCTGGCGTGGCAGCTCGTCGCGGTCCTCGGGGCGGCGCAGGAGGCCCAGCGGAGGGTGCGCGCCGACGCGATCCGCGCGGCGGGGACGCCCGGGGCGACGGCGACGACGTCGGCGACCGTCGCCGTGCCGGTCGTCCTGCCCGGCATGGGCGGGCTGCAGGTGACGGCGCGTGCCGCGGTGAGGACGCCGTGACCGGCCGCCGGGGGGCAGGGGAGGTCAGGCGGTGCCGGGCGTCAGTGGGGCGTCTCGCCGTCCGCGAGCATCCCGACGTACTTCGCGATCCTCCGCTCGCGGGTCTCGGCCGTCCTGGCCGTCTGCACGCGGTGCAGGATCGCGTAGCGGTTCTGGCCGCTGAGCTCGGCGAACGCGTCGGTGAGCCCGGCGGCCTCGAGCGCCGCGGCGAGGTCCTCGGGCACCGTGGAGGTGGCCATCCCGTCGTACGCGGCCTCCCAGCGGCCGTCGGCCTTGGCCCGTTCGATCTCGGCCAGGCCGGCCGGCCGCATCCGTCCCGCCGCGATCAGCGCCTCGACCTTCTGGCGGTTGACCTTCGACCACATGCTCCGTGGGCGCCGCGGCGTGAAGCGCTGCACGAACCAGTCGTCGTCGATGCGCTTCGAGCGTCCGTCGATCCAGCCGAAGCACAGGGCCACGTCCACGGCGCCGCCCCAGTCGAGCGACGCGACGCCGGTGTGCTTCTTGGCCATCCGGACGAGCACCTCGTCGGCGTCGGCGCCGTTGGCGTCCAGCCAGGCCTCGAACGCGTCGGCGCTGGCGAAGAACTCCTCGTCCATCCCACCGAGTTCAACGGCCGAGGCGCGTGGTCCTGCCGCGAGCGAGGACGCAGCGCAGGACGGTCCGCCGATGGCGGCCAGGCCCTGCCGCTCGTCCTGGTGATCGGGGTGCTGGTGCTGCTGGCGGGTGTCGCGGCGTTCGCCCTGGGGAGGGTCCCCCTGGCGGCGGCCCGCGCCCAGACCGCCGCCGACCTCGCGGCCCTGTCGGCGGCGCGGGAGCTGTGGGCGGGCCTCGGCACGGCCGGGGCGCAGGGTCCCCGGGAGCGGGCGGTGATGGAGGCGCGGCTGGAGCGCGTCGCGGGGGCTGCGGCGACCGGCTCCGGTGGGCGCCTCGAGTCGGTCGCCCTCGGCGACGGCGTGTGGCCGCCGACGGCGGTGCAGGTGGTGGTGAGCGCACCCGGTCCCCACGGCACCCGGGTGCGGGCGACGGCACGGGCGGGGCTGGTGGTGGGGCGGGGTGCGGTCGCGTCACCGACGGGGTGGGCGAGCGGCGGGGGCTACTCGGGGCCCCTGGTCCACCGCGACGGCCGCCCCATGTGCCCCGCCGTCGCCGCCGCCTTCGACCTGATGGACGCCGCGGCGCGGGCGGAGGGCGTCGACCTGGTGGTGACGAGCGGTTTCCGCAGCGACGCCGAGCAGGCCGTGCTGTTCGCCCGGCACCCCGACCCGCGGTGGGTCGCGCCGCCGGGCCGCAGTCGCCACCGCGACGCGACGGAGCTCGACCTGAACATGGCCGGTGGCGACGGCGCCCACGCGTGGCTCGCGGTCAACGGGGCGCGGTTCGGGTTCGTGCAGCGGTACAGCTGGGAGCCCTGGCACTGGGGGTACCTGCCGGGGTGCGGGGCGGGCGGGTCCGGCCGCGTCGTGGACATCCCGGCGGCCGCGGCCTCGCTGCCGGACTGGGTGCCCGCCGTGTACCGGGGGCCGATCGTCGCGGCGGCGACCCGCGAGGGTCTCGCGCCCGTGCTGCTGGCCGCGCTGCTGCGCTCCGAGTCGGGGTTCGACCCGCGGGCCGTCAGCCCGGCGGGGGCGCAGGGGATCGCCCAGTTCATGCCGGCGACGGCGGCGGGGATGGGGTTGCGCGACCCCTTCGACCCGTCCCAGGCGATCCCGGCGGCGGCCCGCCTGCTGGCGGGCCACATGCGGGCGTTCGGGTCGATCCCGCTGGCCCTGGCGGCGTACAACGCGGGGCCCGGCGCGGTCAGCCGCTACGGCGGCGTGCCGCCGTACCCCGAGACGCAGGCCTACGTCGCGCGCATCCTCGCCCTCGCCGGCGGCGCCGGGATGGTCACCGGGGGCGGCGGCGGGGTCGCCCTCCTCCGCGTGGAGGGGAGGTTCGTCTAGCGGTGCCGCGGGTCTACGACGGCCCGAGGGGCGGGGCACCGCCCGCCGGGGCCGCGCCGGCGCCCTCCTTCAGCTCGACGAAGATCGCGTGGCTGGGTGTGTCGCCGATGTTCTCGCCCCGGTGCTCCTGGGCGTCAAGCCAGCGGACCTCGTGTGGCTCCAGGGTGACGTCGCGTCGGGCGTCGCCCATGATCAGCCGGCGACGGAAGCCGGCGAGGGTGATCATCACGCTGTCCGGGTGCGCGTGCAGGTGGGTGGCGTCGCCGGGGACGTCGGTGTACGCCAGCACCCGCACCCGGTCGTTCTCGAGCACGCAGACGTACTTGTCGGGATCCGTGACGGTGGGGTCCATGGCTCTGCTCCCGCGCCGGGGGATGGTGGTCGCGTCCATCGTCCCCCGATCCGCCGGCGTCGCGCCAGCCGGGAGCGCGTCCCGGGCGTCGCCGGACGGAGGCTCGGGCTTGAGCCCCCGCCTATCCTGGGGGGAGTGAGCGACTCGACCACCCTCCGCGCCCAGCTGGCGGCACTCCCGACCGGGCCGGGGGTCTACATCTACCGCGACGACGCCGACCGCGTGCTCTACGTCGGCAAGGCGAAGTCGCTCCGCAAGCGCGTCCTCTCGTACTTCCAGGCGCCGCTGCGGCCCGGGGAGGACGTGTCGGGCTGGCCGATGACGGTCCGGTCTGGCCTCCACCCCAAGACGGGCGACCTGGTGGGGAGGATCGCGAGCGTCGAGACGTTCGTGACGGGCTCCGAGAGCGAGGCGCTGATCCTCGAGGCGAACCTCGTGAAGCGCCACCGGCCGCCGTTCAACGTGCGGCTCCGCGACGACAAGAGCTACCCCTACATCGGGATCAGCCTCGACGAGGACTACCCGCGCGTCTACTTCACCCGCGAGAAGCACCGCCGCGACCGCCTCTACTTCGGGCCCTTCTCCAACGCCTACAAGGTCCGGGAGACGCTGAACCTGATCGGCAAGATCTTCCCGAGCCGGCCGTGCGAGGGGAGGGAGCCGGGGCGCCCGTCGGGCGTGCCGTGCCTCGATTACCACATCAAGCGGTGCCTGGCGCCGTGCGTCGGCTACATCTCGAAGGACGAGTACCGGGCCCTGATCGACAAGATCATCGCGTTCCTCTCCGGGCGCTACCGGGGTCTGGAGCGCGAGCTCGAGGCGGAGATGCGCGGCGCCGCGGTGGCGCAGGAGTTCGAGCGGGCGGCGGCGATCCGCAACCGCCTGCAGGCGATGCGGCACCTGATGGAGCGGCAGTTCGCGACGGCCGGCTCGGTGGGGACCGCCGACGTCCTCGGCATCGCGGTCGACGGCGAGTCGGCGAACGTGCAGGTGCTGCAGGTGCGCGACGGCGTCCTCCAGGACCGCCAGTCGTTCTTCCTCGACGTCGCGGGCGAGGAGGACGAGGCGGAGGTGCTCGTGCAGTTCGCGTACGAGTACTACGCGATGGCCCTCGCGATCCCGGCGCTGGTGGTGCTGCCCCAGGACAGTGAGGCGGGACCCGACCTCGAGGCCCTCCTCTCGGACCGGCGCGGCAGCCGCGTCGAGGCGCGGGCGGCGTCGCGGGGGGACAAGCGCAAGCTGGCGGAGCTCGCGACCCGCAACGCCCGGTTCGCCCTCGACCAGGACCAGCGGCGCCACGAGCAGGCACGGAGCCGCCGCCGCGAGGCCCTCGCCGACCTCCGGATGCGCCTCGACCTGCCGGCCCCGCCGCTGCGGATCGAGTGCTACGACATCTCGAACCTCGGCGAGACGTACGCGGTGGCGTCGATGGTCGTCTTCGAGGACGGCGCCCCCGCCAAGTCGCACTACCGCACGTTCACGATGCGCTACGACGGCGGCCCCGATGACTTCACCCGGATGCAGGAGGCGCTGCGCCGCCGCTTCACCCGCCTCCTCGACCCCGAGGACGACCCGTCGTTCGCGGCGCGACCGGGGCTGGTGGTGATCGACGGCGGCAAGGGCCAGCTCGCCGCGGCGATGGAGGGGATGCGCGAGGCCGGCGTGTCGGGTGTGCCGATCGTCAGCCTCGCGAAGAAGCGCGAGGAGGTGTTCCGCCCCGGCCGGTCCGACCCGCTGCTGCTCGACGAGGGGTCGTCGGCGCTGCGGGTGCTGCAGCACATCCGCGACGAGGCCCACCGGTTCGCCCTGCGCCACCACCGCACCAAGCGCGGCCGCGGCATGACCGAGAGCGTGCTCGACGCCCTCCCGGGGGTGGGTCCGGCGCGGAAGGCGGCGATCCTCCGCCACTTCGGGTCGACCGACCGGTTCCTGTCGGCGAGCCGCGAGGAGCTGGAGGCCGTGCCCGGGGTGCCGTCGAAGGTGGCTCGTGACGTCTACGACCGCCTGCACCGGACAGCGGGGCCCCGTGAGGCGGCCCCGGTGGCGGGCGGGCGCGGGGAGGGGACCGCGTGGAGCTGACGATCATCACCGGCATGAGCGGCGCCGGGAAGAGCAAGGCGATGGGCACGTTCGAGGACGCCGGGTGGTTCTGCGTCGACAACCTCCCGCCGGGGTTGCTGCCGGCGCTCGCCGACCTGGTGCTGCTCGAGGGCTCGAGCGTCGACCGGGCCGCCGTCGTCTGCGACGTGCGCGGCGGGGTCTGGTTCAAGGACCTCGAGCCCGTGCTGGGACGGGTCGAGGGGGCGACCGGCGTGCGCCCGCGCGTCGTGTTCCTGGAGGCGTCCGACGAGGCCCTCCTGAACCGGTTCCGGGAGACGCGGCGTCCGCACCCCCTCGGCGGCAGCGTCGCGGAGGGCATCGCCCGGGAGCGGTCGGAGCTCGGCGACGTCCGCGAACGCGCCGACGTGGTGATCGACACGACGGGGCTCTCCATCTGGGATCTGCGGCGGCGTGTGACGGAGGCGCTGATGGCGCCGGAGGGCCGCCGCCGGATGCACGTCCAGTTCGCCTCGTTCGGCTACAAGCACGGCGTCCCCCGCGACGCGGACCTCCTCTTCGACGTGCGCTTCCTGCAGAACCCCCATTACGTCCCGGAGCTGAAGCCCCTCACCGGCCTCGACGCCGCGGTCGCCGCGTTCGTCGCCGCCGCGCCCGGCATGGACGATTTCCGCGAGCGCCTCGAGTCGCTCCTCGACTTCCTGCTCCCGGCGTACGCGCAGGAGGGGAAGGCGTCGGTGGTGATCGGCATCGGGTGCACGGGGGGCCGGCACCGGAGCGTCGCGATCTCCGAGATGCTCGCCCGCCGTTACGCCCGCGACCACGAGGTCAGCACCTCGCACCGCCACATCGAGCGCCCGTCGGCGGACCCCACCACGTGAGTCGCCTGCCTCGCATCGCGGCCCTCGGCGGCGGGACCGGCCTGGCGTCGCTGCTGCGCGGGTTGAAGCGGGCGCCGCTCGACATCACCGCGATCGTCACCGTCGCCGACGACGGAGGGTCGTCGGGGCGGCTGCGGCGCGACCTGAACATCCTCCCGCCGGGCGACATCCGGAACTGCCTGGTGGCGCTCGCCGACGACGAGTCGTTGATGGGACGCCTCTTCCAGCACCGGTTCGCCGACGGCGACCTGTCGGGCCACCCGTTCGGGAACCTGTTCCTGGCGGCGCTGTCGGAGGTGACGGGGAACTTCGACCTGGCGATCCAGGAGTGCAGCCGCGTCCTGAAGATCCGCGGCCGGGTGCTGCCGACGACGTTGGAGGACGTGGCGTTGTGGGCGGAGCGCGAGGACGGCTCCCGCGAGTGCGGGGAGACGCGGATCGCCTCGGGCAGCGGGGCATGCCGCCGGGTGTGGCTGGAGCCCGAGCCGGGCGCCCACCCGCCGGCGGTGACGGCGATCGACAACGCCGACGTCGTGCTGCTCGGGCCGGGGAGCCTGTTCACGAGCGTCCTCCCGCACTTCGCGGTGCCGGAGATCGCGGCGGCGGTCGCGCGGAGCACGGTCCCGCGGGTCTACATCTGCAACGTGATGACCCAGCCGGGCGAGACGGACGGGATGGACGCCGTCGACCACGTGTCGCGGGTGCTGGAGGCCGTCCCGGGCGGCGTCGACGTGGTCCTTGTCCACGACGGGCCGCTCGACCCGGTGGCGCTCGAGGCGTACGCGCGCCTCGGCCAGGAGCCGGTCCGTGCGGAGGCGGGGGAGTTGGAGGCGCTCGGGGTGCGTGTGGTGGCGCGTCCGTTCGCGGAGGAGGGGTCCGCGGTGCGCCACTCGCCGGCGGCGTTGGCGGCGGCGTTGATCGACCTGGTGCGGGGGACCGCTACGCGCTGATCGGCGGCCCCTTTACGCGGTCGCGAGAGGACATGCAACGGTTGCCACGAACAGTGAGGCGGCCTTACACTGGCCGCGCGGCGGGGGCCCGGTCTCCGTCGTGGCTGCGTCGTCACCACTCGTCTTCTTTTCCGGCGGCGCGCCCTCCCGTACTTCTCACAAGGAGCAAACGCCTCTATGAGCGCACGCGCTAAGGCGATCGCGCCCCTGGCGATCGTCATCGGTGTTCTGTCCTTCCTCTGGACGGAGCTCTCGCTCAACTTCACGTTCAACTGGGTCACCTCGGGCGACGGCGACTTCGTCGGCTTCGGTGTTCCCCAGAACTTCCACCTGATCCTCCCGATCGCGTTCATCTCGTGGGGCCTGTTCTTCGCCGCGGGTGGCGACAACGCCGCCTTCGGCAAGATCTTCCTGGCCTGCGTGTTCGGTACGGTGGCGGCCCTCATCACGATGCCGCTGTCGTTCAAGACGGCTGACTCGAACATCACCGAGTACATCGCCGGCACGGACACCAGTGGTCCGGAGTTCTGGGGCATCGCCCTCTGGGTGGGCATCTTCGCGTTCATCCTGGTCATGATCCTCGTGGCGGGTGACTGGTACTACGTCGCGGGTACGTTCCCGGCGTTCGCGTCGGTCTTCGTCTGGTGGATCGCGACCGGCCTCGACGGCTACGTCCCCGAGGCTGTGTCCGGTTCGGCCCTGTCCGGTGACGAGTTCCTCGCCGCCGCTCCGGGTACCGGGGGCACGGGTGCCGCCGGCGGCCTGCTCAGCACGCCGTGGCCGTGGGTCTGGTTCTCGGTCTTCGTCACGCTGGTCTGTGGCGTCATCCTCGGGCTCGTGTCCGCCAAGATCACGGCGGCCGTCACCCCGAAGCCGAAGGCCACCACCGCCGAGGCCTAGGCCTCAGCAGCAACACGAACATCGCGTCATCGTCGGGGGGCCTTCGGGCCCCCCGACGTCGTTAACGACCACTCTCCCGGCACCACCTCGCGTTCCCGGAGAACATCCCCTCCGGTCCGAACGCCACCCCGCGACGGCCCCCGCCCGCACCCCCCGCCGCCTTTCGAGTGCCAATTGGACCTCGACGACACGTCCAAGTGGCCACCGCTCCGAGCCCCGGATCGACCCTCCGGGACGAACCCTCCGGGACGAACGAACTTCGAGACGGCCGAGACGCCGGCCCGGTCCTCGGTCTCCTGTGGACGACCAATTGACCGACGGCCACGTGGCCAATTGACCAGGGGTCCCGTTGCCGAGTGGACCTCGACCCTCCGACCGATCGACCGCCGCCGCCGCGGCCGATGGACTCCGACCTTCGCCGGTCGGGATGAACCCTCCGGGGACGACCGGGCTGATGGCGTCGAGCCCCTGGTCGTCCATGAAGGACCAATTGACCAACGACCTCGGGGCCATTTGACCGGCGGCCCCGTCGCTGAGTTGCACCTCGACCCTCTGGCCACTTGGCCGGACGTCCGGCGGCCAATCGGCCGAGCATCACTCCGTCCCGGTGCCCTCGACCCTCTGTCGATCGACCACCGGCCCGATGGCATGGGCCGGCGGCCCCGTTGCTGAGAGTGGACCTCGACCCTTTGGCCAATTGACCAACGACCGCGTGGCCAATCGACCATGACCCCGAGGCGGGGTGGGACCTCGACCCCCCCGTTCCCCCAGGGACCCGGGGCGTCTCAGCCCCGGCAGGCTCCCCAGAGGCCTCGGCGGGCGTCGCGGGCGTCGCGTTCGGCGGCGCGGAGGGTGGGTTGGAGTCGCCCCCGGCCGTCGCCACGGAACACCTCGGCGAACCCACCGGCGACGAGCTGGACGTTGACCCTCGCGGCGGCGCCCTCGCGGGTGACCTCCGCAAGGAAGCGTCCGAAGCGGTCCTCCCGCCCCTGCGACGGGTCGACGGCGAGGACGACGGCGGCGCCCTCCGGCAGCAGCCTCCGCAGCTCCGCGGCGGCCTGGGGGCCGAAGCACTCGACGGGACGGTCCGGGGTGACGCTCTCCGGCGCGTCGACGCCGAGGAGACGCACCCGCTCCTCGCTACCGCCGACGCGCGCGATGAGGGTGTCGCCGTCGACGACGCGCACCACGCGCCCCCCCGTCACCCCGTCGCCGGACCCGTCCGCCGCGGCACCGGCCCCCGCCCCCGCCCCGTCCTCGAACCCCCCGTCACCGGTGCCGCACCCGCCCAACGCGACCAGCAGCAGGGCGCACGCGGCGAGGTGGCGTGGGTTCACGGGGGGCTCCTGCTCGGGATCGGTCGGGCGACTGGTAGATTGGCGACCCTTTTCGACTGGGAGGATCGCGCCGTATGAGCGTACGCGTGGGCATCAACGGGTTCGGCCGCATCGGGCGCAACGTGTTCCGCGCCGCGGCGCTGGGCGAGACGGACGTCGAGATCGTCGCCGTCAACGACATCACCGACACCACGACCCTCGCCCACCTGCTCGACTACGACTCCGTCTTCGGACGGTACCCCGGTCACGTGCACGCGCACGACGACCACATCCACGTCGACGACGCCCACGTGCGCGTCTTCGCCGAGCGCGACCCGGCGAACATCGACTGGGGCTCCGTCGGCGTCGACGTCGTCGTCGAGAGCACCGGCTTCTTCACCGACCGCGACAAGGCCGCCCTGCACCTCCGCGACGGCGTGAAGAAGGTCATCATCTCCGCCCCCGCGAAGGGCCCCGACCTCACGATCGTGATGGGCGTCAACGACGACGAGTACGACCCCGAGAAGCACCACGTCATCTCGAACGCGTCGTGCACCACCAACTGCCTCGCGCCGCTCGTGAAGGTCCTCATCGACACCTTCGGCGTCGAGCGCGGCTACATGACGACGTGCCACTCGTACACCGGCGACCAGCGCATCCTCGACGCCCCCCACAAGGACCTCCGTCGCGCCCGCGCCGCGGCGCTCTCCATCATCCCCACCTCGACCGGCGCCGCCCGCGCCATCGGCGAGGTCATGCCGGCGATGAAGGGCAAGCTCGACGGCATCAGCCTCCGCGTGCCGACCCCCGACGGCTCCGTCGTCGACCTCGTCGTCGAGGTGAGCCGCCCGACCACCGTCGAGGAGGTCAACGCCGCGTTCCTCGCCGCCTCCGAGTCCGGCCCCCTCGAGGACATCCTCGGCTACACCGAGGACCCCATCGTCTCGCGCGACGTCGTCGGCGACCCACGGTCGTCCCTGCTGGACGCGAGCCTCACCATGGTCAACGGGACCACCGTGAAGCTCATCTCCTGGTACGACAACGAGTGGGGCTACTCGTGCCGGGTCGTCGACCTGGCCGAGCGCGTCCTCGGCTAGCGGCGCGCCGGTGACGCGTCCGCTCGGAATCGACGACCCCGGGGCCGACTGGTCGGGAGCGCGCGTCCTCGTGCGCGCCGACCTCAACGCCCCCCTCGACGACGGGCGCGTCACCGACGACGCCCGCATCCGCGCCTCGGTGCCGACGCTGGAGCGGCTCCTCGCCGCCGGCGCCGGCGTCGCGGTGTGCTCCCACCTCGGCCGCCCCAAGGGGAAGCCCGTCGAGGAGCTGTCGCTCCGCCCGTGCGCCGAGAAGCTCGGCGAGCTGATGGGGCGCACCGTCGAGCTGCTGCCCGACTGCGTCGGCGACGACGTCCGGGCACGCGCCGAGGCCCTCCGGCCCGGCGAGCTCGTCATGCTCGAGAACCTCCGGTTCCACCCGGAGGAGGAGGCCAACGACCCCGCCTTCGCCGACCGGCTCGCCGCCGGGTTCACCCACTACGTCAACGACGCCTTCGGCGCCGCGCACCGCGCCCACGCCTCCACGGAGGGCGTCGCCCGCCGGCTCCCCGCCCGCGCGGGGCTGCTCCTCTCCCGGGAGGTCGAGGTCCTCGAAGGGCTCCTCACATCCCCCCGGCACCCGTTCGTCGCCGTCCTCGGCGGGTCGAAGGTGAGCGACAAGCTCCCGCTCATCAACAGCCTCCTCGAACGGTGCGACCGCGTCCTCATCGGCGGCGCCATGTGCTTCACGTTTCTCGCCGCGCAGGGGGAGCGCGTCGGCGCGTCCCTCCACGAGGGGCCCGACGGGCAGGCGCAGGCCGCGGACCTGATGGAGACCGCCGTCCGGCTCAACTGCGCCCTGCAGCTCCCCGTCGACGTGCTCGTCGCCGACCGCTTCGCCGCCGACGCCGAGCTCGAGGTCGTACCGACCGACGACATCGCCGACGGGTGGATGGGCGTCGACATCGGCCCCCGCACGTCGTCCTCCTACCGCGAGGCCATCATGGGCGCACAGACCGTCTTCTGGAACGGGCCGATGGGGGCGTTCGAGATCGAACCGTTCGCCGACGGCACCCGCGCCGTCGCCGAGGCGATGGCCGCGTCCACCGGGGCGACCGTCGCCGGCGGGGGCGACTCCGGCGCCGCCGTCGCGCAGTTCGGCCTCGTCGACGACTTCACCCACGTCTCGACGGGCGGCGGCGCCGCCCTCGAGATGCTGGAGGGCAAGACCCTCCCCGGTGTCGCCGCCCTGCCGAGCACGTCATGAGCGACCGCCGCCCCCTCGTCGCGGGGAACTGGAAGATGAACAAGACCGGCGTCGAGGCGCGCGAGACCGTCGCGCGGCTCCGGGCCCTCCTCGGCGACGGGGAGCTCCCCGTCGACGTCGCCGTCTGCCCGCCGGCGACGGCGCTCGAGGCGACCGCCCGCGCCGCGTCCGGCAGCCACATCGCCGTCTACGCGCAGGCCGTCCACGAGAAGGCCAGCGGCGCCCACACCGGCGAGATCTCCGCCGCGATGATCGCCGCCGCCGGCGCCGACGGGACGTTGATCGGCCACTCCGAGCGCCGCGCCGCCGGGGAGACCGACACCCAGGTCGCCGCCCGCGTGCGCGCCGCCCTCGACGGCGGCCTCGCCGTCATCCTCTGCTGCGGCGAGTCGCTGGAGCAGCGCGAGGCGGGGGAGACCGAGGAGTGGCTCGCCGGCCAGGTCCGCGCCGGGCTCGCCGAGGTCACGGCCGACGAGGTCGCGCGTCTCGCGATCGCGTACGAGCCCATCTGGGCGATCGGCACCGGCCGCACCGCGACACCCGAGATCGCCCAGGAGGCCTGCGCCCACGTGCGCTCCGTCGCCTCCGCCACCCTCGACGGGGCCGCCCTGCGCGTCCTCTACGGGGGCAGCGTCACACCCGACACCGCCGGGGAGCTGATGTCGCAGCCCGACATCGACGGCGCCCTCGTCGGCGGGGCGAGCCTCGACCCCGACGCGTTCGCCGCCATCGTGCGGGGGGCCTGAGGCCGCGATGGCCGCGACGCCCTCGGGACCGCTGGTGCTGGTGGTCATCGACGGCTTCGGCATCGGCCCCGCCGGGCCCGGCAACGCCGTCAGCCTCGCCCGCACGCCGGCGCTCGACGCGCTCGCCCGGTCGGGCTCCGCCACCACCATCGCCGCGTCCGGGCTGCCGGTCGGCCTTCCCGACGGCCAGCAGGGCAACAGCGAGGTCGGCCACCTCAACATCGGCGCGGGGCGGCGCGTGCCGCAGATGCTCGTGCGCGTCGACGAGGCCGTCGCCGACGGATCCATCGAACGGCTCCCCGCCATGCGGGCGCTGCTCGAACGGGGGCGGGCCACGACGCTGCACCTCGTCGGCCTCGTCGGCGACGGGGGCGTGCACGCCAGCCAGCGCCACATGCTCGCCATGATCCGGGTCGCCCGCGCGAACGGCGTGGAGCGCGTCGTCGTCCACGCCCTCACCGACGGCCGCGACACACGCCCCGACAGCGGCCTCGCCGCCGTCGAGCAGATCGAGGCGGCGGGGGCGTTCGTCGGCACCGTCTGCGGACGGTACTGGGCGATGGACCGCGACCGCCGCTGGGACCGCACCCGCCGCGCCTACGACGCGATGGTCCACGGCATCGGCATCCCCAGGACATCCGGGGCCGAGGCCGTCCGTGCCTCCTACGACCTCGGCACGAGCGACGAGTTCCTCGAGCCCGCGGTCGTCGGCCCGCCGCACGAGAACCGCGTCCGGTCCGAGGACGCCCTGCTCTACGTCAACTTCCGCCCCGACCGCGCCCGGCAGCTCACCCTGGCGCTCACCGAACCGGACTTCGACGGCTTCGACCGCGGACCCGACCCGCCCCTGCCGTTCGTGACGACGATGACCCGGTACAAGGCCGAGTTCCGCGCGGAGGTCCTCTTCGAGGCGCAGGACGTCCGCCAGGGCCTCTCCGAGACGGTCTCCGGCGCCGGCCGGAGCCAGCTCCACGTCGCCGAGACCGAGAAGTACGCGCACGTCACGTTCTTCTTCAACGGCGGCCGCGAGGAGCCGTTCGACGGCGAGCGGCGCGTCCTCGTCCCGTCACCCCAGCACGTCGCCACCTACGACCAGGCCCCCGAGATGAGCGCCACCGGGGTGCGCGACGCCGTCGTGCAGGCGCTCGCCGACGGCTCCGACCAGTTCATCGTCGTGAACTTCGCGAACGCCGACATGGTCGGGCACACCGGCGTGGTGCCCGCCGCCGTCGCCGCCATCGAGACGGTCGACGGCTGCATGGCGACGGTGCGGGAGGCGGCCGCCGCCGCCGGTGGCCTGCTGTGCGTCACCGCCGACCACGGCAACAGCGAGCACATGATCGAACCCGACGGCAGCCCCAACACCGCCCACACCAGCAACCCCGTCCCGCTCTGGATCGACCGGCCCGGGCTGGCGCTGCGCGACGGCGGGAGCCTCGGCGACATCGCGCCGACGCTCTGCGGCCTGATGGGCTGGGACCCGAGCCCCGCCATGACCGGGACCCCGCTGATCTGACGGGCGCGGCGGGGCGTCAGCCCCCGTCGCCGAAGGCCCTCTCGATCCGGTCGCGCAACACGTCGATCCGCTCCTGCGCCTCGCGGCGGAGCGCGTCGATCTCCTCCTGGGTCCGGCCCGACGCGCGGGCCTCGTCGATCGCCTCCTCGGCCTCCGCCCGCGCGTCGTCGACGGCCTCCTCGGCACGCTCCCGGGCGGCATCGACGTCGGGGCCGGCGTCGTCGATCGCCGCGTCCACCTCGGCGCGCGCCCGGTCGAGGTCGTCGGAGAGCTGCGCGCGGGCGTCGCTGAGGGCCGACCTCACCTCCGACGGGACGGCGTCGCCGGCCTCGTCACCGCAGCCCGCGAGCCCGGTGACGGCGATGGCGGCCGCGACGACCGCGGTGGCGACGCGCATGCGCATGGGCGTGATCCTACCCCCGGTGGTGACGCCCTTGCGAGGCGCGCCCGTCCGGGGATATCCTCGCCGCCGGTCCGGGGGGATCACGTCCCGGCGCGGAGGGAGGGCCAGCGCAATGGACATCGCGATGACGCTCCGGACGGCCACGTCGCCGTCCGTCGAGCCCGTGTCCGTCGTGGGCGCCCCCCTGCACGACCCCCGGTAGCACCGGGACCACCGCAGGCCGGAGCGCCCCCCTCGAAGGGAGCCCCGGAGTGCATGAAGATGACGTGCGGGCGGCGCTGGCGCCGCTCGGGTGGGATGTGGAGCGGCAGGCCGAGCGGGACGCGCTCGGAATCGACGACGCCGTCGCGGGACGGGTCGTCCGCGTCGACCGCGGCGGAGCCGCCGTGGCGACGGCCGCCGGGACGGTGCCGGCCGAGGGAGTGGGCCTCGCGGCGGGCGACTGGGTCGCCGTGCGCGAGGGGCGGGTCGCGGCGGTGCTGGAGCGGCGGACGGTGATCTCGCGGCGGGCCGCCGGCCGCGCCGACGTCGAGCAGGTGATCGCCGCCAACGTCGACGTGGTCGTCGCCGTGCAGGCGATGGACCGCCCGCTGCGGATGCGGCGCCTCCACCGGGCCCTCGCGCTCGGGTGGGAGTCGGGCGCCGTACCGGTCGTCGCGCTCACCAAATGCGACGTCGGCGGCGACGACGACGCGGCCCTGCGGGTGGGGGAGCTCGGCGTCGACGTGATCCGCGTCAGCGCCCGCACGGGGGAGGGGCTCGACGCGGTCGCGGCGCTCGCCCGGCCGGCGCGGACCGTCGTGCTCCTCGGCGAGTCCGGTGCCGGCAAGTCGACCCTCGCGAACGCCCTCACCGGGGACGCCGACCTGCCGACGGCCGCTGTGCGCGGGGGCGACGGGAAGGGCCGTCACACCACGACGGCCCGCCACCTGCTCGCCCTGCCCGGCGGCGGTGCGCTCATCGACACGCCGGGCGTGCGGGAGCTGGGGTTGTGGAGCGACGCATCGGGGGGTGTCGGGATCACGTTCGCCGACATCGAGGCGCTCGCGCCCGGCTGCCGGTTCACCGACTGCGGCCACGCGACGGAGCCCGGGTGCGCCGTGCGCGCCGCCGTGGAGAGCGGAGACCTCGCCGCGGACCGCCTCGACAGCTGGCGCGAGCTGGCCCGCGAGGCCGCCGCCCAGGAGCGGCGCGCCGACGCCCGGGCGTCCCGCGCGCACGCGCGCGCCGGGTCGGAGATGGCGCGCGACGCCGTCCGCCGCGCCGGCCGCGACCGTGGGAGGCGGTGACGGCTCCGCGTCAGAGGAGCCGGAGCTGGGGGTCGGGGCGCCCCGCGCGCGCCGCCGCGGCCGGGCGCCGGCCGAACGGCGTGTCGCGCCGGGGCTCCGGCCCCCCGTGGGCGCGGATCATGGCGCGCACCCGCGCCGCCAGCGCGTCGCGCTCGGCCGACGGCCCGTAGGCGCGGCGGTACCGCCGTTCGGCGTCGGCGACCAGCTCGGGCCGGTGCGCCCGCAGCCACCCGAGGTAGTGGTCCCGCACCCCGGCGCGGAGGTACAGCATCACCGGCGAGATCCAGGTGGCCCCCGCGGCGCAGACGGCGGCGACGACCTCCTCGAGCTGGTCGTCGGAGTCGGAGAGCCCCGGGATGATCGGGGCGATGAACACCCCGCACGGCACCCCCGCCGCCCGCAGCCGCGCGACCGTCTCGACGCGGCGCCGGGGGTTCGGCGTGTTCGGCTCGGTCGCGCGCCACACGTCCTCGTCGAGGGTGCCGATGGAGAGGCCCGTCTGGACGGGCATCCGCGTCGCGGCGTCCGCGAGGAGGTCGATGTCGCGCCCGATCAGGGTCGACTTGGTGAGGATCGAGAACGGGTTGCGCGCCTCGGCGAGCGCCTCGATGACCCCGCGCGTGAGGCGGTACCGGCCCTCGACGGGCTGGTAGGGGTCGGTGTTCGTGCCCATCGCGATCGTCTCGCCGCCCCACCGCGGCGCCCGCATCTCGGCGCGCAGGCACTCGACGGCGTTGACCTTGACCACGATGCGCCGGTCGAAGTCCTCCCCGATGCCGAGACCGAGGTACTCGTGGGTGGGGCGGGCGAAGCAGTAGACGCAGCCGTGGCTGCAGCCGCGGTAGACGTTGACGGTCCACCGGAAGGGCATCCCCGACGTCTCGGGCACCCGGTTGACGATCGACCGGGCGCGGACGTGCAGCAGCTCGAGGCCGGCGAGCTCCCCGCGGCCCTCGTGGCTCTCGGCCGTCTCGAGCAGGGCCGGCCGCTCGGGGTCGGCCCCGGCGAGGCGCCAGCGGAGGTGCTCGTGACCGTCGGCGGGAGCGGGGCGACCCATGTCCGCCACCATAGCGAACATGTGTTCGATCACGAACACGGAGAGCGAACCGACGAGAACGGTGGACCGGATGCGGCCTAGAAGTGGACCAGATGTAGTGTTGAAAGTGGTCCTGGTGTAGCGTGGATGCCATGCCGCCGAGGTATCGACACCGCGTCGTGGACGAGGAACTCGACGAGCTGCTGCCCGCGCTGGCGGCCGTCGCGCTGGAGGGTGCGAAGGGGGTGGGCAAGACCGCCTCCGCCGGGCGGCGGGCCGCGACGGTGCGGGCGCTCGACGACCCCGCCCAGCTCGCGCTCGCCGCGGCGGAGCCCGCGCGGATGCTCGACGGCGCGCCACCGGTGCTGATCGACGAGTGGCAGCGGGTGCCGGCCGTGTGGGACCTGGTGCGCCGTGCGGTCGACGGGGGAGCGGCCCCCGGCAGCTTCCTGCTGACCGGGTCGGCGACGCCGGGCGACGCGCCCGCCCACTCGGGCGCCGGGCGCATCCCGACGCTGCGCATGCGCCCCCTCGCGCTGTCCGAGCGCGGACTCGGCGCGCCGTCGGTGAGCCTCGCGGCCCTGCTGCGCGGTGACCGCCCCGACCTGTCCGGCCGCACCGGCCTGCGCCTCGCCGACTACGCCGAGGAGATCGTCCGGTCGGGGTTCCCCGGGGTGCGGGGCCTCCGTGGCCGTGCTCACCGCCTGCAGCTCGACGCGTACCTCTCCCGCCTCGCCGAGCGCGACGTCGAGGAGGCCGGCCACCGGGTGCGGGCCCCCGCGACCCTGCTGCGCTGGCTCGCGGCGTACGCCGCGGCGACGGCGACGACGGCGACCTTCGAGACCATCCGCCACGCGGCGACGCCGGGGGAGGGGACCGAGCCCTCGCGCGCCACGGTGCAGCCGTACCGGGATGCCCTGGAGAGGTTGTTCCTGCTCGACCCGGTCCCCGGGTGGGCGCCGAGCCGCAACCGCATCGCGCGCCTCGCCCTGCCGCCGAAGCACCACCTGGCCGACCCGGCGCTCGCGGCGCGGCTGCTGGGGGTGGATGCCGGGGACCTGCTCGCGGGTCGCGCGGGCGGGCCGCCGATCCCGCGCGACGGCGTGCTGCTCGGCGCCCTGTTCGAGTCGCTCGTGACCCTGTCGGTGCGGGTGTACGCCCAGGCCGCGGAGGCCACCGTCGGACACCTCCGCACGAAGGGCGGCCGCCAGGAGGTCGACCTGGTGGTGGAGCGCGCCGGCCGGGTGGTGGCGGTCGAGGTGAAGCTGGCGCAGACGGTGACCGACGGCGACGTCCGCCATCTGCACTGGCTGGCGGACCGGATCGGCGACGACCTCGCCGACGCGATCGTCGTCACCACCGGGCCGGACGCCTACCGGCGCCCCGACGGCGTGGGCGTCGTCCCGGCGGGGCTGCTGGGACCCTGACCCGCGGTCAGCCCGCCGGCTCGGCCCGCGGGATGCCCGCGGTGCGCCAGAAGCGGTCGAGCGCGCCGAACCGGTCGGACCGCGCGAACGCGAGGATGTTGGCCTTCTCGACGCTGGTCACGAACCAGATCTCGCCGCCGCCGCGGAAGCACATGACGCGGCCCTCGCTCGGGGCCTCCGCCCCGAAGCCCCACGGCGCCTCGCCCGGCACGCGGCCGCCACCCCCGGGCGGGACGCACTGGCCGCTCGCGACGGGCACGTCGTTGGCGTCGCGGAAGCGGCCGTAGGCGGTCTCCATGGCGACCCGGCTGCGGAACAGCTCGAAGTAGGAGCGCACCCCGTAGACGGACTCGGTGTCGCAGGTGATCCCGGCGATGGCGTCGCCGCTGCGGTCCTCGGGCGCCTCGCGGGTGCAGCGCCGGGCGATGTCGGGGTCGATGCGGGCGAGCAGGAAGCGCTCGCCGGTGGTCGGGAAGCCGGCGGGGCGCTCGGTGAGCGGCGTGTCGGGCGCGGTCGCCGTCGTGGAGGGGGGCGCCGTCGCCGCCGGGGCGGTCGTCGCGGCTGCGGCTGCGGTGGTCGCGGGTGCCGTCGCGACGGCGGGGTCGGTGACGGTGACGGTGCGCTCCGCCGCGGGCTCGTCGTCGCACGCCGCCGCGCCCAGGCAGAGGACCGCGAGGGCGGCCGCCCGCGCCATCCGTCCCGCCGTCCCACCCCGCATCCCGTGCCCCCCGGCCGTGGTCCGCGCGATTCTAGACATCGCCGCCGGGACCGCCGACGGTCACGACCCCCACCCACGAGCCCCCCTCGTCGCGGAGGTCGGTGAGCGCGTGGCCGGCGGTGTGGCACCAGGCGGGGAGGTCGACGGCGATGAGGGGGTCGTCGGCGAGCAGCTCGATGACGTCGCCGGGGCGGGCCCGGGCGGCGGCCCGCGCGACGAGGTGGATCGGCACCGGGCACCACGTGCCGAGGGCGTCGACCACCCGGGTCGTCACGGCGTGAGGGGGCTCATCGCGCGCAACGCCGCGACCGCGTCGGCGAAGGCGGCGACGGCGTGGTCGACCTCCTCCTCGGTGGTCGTGGCCCGCAACGTCAGGAGGATCGCGGAGTGCGTCCACGGGGCGGTGAGGCCGATCGCCTCGAGCGCCGGGGCGGCCTTGCCGGCGTCGGCGGTGCAGGCGGACCCCGGCGACACCGCGACACCGCGGGCGGCGAGCGCGAGGCAGAGGCTCTCGCCCTCGACCCACCCGGCCGAGACCTGCACGTGCCCGGGGATGCGCCTCTCCGGGTCGGGGTCGCCGTTCAGCCGGACGTCGGGGACCCGCAGCAGCCCCGCCGTCAGCCGGGCCGCCAGGGCCCGTTCGCGTGCCGCGGCGGCCGCCATGCCCTCCGCCGCGATCTCCGCCGCGACGCCGAGCCCGGCGATGCCGGGCACGTCCTCCGCTCCGGCGCGCTTGCCGGCCTCCTGCAGTCCCCCTTCGATCAGCGGGTGCAGGCGCGCGCCGGGTCGCACGACCAGGGCCCCGGTCCAGGGCGGGCCGCCGATCGCGCCCCCG
>LNFM01004881.1_pt1 | contig 29186 bp, 24 predicted proteins | sample 596031 | NCBI WGS metagenome assembly LNFM01 (sample SAMN04254537, study PRJNA301005) | activated carbon metagenome | isolation source: dual media filters at the Ann Arbor, Michigan drinking water treatment plant | place: USA: Ann Arbor
CCCCTCCGCCCTTCGGGCACCTCCCCCGCAAGCGGGGAAGGAGAATGATTAAGCCAGCGCAAAACCCTCGTAGTCGTTCTTCACCACCTCGTCGCAAGCCGCGATGTAGGCGGGCAGGCCGCCGATATAGGGCATGAACACGCGCGGCTTGCCGGGGATGTTGGCGCCGACGTACCAGGAGCTGCAAGTCGAGCGCAGCGTGATGTTGGCCGCGTCGCCGACCTGACCGACCCAGGCTTCCTGCGCCTTGTCGACCGCCTCGATCACGCCCACGCCCTTCGCGCGTACCGCCTCGAGGCAGTCGGCGATGAAGTCGACATGCTGCTCGATCGAGGGAAGCATGTTGGTCAGCACCGACGGGCTGCCCGGCCCGGTGATGGTGAAGAGGTTGGGAAAACCCACCACCGTGAGCCCAAGGTACGACTTCGGCCCCTCGCTCCACCTGTCCTTGAGCGCGATACCACCGCGACCGCGGATGTCGACTTTCAGCAGCGCGCCGGTCATGGCATCGAAGCCGGTAGCGAGCACGAGGCAGTCGAACGTGTAGTCCTGACCCTTGGCGCGCAAGCCATTCGCCGCGATGCGCTCGATCGGCTGGTCGCTGATGTCGACCAGCGTCACGTTCGGCCGGTTGAAGGTTTCCCAGTAACCGTCGTCCACGCAGAGCCGCTTGCAACCGATGATGTTTTTCGGCACCAACGCCTCGGCCGTCTTCGGGTCCTTCACCACCTGATGGATCTTGGCCCGAACGAAATCGGCCGCGGTCTTGTTGGACTCGTCGTTCAGCAACAGATCGGAGAACGACGCCATGAAGCCCAGGCCGCCGTAGTCCCAACGGGCCTGGAATTCGCGGTTGCGCTCCTCTTCCGGCGTGGCGATGGCCGAGGCCGGATTGATCGTGAAATCGATGCCGGCAGGTTTGGTCTTGGCGCGCCTGCGCATCTCGGGGCAGCTCGCCTTCACCTGCCGCACATATTCGGGATCGAGCGGCTTGTTGTGCGCCGGCACGGTGTAGTTGGCCGTGCGCTGGAACACGGTCAGGTGTTTGGCCTGGCGCGCCATGATCGGGATCGACTGGATGGCCGACGAGCCGGTACCGATCACGCCGACGGTCTTGCCGGTGAAATCGACGCCCTCGTGCGGCCAGTTGCCGGTGTGATAGGTCGGACCCTTGAAGTCTTCCAGGCCCGGAATCTTCGGTGTGTTGGGCGACGACAGGCAGCCCATCGCCGTGATGACGAAACGCGCGGCGACCTTGTCGCCCTTGTCTGTTTCCACGCGCCAGACATTCGCCGTCTCGTCGAACACTGCGGCCGTGATCCGGGTCTCGAAGCGGATGTCGCGCCTCAGGTCGAAACGATCGGCGACGTGATTGGCGTAGCGCAGGAGCTCGGGCTGGGTGGCGTAGCGTTCGGTCCACTCCCATTCCTGCTGCAGGTCGGGCGAGAACTGGTAGGAGTATTGCACGCTCTCGACATCGCAGCGCGCGCCGGGATAGCGGTTCCAATACCATGTGCCGCCGACGCCCTTGCCGGCTTCGAACACGCGCGCCGTAAAGCCCTTTTGACGCAAACGGTGCAGCATATACATGCCGCCAAAGCCCGCGCCGATGATCACCGCATCGAAATCGACCGACATACGCCCTCCAGCAACAGTGTGAACACGTGGCAAACTTAGTGCGACAGGAGAGGTGACCGCGCAAGCCTTCCCGTGCGACGTGTTCCGGCCAGGAACTGAGGAGAGGAATGCGACCGATGAGCGATAGCGCCTACCCGGCAAGCTGGTATGCCGCCACGCGAGACGCGAGCGCCGGTCGTCCGTCCCTCACGGCGCGGATCGAGGCCGATGTCGCAGTCGTGGGCGGCGGCTTCGCCGGCTTGCACACGGCGCGATTGCTGGCGCGGCAGGGACGGCAGGTGGCGCTGGTCGAGCGCCGCCGCATCGCCTGGGGCGCGTCGGGCCGCAATGGCGGCTTCGTCGGACCAGGTTTCGCCGAGCGATCAGGGGCACTGATCGACAGGCTCGGCCTCGAGCACGCGAGACAGCTCTATGCCCAGTCGCAGCGCGGCGTCGCCATCGTGCGTGAGGCCATCGACAAGCTTGGCCGTCCCGAGATTCGCATGGGGACCGGCAAACTCAGCGTCGCGCGTACCGACCAGGGCCCGGGCTTCGCCGACCGCACGCGGGCACTGGCCGACACGCTCGGCGCCACCTTCGAGCCGTGGGGCACTGCTCGGGTACGCACCCTGCTGGCCACCTCGCGTTACCATCAGGCCATCCACGATCCGCTGTCGTTTCACATCCACCCGCTGAACTTCGCGCTGGCGTTGGCCGCCGACATCGAGGCCCGCGGCGGCGCGATCCATGAGGAAACGGAAGCGACCGGATTGTCCCGCGAGGGCGGCGGCTGGCTGCTGCGCACACCACATGGCGAGATCTCCGCGCGCCATGTCGTGCTGGCGGGTAATGCCGATCTCGGCCGCGTGCAGCCGCGGATTGCGCACGCCGTGCTGCCGGTTGCGACCTACGTTGCCGTCACCGGGAGGATCGGGGCAAAACTTGCCGACGCGATTCGCTGGTCCGGCGCGATCTCCGACACGCGCCGCGCCGGCGACTACTATCGCCTGATCGACGGCGACCGGCTGCTGTGGGGCGGCCGCATCACCACCGACACACGCGAGCCACCGCGCCTGCGCGAAATGATGCGCAGCGATATTCTTTCCGTCTACCCGCAGCTCGGCGACCTTAGGATCGAGTACGCCTGGCCCGGCATCATGGGCTATGCGCCCCACAAGATGCCGCAGGTCGGCGAGATCGAGCCCGGCCTCTGGGTCTGCTCGGCCTTCGGCGGTCACGGGCTGGCCCAGACGGCGGCCGGCGCCGACGCCGTCGCCGCCGGCATCCTGGGTGACGATGCACGCTGGCGCCTGTTCGCTCCCTTCGGCACAAGATGGGCGGGCGGACCGTTCGGACGGGTCGCCACGCAGCTCGTCTACTGGAACCTTCAGGCGCGTGACTGGTGGGACGAGAAGCGGCAGGCGCAGAACGCGGAGACGTTGCGGACATGACGATTGAACGGATGGGCGATTCGCCACGACGGCGTGAGGACGCGCGCTTCGTCACCGGCCAGGGTGCCTATCTCGACGATCTGAAGTTCGACCATCTGGCGCACGCCGTCGTCCTGCGCTCACCGCATGCGCACGCGCTGATCCGGTCGATCGGTGTTGCAGCCGCCCGGCGCGCGCCCGGCGTGATTGCCGTACTCACTGCAACGGAGGCCGCCACCGACGGGCTGAAGCCACTCCGGCCCTACGCCGAGGCCAACGTCCAGACCGGCGAGCCCTTTGCCTTTGCGCCGCAGCCGCTGCTAGCCCAGGACAAGGTGCGTTTTGGCGGCGAGCCGGTGGCGATGGTCGTGGCCAAGACGCACGCCCAGGCCCTCGATGCGTCCGAACTGGTGGTCGTGGACTACGAGACATTGCCTGCTGTGACTACAGCGGACGCGGCGCGGGCGCTCAGCGCGCCGCAGCTTGCCCAGGAAATTCCGGGCAATGTCTGCCTCGACTGGCGCACCGGCGACGCGGCCGGCGCGGATGCAGCCTTCGCCGCGGCGGCCCATGTCGTCTCGCTCAAGCTCGACAACCACCGCATCGTCATGAACCCGATGGAGCCGCGTGGCGGCGTCGGGTCGTTCGATGCCACAACCGGGCGCTACACGCTCCACGTCTCGAGCCAGAACATCCACATCAATCGCAATTTCGTGGCCCGCTCGCTCGGCGTCGAGCCGAAGGACGTGCGGTTCGTGGCGCCCGATGTCGGCGGCGGCTTCGGCGCCAAGAACTTCGCCTATGTCGAGCATGCGCTGATCCTGTGGGCGGCCAGGCGCACGGGCCGGCCCGTCAAATGGATCGCAAGCCGTAGCGAGGTGTTCCTGTCGGACCATGCCGCGCGTGACATGCAGGCAGAGGCTTCCCTCGCCCTCGATGCGGCGGGCAAGTTCCTGGCGCTGCGCGTCGCAAGTGTCGCCAACCTCGGCGCTTACATGGCCGGCGCCGGCGGCGGCGTGCAGACTTATCAGTACATTCATCTGCAGGGCTCGGTGTATCGCATTCCGTCGATCGCGCTTCACGTGGTGGCGGTCGTGACCAACACCGCCCCGATCGGCGTCACGCGCGGACCAGGCTTCGCCGAGGCCATCAACATCATCGAACGGCTGATCGATGCCGCGGCGCGCCTGACCGGGATGGATCGCGCCGAGCTGCGACGCCGCAACATGGTGCCGCCCGAGGCGATGCCCATGACCAACAGCTTCGGCTTCCAGGTCGACAGCGGCCATTTCGCCGAATCCCTGGACATGGCCCTGGCGCGCGCCGATTCGGCGGGCTTCGCCGAACGGCGGCGGCGAAGCGAGGCGCACGGTCTGCTGCGCGGCCTGGGCTTCGCCTATCACATCAAGGCCACGGGCGGTCCACCGGACGAGAATGTCGACATCAGGTTCGAGGTCGACGGCACGGTGTCGCTGATCACCGGCACGCAGCACATCGGCCAGGGTCACGAGACGACCTTCCCGCAGATTCTGGCGCATCGTTTGGGCATCCCCAACGAGCGCATCCGGCTACGCCAGGGCGACACCGACCTGATTCGGGCCGGCGGCGGCCATGGCAGTTCGCGCGCCACCTACATGGGCGGCACGGCGATCTGGCGCGCTTCCGACGAGATCATCGCCAAGGGAACGGCGCTGGCGGCCGACGCGCTGGAAGCCGCCGAGGCCGACATCCGCTTCGAGGAGGGACGCTTCGTGGTCTCGGGTACCGACCGCGCCATCGACTTGGCGGAGGTCGCGGTGCTGGGCCGCGCGAAGGGCGCGCCGCTCGACACTTTCCATGGCTGGAGGCGCGAGCACATGACCTTTCCCAATGGCGCGCACGTCGTCGAGGTCGAGATCGACCGCGAGACCGGCCGCGTCGAACTCGTGCGCTATACCGCCGTCGATGACTATGGCGTCCTGGTCAATCCCACGATCGCGGCCGGCCAGGCGCACGGCGCGATGGCGCAGGGGTCGGGCCAGGCGCTGCTGGAACACGCAACCTACGATCCCGGCTCCGGCCAGATGGTGGCGGGTTCGTTCATGGACTACGCTCTGCCGCGCGCCGACGACCTGCCGTCGTTCGACCTCGGCTTCAACGGCACGCCGTGCACGACCAATCCGCTGGGCGTGAAGGGCTGCGGCGAGGCCGGCGCCAGCGCTGGCGCCACTCGGCGTCAAAGGATTCGACGGGCCTGCCAGCGCGGCTCGGATCTGGCACGCGATGGAGAAGTCCCGATGAGACGCGAGGCGCCCGCGGCAGCCCGCAACCGTCAGCCTATCCTCGACGTCCTGACCCCGCGCCTGCCGGCTCAAGGCCTTGTGCTCGAGGTCGCGAGCGGCTCGGGCGAGCATATCGTCCATTTCGCCGAGGCGCTGCCCGACCTCGTCTTCCAGCCGAGCGATCCCAGCCCCGAGGCGCGTGCCAGCATCGACGACTGGGTGCAGACGCTGGCGCTCGGCAACGTCCGTCCTGCCCTGGCGCTCGATGCCGCAGGCGATGTCTGGCCGCTCGAACGCGCCGACGCCGTGCTCTGCTGCAACATGATCCACATTGCTCCCTGGGAGGCAGCGGTCGGGTTGATCGCCGGCGCCGGCCGTCTCCTGTCGAGCGGCGGCACACTCTATCTCTACGGACCCTATCGTCGCGGTGGGCGGCATACCGCGCCCAGCAACGAGGCCTTCGATCTCGACCTGCGGCGGCGCGATGCGGCCTGGGGCGTGCGCGACCTCGAAGCCGTGGCCTCGCTGGCCGAGGCGCGGGGCTTCGGCGTGCCCGAGATCATCGACATGCCGGCCAACAATCTGTCGCTGGTGTTCAAGCGGCTTTGAAAGGCCTCGGCGGTGGCAATCCGGCATGGGATGCGGTAACGCTTGCATCGCTGGAACCCTTGGGGGAGCGTCGTCGGAACCATGTTGAATCGCAGCCTGAAGGGCTGGATCGCGTTGCCGCTCCTGGCGGCGTCGCTGTCCGCCTGCAAGCCCGAGAACAAGTTCATGCCGCCGCCGCCGGCCGAGATCAGCGTGGCGCCGCCGCTGCAGCAACAGGTGGCCCCCTTCGAGGTATTGACCGGCAATACGGTGTCGTTCGCCACCGTCGACCTGGTCGCCCGCGTCGAGGGCTTCCTCACCGAGATCAAGTATGTCGATGGCGCCCTGGTGAAGAAGGGCGACACTTTGTTCGTGATCGAACAGACGATGTACAAAGCGAAGGTCAAGGAAGCCGACGCCGGCCTCGCCGGCGCCAAGGCAGCGCTGGTGCAGGCGGAAGCCGAGTTCACCCGGCAGGAGACGCTGCTGCGGCAGAACGTGTCGGCACAGGCCACTTTCGACGTCGCCAAGGCCAAGCGGGACAGCGCGCGCGCCAATGTCGAGAACAACGAAGGCAACCTTACCGTCGCCCAGACCAACCTGGGCTACACGACGGTGCTGGCGCCGTTCGACGGCATCGTCTCCAAGCATCTCATCACGGTCGGCGAACTGGTCGGTAACGGCGTTGCCACCAAGCTGGCGACGATCGTGCAGCTCGACCCGATGTACGTCGAATTCAACATGAGCGAGCAGGACGTGCTGCAGATCCGCCAGAATCTCAAGGAGCGTCGCCTCGACGTCGAGGAACTCAGCAAGATCCCGCTCAGCATCGGACTGATGAACGAGGACGGTTTTCCCCACCAGGGCTTCCTCAACTATGTCTCGCCCGAAATCGACGCCACGACCGGCACGATCCTGGTCCGCGGCCTGTTCAGCAACCCGACGCGGGCGCTCATCCCCGGCTTCTTCGTGCGCGTCAAGGTGCCGAAGGGCCTCGGCCCGACGGCCTCGCTGCTGGTGCCCAACCGGGTGATCGCCGAGGACCAGGCCGGCAAGTACCTGCTGGTCGTCAACAAGGACAATGTCGTCGAGCAGCTCCGCGTCACCACCGGACAGCTGCTTCCCGGCGGCCTCAGGGTGATCTCGACCGGCCTCAAGGCCGACGACCGCGTCGTGCTCAGCACCAACAGCCGCGCGATCCCGGGTGGCAAGGTGGTTCCCAAGCCCACCACCATCACCGCGACGCCCGACGCCGCTGCCGGCGCCACGAAGTGACCCGTCCGGAAGCGCACCGATGATTTCAGCGTTCTTCATCAACCGGCCGGTTCTGGCCAACGTCCTGGCGATCGTCATCGTGCTGATCGGCGGCGTGGCGCTGATGACGCTGCCGGTCGCCCAGTATCCCAACGTCGTGCCACCGACGGTCCAGGTCACGACGACCTACCCCGGCGCCAGCGCCAAGGTCGTCGTCGACAACGTCGCCCTGCCGGTCGAGCTGCAGGTCAACGGCGTCGAGAAGATGATCTACATGCAGTCCTACAGCACGGACGCAGGGACCTACACGCTGACCGTCACGTTCGAGATCGGCACGGATCTCGATTTCGCCCAGGTGCTGGTGCAGAACAAGGTCAGTGCAGCGCTCGCCTCGCTGCCCGTGTCCGTCCAGGCGCAGGGCCTGGTCGTCGAGAAGAAGTCGACGTCGATCCTCCAGATCGTGTCGCTGACCTCGCCGGACCAACGCTACGACAGCCTCTATCTCAGCAACTACGCGACCATCAACCTGGTCAACGAACTGTCACGCCTGCCGGGTGTCGGCAACGTCAACGTGCTCGGCGTCGGCCAGTATTCGATGCGCGTCTGGCTCGATCCGGAGAAGCTCTACACCTTCGGCCTCACGCCATCCGACGTCACCCGCGTCATCCAGCAGCAGAACCAGGACGTGAGCGCGGGCCAGGTCGGCATGCCGCCGGCGCCGAAGGGGCTGGATTTCCAGTACACGATCGACGTCGTCGGCCGCCTCAGCACGCCCGAGGAATTCAGCAACATCATCGTCAAGGCCGCCCAGGGCAGTGGCGGCCGGATCGTCCGCATCAAGGACATCGGGCGTGTCGACCTCGGCGCCCAGACCTACGCCCAGACCTCGCAGATCAACGGCAAGCCCAATTCCGGCATCGCCATCTACCAGCTCCCGGACGCCAACGCCCTCGACGTCGCCAAGCGCGTCAACGACAAGATGGCCGAGCTTTCCAAGAACTTCCCGCCGGGCCTTTCCTACAGCGTGCCGTTCGACACTACCCGCTTCGTGCATGCATCGATCAGGGAGGTTTTCATGACCCTGATCGAAGCGGGCATCCTGGTGTTGATCGTGATCGTGATCTTCCTGCAGGACTGGCGTGCCATGCTGGTGCCGGCAACGACGATCCCGGTGACGATCATCGGCGCCTTTGCCGCCATGGCGGCGCTGGGCTTCACCATCAACACGACGACCATGTTCGGCATCGTGTTGGCGATCGGCATCGTGGTCGACGACGCCATCGTGATCGTCGAAGGCGTGGCGCATCACATCGAACGCGGGATGACGCCGCACGATGCGGCGATCAAGGCGATGGACGAGCTGTTCGGGCCGGTCATCGGCATCACCCTGGTGCTGATGTCGGTGTTCCTGCCGGCCGCCTTCCTGCCTGGCCTGACCGGCCAGATGTTCGCCCAGTTCGCCCTGGTCATCGCCGCCACCGCCCTGATCAGCGCCATCAACGCCGCGACGCTGAAGCCGACGCAGTGCGCCATGTGGCTTCGGACGGCGGTGCCGCCCGAGAAGCGCAACATCTTCTTCCGCAGCTTCAACAAGGTCTACAGCAAGCTGGAGAACGGCTACGCGTCGCTGGTCGGCGCGATGGTCCGGCGCGCCGGGTTGATGGTGGTGCTCGCGTTGGTCATGGCCGGCATCGGCGCCTGGGGCGTCGCACGCCTGCCGACGGCCTTCATTCCCAACGAGGACCAGGGCTACCTGATGATCGGCGTACAGCTGCCGGACGGAGCCTCGTTGGAGCGCACCGGCGCGACACTCGATCAGGTGAGCAAGATCGCCATGGCCATGCCGGGCGTCGAGAACGTGGTGGCGCTGGGCGGCATGTCGGTGCTCGACAGCAACTCCGCCCTGGCGAATGCCGCCGTCTCCTACGTGATCCTGAAGGACTGGGACGTGCGCTTAAAGGCCACCGGCCAGGACCTTCGGTCGATCGTCATGGGCCTCATGAAGGAGTTGCAGGTGCTGCAGGACGGACGGGCCTTCGTCATCGTCCCGCCCGCCATTCAGGGTATCGGCAATGCCGGCGGCTTCCAGATGCAGATCGAGCAGAAGGACGGCAGCTTCGACTACGGCAAGCTGCAGCGCGTGACGGACGCCATGGTCGAGCAGGCCGGGACGCAGTCCGCGCTCACCAATCTCGTCACCTCGTTCCGCGCCGGCGCGCCGCACATCCGCGTCGAGGTCGATCGCGTCAAGGCCGAGTCGCTCAAGGTTCCGGTCGGCGAGGTGTTCACGACGCTATCGGCCTACATGGGCTCCGGTTACGTGAACCGCTTCAACAAGTTCGGCCTCAGCCTCCAGGTCTACATCCAGGCCGATTCGCAGTACCGCACGCGGCCAGAGGACATTCTGAGACTGCAGGTGAAGAACCTCGACGGGCAGATGGTTCCGATCGGCGCCATCGCCGAGCTGCGCGAAGCCCTGGGTCCGCCGCTGATCAGCCTCTACAATCTCTATCCGTCGGCGGCGATCGTGGGCTCCCCGGCGACCGGCTTCAGTTCGGGCGAAGGCATCGGGCTGATGGACCAGATCGCCAACGCGATCCTGCCGCCCGGCACGGGCTATGAGTGGACGGCGATGGCCTATCAGGAGAACATCGTCGGCAACCAGCTCATGTACGTGTTCGCGCTGGCCATCCTGCTGGTCTATCTCTGCCTCGCGGGCCAATACGAGAGCTGGGTGGCGCCGCTTGCCGTGATCCTGGCCGTGCCCCTGGCACTCAGCGGCCCGGCCATCGCGCTCACCGCCGTCGGGCTCGCCAACAACATCTACACCCAGATCGGCCTGATGCTGCTGATCGCGCTCGGTGCCAAGAACGCCATCCTGATCGTCGAGGTGGCGCGTGAACGGCGCCTGATCGACGGCAAGGATATCGTCGAGGCGGCCATCGAAGCGGCGCGCACCCGCTTCCGGCCCATCCTGATGACCTCCTTCGCCTTCATCCTGGGCGTGGTGCCACTGGTGACGGCGACCGGCGCCGGCGCCAATTCGCGCATCTCCCTCGGCCTCTGCGTGTTCAGCGGCATGATCGCCTCGACCTGCCTGGCCGTGCTGTTCGTGCCGTCGTTCTTCACGGTGCTGCAGCGCTTCGAGGAACGGAAGAAGAAGGCGCCCAAGGCGCCGCCAGTCGAGGTCGCCGCTACGTCTCCCTGACCGCGGCGATCGTTGAGGAGGGATACTTGGGTCCGCAAAAATCTTTGTCGTTCGCGGCGTTGCTGGTTGGCATCCTCGCCCTTGGCGCCTGTTCGATCCCGGAGCGCGGCACCGCGGTACCGGCGGCCGATACTGCCCGCGCCCTGCCTCTCGGCATTCCCAATGCGCGGTTCTTTGCCGACGAAGATCCGAAAGCCATCGTCGACGAAGCCACCCGCGCCTTCCAGCGCGAACAGGCGACGTTGCGCGCCGAGGGCAAATCGACCACGCGCCTTCCGCCGGTCTACTATCTTGCGGTTTCCGGCGGCGGCGACAATGGCGCCTTCGGCGCCGGGCTGATGAACGGCTGGACGGCGCTCGGCACGCGGCCGGAATTCAAGATGGTGACGGGCGTCAGCACCGGCGCGCTGATCGCCCCCTTCGCCTTTCTCGGACCCGGCTACGACGACGCGCTGCGCGACGTCTACACGACCATGACCCCCGAAAAGGTCTTCCGCGCGCGCGGCCTGACTGCGGCGCTGTTCGATGATGCCATGGCCGACACCGGCCCGCTGGCACAGGTGATCGAGAGCTACGCCGACCAGAAGATGCTTGATGCCATCGCGCGCGAGTACCAGAGGGGCCGCCTGCTGCTGATCGGCACCACCCACCTCGACGCCCAGCGGCCGGTGATCTGGAACGTCGGTGCCATCGCCGCCAGCGGCCATCCCGGCGCGCTCGACCTGTTCCGTAAGATCCTGCGCGCCTCGGCAGCGATCCCCGGTCTCTTCCAGCCGGTCCTGTTCGACGTCGAGATCGACGGCAAGAAGTATCAGGAGATGCACATCGACGGCGGCGCCATCGCCCAGCTCTTTCTCTACCCGCCGTCGGTCAACATCTCCACCAGCGGCATCCGCCGCCAACGGCACGCCTACATCATTCGCAATGCGCGGCTCGACCCCGACTACGCGGCGAGCGAGCGGCGGACCATCTCGATCGCCGGCCGAGCCATCAACACCATGCTGGCGGCCAGCGGCCAGAACGACGTGCTGCGGACCTACTTCGTCAGCCAGCGCGACGGCGTCGACTACAACCTGGCCTATATCGGCGCCGATTTCAGCGCGCCCAAGACCGGCGAGTTCGACCAGAGCTACATGCGCGCGCTCTACGCCTACGGCTTCCAGGAAGGCAAGGATGGCCGCGCCTGGCACAAGCTTCCGCCCGGGCTCGAGCGCGCGGCCACACCCAAGCGATAGCCACACGAGGCGGATCTCTCATGACGCAAGACAGCAGCACCTTCTGGAAGAAGTCCCGGGTGGAGCTCCGGGCCGCCGGCTTCGAGCCGGACCGCGCCGCCAAGACCACGGCCGTAGTGACGATCGCCAGCGCCTGGACCAACGCCCATCGCTGCAACAACCGGGTGCGCACCATCTCCGACCTGCTGATCGAGATCCTCGCCGAACGCGGTGGACAGGGTCTCGTCGTAGGTGCGCCGGCGGTGTCCGACGCGCTCACGCAAGGGACACCCACGGCCGGCTACAGCCTGGTGTCGCGCGATGTCGTGGCGGACTGCTTCGAGATCGGCCACTACGCCCATCACGGCGACGCGATGATCGTGATCTCCGGTTGCGACAAGACCGGCGCCGCCGCCCTGATGCCGCTGGCCCGAACCAACGCCTTCGGGCTGGTGCTCTATCCCGGCACCAGCTCGCCCGGGAAGGTGGCGTTCGGCGCCTGGGCGGCCAAGGGCAACAATCTCACGATCATGGACTATGTCGAGGGTCGTGCCGCCAACGAGGCCGGCCGGATATCGGGCGAGGAACTGCTCGAGCTCGAACGCAACGTCATGCCCGGTAGCGGCACCTGTGGCGCGATGTTCACGGCCAACACCATGAGCACGATCGCCGAGGCGATGGGCATGATGCTGCCGCGCGGCGCCTCGCACCCCGCCGACTATGACGCCAAGAGCGACATCCACGCCGACGTCCGCACCCAGGCGCGTGCCTCGGTCGATGCGCTCTATCGGCTGATCGACGCCGGCCTCCGGCCACGCGACATCATGACCGAACGTGCCTTCGAGAACGCCATCGCCACGGTCTACGCCATGGGTGGTTCCACCAACATGTACTTGCACCTGCTCGCCATCGCGCGCGAAGCCCAGGTCCCGATCGGTATCGACCGCATCCAGCAGGTGGGCGAACGGATTCCGCTGATCTCCAACCTGCAGCCCCATGGTCCCTATGCGATGGCGAGCCTGCATGCGATTGGCGGCGTGCCGGTCGTCATGAAGGAGCTGCTGCGCGCCGGCCTGCTGCACGGCGACGTGATGACCGTCACCGGCAAGACCCTGGCCAAGAATCTCGCCGAGGTGCCGACGCTGGAAGAGATGCCCCGCCAGGATATCGTCTTTCCGGTCGCTCGACCCGTGGCGGCGCCGAACAATCACATCAGCGTCTTGAAAGGAAATCTCGCGCCCGAAAGCTGCCTGCTGAAACTGAGCGGCAAGACGCTGGAGAAAGGTCAATTTCGCGGCATCGCCCGGGTGTTCGAGTCCGAAGCCGATACGATGAAGGCGATCCGTGCCGGCCAGATCGTGCCGGGCACCGTCGTCGTGGTACGCAACGTGGGTCCCGTCGGCGGGCCCGGCATGCCCGAGATGGTGATGCTCACGATCCAGTTGCAGGGACGAGGCCTGGGCGAGGATGTCGCGTTGATCACCGACGGTCGCTTCTCGGGCGTCAGCCACGGAATCCTGATCGGACACATCTCGCCGGAGGCCGCGCGCGGCGGCCCGATCGCGGCGGTGCGCGATGGCGACACGATCGTCATCGATCCCGGCGCCCGGACCCTCAACCTGGACGTCTCCGACGCAGAACTCGCCCGGCGCATGTCCGAATGGCGGGCGCCCGATCCGGCCAGACGGGTCCGTCCGGGCTCGGTTCACGACAAGTACATCCGGCTGGTATCGTCGGCGCACCACGGCTGCGTGGTCTGACGGAGCGGGCTGTTATCAGCAGGGGAATGGCGCGCTGGAGTGTTCAGCTAACGCAGACTTAGAATGTAAGATACCAACGCATTGCGCTCGCCGCGGCTGAGTTGGAAGTCAGGCATGCGTGTGTGCCCCGTCGATAGGTAGCTGTCGAGCGATGCGGCGGTCGTGCCCGGCTTGGCGGCAATCGCGGGGAACGTCGGCACACCGTCGGCGGTTGCACTGCGCGGCTCGCGTTCGACGATATGGCAAGCCATGCACCAGCGCTCGGCGAGAACGCGTCCACCTCGATAGTCCTGGGCCGCCGCCGGAAGCGACAGCAGCATCACCATCATTGCCATCATCTTTCTCACACGCGCCTCCATGGGCTTCGTTCTGTGCCAATCCGGCCATACGCGATGGCCGCAGCCGCTAAGCAGGGTTCTTCATCTTGTCGGTTACCCGGAAAGCTTTGCGCGCCAACGCCACCAGTTCCCCGTCGCTCGGATGATCGGCGGCTTCCACCGCCGATACACGACCCGACAGATGTGGCGCACGTGCCGCGATGTATGCTGCCAGCTCGGTCTTGGCGCTGGCCGGGCCGACAATCATGATCGCACCTGCCCCGGAGACCGCCTCTGTCACGCGCCTGAGGAAATCGTTGTCTACCGGCACGTGACCGTTGCCGATCGTGTTCGCCTTGTGATGGAGGTGCACAGTTGGATCGTGCGGCCGGACCACATCCCGCTCGAGATCGCCAGCATTGAAGCGGAAAATCTTTGCCTGATGATGGTCGATCCAAACAATCGAATGAAAATGCTGCTGTATCATGTCGCCCTCCTCAGGCGTTCAGGCGCCGCAAGGCATCCTTGTTGCACAGGACGACCGAGCGGCTGGCGGCCGCCAGCTTGATGAGCCCTTCCCTGGCGAATTGCGTCAGTGTGCGCGACACCGTCTCGATCGTGAGGCCGAGATGGTCGGCAATGTCGGTGCGCTGCATCGGCAAATCGAACCGGTCTCCCTTGGAGACCCGCCGCGCCATATCGAGCAGGAACGACGCGACCTTCTCCTGCGCGGTCTTGCGTCCGAGCAACATCATATGGTCGTGGGCACGCTCGAGGCTGCGCATCATCGACGACATGACCTGGTCACCAAGCTGCGGATCGTCATGTGCGAGCGTCTCGAAGCGGCGGCGGCGGAATGCCACGATCTTGGCCGCATCGACGGCGTCGGCCGAAAAGCGATGCTCCTCGCCGGTTTCCAGACCGAAGATATCGCCGGCAAGATGGAACGCGTCGATCTGGCGCCGGCCGTCGTTCAGGAGCTTGTAGGTTCGCACGGTGCCGGATACGACCTTGTAGAAGAAATCGGCAGCATCACCTTCGACGAACACCTCCTCGCCTTTGCCAAGGATTCGAGCAACACCGACCGGCTTGGCGGTCATCGCATCGTTCCCGTGGGGCATCGCGGCGGCCCCTTTCATGGCGAGAGCAGCGGTGGCCGGACTTCTGGAGCCGCTAATGGCGGTATAGGCCTGCATCGAACTCTCCCAGGTTGGAACCTTGCGCGGCTTCTGGGTAACCCACAGCCGGGGGCCTCGCCATTCGGGCAAAGAACTAAGGGATTCTACGTAGGTGGCGAGGCCACCATCCTTCTCGCCGCTTTTGCCGTCATGGAAGGAACCAACCGGCTTGCCGCATCGGCGAAGAGGCGATATTTGACGCCGACGACCGAGAACTCGCGCGCCCAGTTCACGAGATCGCCCCACGGGTCGTTGAGTTTTCCGAGCCCGCCGACGATCGCGACGACGGTGCCGACCTCGATCCGGCCCTCGGTGGCAAGCCAGCCGCCGACGCACAACGCCACTGCGACTGAGAGATGATGCATGAGGTTCATCAGGAGGTTCATGCCGTACTTGAGCCTGTAGATCCCCATGTTCAGCTCGAAAACGCGCCGGATCGGTGCATCTTCGAGGACATGGCCCTGGGGAAAAGCGCCCTCGACGATGGTCCCGCTTATCTCGCGTTTGGTCAGAATGCGCGCCTCGGCGCGGCGGTTGATCGCAAGCTGCAGGAGCGGCACGAGCACTATCTGAGGCACGAAAAACGTGAGGCCGAGCAACGCCAGCTCGGGTTCGATATAGAACATGTAACCGGTCACGCTCACCAGGATGCCGCCCTGCAACAGCGGCTCGGAGATGCTGATGCCCGTGAAACCGCCAATCGGCTCGGCCTCCTCCAGGATCATGGCGACTTCGACGCCGGTATCGGCGTGCGATCCCGTTGACAGGTCGGCTGCAACCCCGATTCCGCGGACGCCGCTGCGCAGCCGGCAGACCGTGCTTTCGGCGACCCAACCGCGATAGATGTTGAGAACGAACTTGAGCGACTGCTCCGCCACGGCCACGAGCGCGTAGGTGGCGGCCAGCCAGAACAGAACCTCGAAGGAACCTTTGCCGATGACGTCGTTGACGATTCGGCGCTGCAATTCAAGCGGGACCGCGCTCAGCAGGAAGACCGCGACCGACAGCAACGCCAGCCCGGCCTGATGCAAGCCCGTAAATTGGACGACGTAGCCCATGATGGTGCGTGGCATCGGGCCCGCCTCGGATCAGTCGCCTATTCCCAATGCCGAATGAATGCTCTCGACGAGAGCGCCGTCGGACAGGGGCTTTTCGAGAACGCAGCTGATTCCCGACTTCTCCGCGACACGGCGCAGCTGCTTGTTGGCGCGCCCGGTGATCAGGATAACCGGCAGTACGACAGCCCGGGCCCTCAGCGCCGCTACCAACTGCAGGCCGTCCATCCCAGGCATACGGTAGTCCACGATCAGACAGCAGAACTTCGGCAGCTCCTCTTCAGCCAGGAGTGCCGCCGCCCCATCGTATAGGTGGACGATCAATCCCTCGACTTCGAGGGCGAACTTGAGCGAACCGCGAACCGCCGCGTCGTCATCGACAATGAGGACTGTTCCGGCTTTCTTTGCCATGCGCTCGGCATTCCTGGTCGCTTCGGTGAACTCCTCCGCTACTGCGTATCAGGTCAGTGCGCCGAGCGACTTGATCCAGCGCAAGAAGGGCGGCGCTCGCCTACCCGTCTATCTGATGCCACCGTCGAGAAGCACCATCCGAACCAGTTCAGAGAGGCTGTCTGCCTGCATCTTGGTCATCACATTCGCACGATATACTTCCACAGTGCGTGCGCTGATTCCCAGATCGTAGGCGATGATCTTGTTCGCCTTGCCGGCAACCAGGCCATCGAGCACCTCTCTCTCCCGCTCCGACAACATATCCAGACGTGCCCGGATCTGAGTGCGGCGCGTTTCGTTCTCGGCGGCTTCGGCATGGCGGACCAACGCTGTCCGGATGGCACCGAGGAGAATCTCGTCGTCGAACGGCTTTTCGATGAAGTCGACGGCACCGGCTTTCATGGCTTCCACCGCCAGGGCGACATCGCCATGACCCGTCATCACGATCACCGGAAGCCCTATCTTGTTCTCCCGAAGACGACGCTGAAGCTCGAGGCCATCCATGCCCGGCATCCGGACGTCGGTTACAATACAGCCGTCCTGAACGGTGGGCAGGGCGGCAAGAAAGGCGACAGCCGATTCGTGTACCCGCACCGCGAGGCCGGCAGTGCTGAGCAAAAACGCCAAGGACTGGCGTACATCGACATCATCGTCGATGACATGGACGACTTGGCTACTCGGCAAGGGCCTTCTCCTCCTCTACTGAGGCCACCCGCAGTGTGAACCGGAAGATCGTGCCTCCTTCAGGTTTCGCGTCGACCCAGATCTTGCCGCCATGCGATTCGACAATCGTACGGCAGATCGAGAGGCCAAGGCCCATGCCCTTGCGCTTGGTGGTGACGAAGGGCTGAAAGAGATGCGCCGCAACCTCCGGCGCCAGCCCGGCTCCCGTGTCAGAGACGCTCACCTCCACGGTTTCGTCAGTATTCATCATCGTTCCGATCTCCAGTTCACGGCGGCCGGACGATTCGATCATGATCTCGATCGCGTTGCGAATCAGGTTGACCAGCACCTGTTGGATCTGGATGCGGTCGGCAAGGACCAGGTCGGCGGCCGGATCCAGCCGGAAAGACACCGCGATTCCATTCTCCTTGGCGCCAATCAAGGCCAGAGTACTGGCATCCTCTATCAGTTTCGGCAGGCTTTCGATGCGGCGCTCGCTTTCGCCCCGGGCCACGAACTCCCGGAGACGGCGGATGATATGCCCGGCACGCAATGCCTGGGCGGCGGCCTTGCTCACGGCATCACGAAGCACCAGCGCCGGCTCGCCATCGATACGCTCGAGCAGTCTCTGACATCCCTTCAGATAATTGGTGATCGCAGTCAGCGGCTGATTGATCTCGTGCGCCAAGGTCGAGGCCATTTCTCCGAGTGCCGTGAAGCGCGACATGTGGGTCACTTCCGACTGCAGTTCCTTCAGTCGGCTTTCCGTCATCTGCTGGTCCGTCAAGTCGCGGATGAATCCCGTAAAATAGTGCTTTTCAGCTGACTGCAGTTCGCCGACCGTGAGATGCATGGGGAACGTCGTGCCGTCCTTGCGCTGCCCCACCACGACGCGGCCGATACCGATGATGCGACGCTCACCAGTCGTCAGGTAACGCTTGAGGTAGGCGTCGTGCTGCTCGCGATGCGGCGTCGGCATGAGCTGTTTGATGTTCTTGCCGGCGACTTCGTCCATCGAATAGCCGAACAGCCGTTCGGCTGTCGTACTAAGCGATTCGATGCGACCACGTTCGTCGATGATGATCATCGCATCGGGAACCGTCTGCATGATCGACCGCAGCCGCGCTTCGGCGGCCTCCAAAGCGGTGGTCAGGACTGCAAGGTCCTTCTGCGCGTGGGTCGATGCCGGCATCTAGTTCCTTCGGGCAATTTTCCAAGGAACAATAGCACGACCCGAACGCGGCTATCCCGGCTCTTCTGCGGCTTCGAGCCTGTCGAAGGCGCCCAACAACGTGCCAACCCGGTTGGCGGACGACAACCACTCGGCGAGGCGTGGATAATTTTCCACCAGCCAATTGAATGCACCTTGTACCGCCACGAAAGCCGCAGCGGCCTGGGTGACCTCGCCGAGCAACATCGCGCCCTGCACGTAGTGTGGCACGCACAGGATCAGCCCGACGAGAGGCGCCAGCAACGTATTGCCATGAGACACAATGGTCGTCCGCATGTGTTGTCCGCACAGCCGTCGCCACTGAAGGATGACATCCTTCAGGGCGACCCCGACCGTTACCGTCGTTGCCTCTATGTCCGACGAGGTCATTTTTGTTGCCGCGCTCGCACGCAACCGGGCGAATGCGTATTTCAGCTCGGATTCTGCCTGATTCTTGCATTCGATGACGTCAACCATGTGCCGGCCAACCAGCATCATGGTGCCGGTTGTCAGTGTTGCGTAAGCGACGGCTCCAATGACCAGATAGCCTGGAATACTGAAGGTCAATCCCGACAATTCGACGCTTAGCGCGCCACCGACATGCCACAAGACAACGACAAATGTTGTGGCGGATAGCAGGGAGCCCAGAAGGCCGACGACAAGATCGATTGGTGCGTCGGTCGCCAGCCGGGCATCCTCGGCAATCCGATACTCGGCATTCTGGTGCTCTCCATTCCAAAGATCGAGGCGACGATAGCGCTCGTCTCCCAGCCAAGCGTCGATCAACTTTGCGGTAAGCCATGCCCGCCAGCGCCGCTGGAAGGTCATACGGCACCAGACGGCAAACACAGCGAGGCCAATGCTCGGCACCGCAAGGAACATCAGAAGGTAGGTTTGGCGCCATATTTCGCGACTGTCGCGAAACTCGAGAGCGTTGAAGAAGTCGCGATTCCAGAGATTGAGCCGGTACTGAACAAGCACCTGCAACACCACGCAGATGACGAGCAAGCCAATCATGCCCCAGGCGACTGCAACCTCGCGACCACGCCAAAAGCCGCGGGCGCCACGCCAGAAGCGGCGAAGAGGCTCGTGATCGGCTGGGCGCGGCGGGGCTGCGTCACGCATGGTCCCTGCCATTCAGCTTCACTGCCGCGTTCCGCGCGAGTGCCGTCAATCCAAGGAAAGCAGTGTCGCGCCGCAGGACGATCCGTAAGGGAATTGTAGCCAGATAGGGCTGAAACCTGCCTTTAGCCTCAAAGCGTAGACGGAGATTTGTGGCAGCCAGACAATGGGCAATGTGCGGTACGATGCCGCCGCCAATGAACACGCCACCCCGCGCGCCAAAAAGCAACGCGACATCGCCGGCAACCGACCCAAGAAAGGCGACGAAGGCATCGAGGGCTTTCCGGCAGGTGTCGCAGGTCTTGTCGAGCGCCGCCTGCGTTACCTCGGCGGGTGTCCGTGGTTGGATTCTGATTTGGTCTAGCGATGCAATCGCCTGATAGAGATTGACCAAGCCCGGACCCGACAGGACTCGTTCGGCCGAAACATGCGGAAATTGCCGTCGAAGGATTCCAATCAGGTCAGCCTCGCGATCGGTCGTCGCGGCCAGGGTCATATGGCCGCCTTCGCTCACGACCACGCGCCCTCCCGTGGGCCCCGGAACGTAGCAGGCCATTCCCAACCCCGTACCAGGGCCGAGCAATGCCATCGGTGTGCCATGAACGCCGGTCCCTGACCCGACCAAGAGCGTGTCCGACGGCGCTAGATGGGGCAGGCTCCAAGAAGCAGCCTCGTGATCATTGACGAGATGAACCACGTTGAAGCCGAATTCGCGCCTTAGCTCCGGGACCTCGGCCACCCACGTAGAATTGGTGAGCGCACATCGATCACTCACGACAGGACCAGCCACCGCAAAGATTGCCTCGTCTATCGACGCAGTACTGCCGTCGTCCGCAAGGAAATGCCGGATGGCGTCCTGAATTTTGGGATGTGTCTCAACGTCCAGAGACCGGACGAGTCCGAGCTCACTGCCGGATAGTACCGCAAATCGGGCATGGGTCCCTCCGATGTCAGCCAGGAGGACGCGTTTCATAGCGCTCCGCGAGCCGCTTCTTCGGCCCGTATCAACTGTGCATACCACCAAGCAGATTCCTTCGGAATCCGCCGTTGCGTCGGATAATCGACATACACGAGGCCAAAGCGATTGGCGTACCCCGCACCCCATTCGAAATTGTCGAGCAGCGACCACACGAAGTAGCCGCGAACGTCAGCGCCTGCGGCGACCGCCTCGCGCAGGGCACCGGTGTAGGTCGCGAGATAGTCGACACGTTCCGGATCGACGACATCGCCCGCCGCGTTCGGTTCTTCGACGGCACCCGCCCCATTCTCCAAGACATAGATCGGCAGACGATAGCGCCGATCGACATCGATCAGGGTATCTCGGAAAGCGGCAGGGTCGAGCTGCCAGCCGATTGGCGATCTCGGCACGCCCACGGGTGCGTCGGCCCAGCCAAATCCCAGCGGCGCACTTTCATCTGCTTTGGCATATACCGGCGAGTAGTGATTGACACCGAACCAGTCGGGCTCACGACAGATTCGCTCCATGTCGCCTGCCTTCACATAGGGCTCGATCGCGCGCGCCAGCGCAGGTGGGTAGTGACCCAGGATCTGAGCTTCGGGGAACGCCTTGTTCCAGTATTCATCGAGCAAGGTGGCCGCTGCCTCATCCGCCGACGTGCGGGCGACCGGGCGAGAGGGCTGCATGTTGTGGATGGCGCCGATCGATGCCGCCGGGACGTTCGCCCGCAACACATCGACGCCAGCACCGTGCGCCAGATTCACGTGATGAATGGCCTGATGAAGCCCGGCCGGATCGGTCGTCCCCGGCGGATGCCAGGCGAATCCATAGCCGAAGAGCGTGAACACGGATGGTTCGTTGAACGTGGCGAAACGACGGACTCGATCGCCAAATCGTTCCGCGACAAGCTTCGCGTAATCGGCAAACCAGCCGGCGATATCGCGATTGAGCCATCCACCCTGATCCTGCAACGCCTGCGGCAGATCCCAATGGTAGAGGCAGAGCCAGGGTTCGATGTCGGCGGCAAGCAAGCCGTCGATCAACCGGTCGTAGAAGGCCAGTCCAGCTTCGTTTACCACGCCACGACCAGTCGGCAGAATTCGCGGCCAGGCAATCGAGAACCGGTAGGCGTCGACGCCGAGATCGCGCATCAGCGCGATGTCCTCGGCATAACGGTGATAGTGATCACAGGCGACATCGCCGGTATCGCCGTTGGCAATCCGGCCAGGCACGCGACAGTATCCATCCCAGATGCTCGGCCCGCGCCCGTCGGCCTGCGTTGCGCCTTCAATCTGGTAGCTCGAGGTCGAGACGCCCCAGACGAAATTGCGCGGCAGCGACAGCGGCGCGATCTCACGTTTGGCGGCTGGCGGCGCCGGGATGAGCAGTTGCGGTGGGCTCGTCATATGCAGGATCCAGTCGTTGTGGCCACGATGTCGTTCCACGATGTCGTTCAGGGCGTGATGGCGACTTTCAGCACGCCGTCGCGCTGGTGTGCGAAGAGCTCGTAGGCTTCCTCGATCTCATCGAGCTTGAAGCGATGCGTCACCAAGGGTCCGAGATCGATCCTGCCTGAAGCGATGACGTCCATGAGACGACGCATGCGCTCCTTCCCCCCGGGACAAAGCGTCGTGACGATCCGCGTGTCTCCAAGGCCAGCTGCGAAAGCATCGAGCGGAATGCGAAGGTCGGTGGAATAGACCCCCAGGCTGGAGAGCGTGCCGCCCGGCCGGAGGACGCGCAGGGAGGCTTCGAAAGTGCTTTGGGTGCCCAGCGCCTCTATGGAGGCGTCAACCCCACGACCCTCCGTCAACTCCAGGATGGCTTTCACCGGATCGCGGTGCTGAAAGTCGATCGTATGATCGAGGCCCAGCGCGTCGCCCATCGCGAGTCGTTCCGGTATCGTATCGACCCCTATGACCGTGGTCGCCCCCATCAGGCGGGCGCCTGCTGCGGCACAAAGACCGATCGGCCCCAGGGCGAAGACTGCCACGGTGTCGCCAAGGCGAATGCGAGCGCTCTCGGCGCCCGAGAATCCCGTCGACATGATGTCGGGGCACATCAGCACCTGCTCGTCGCTCAATTGAGGCGGCACCGGCGAAAGGTTCGCCATCGCGTCCGGTACCAGCACGAACTCCGCCTGGCAGCCATCGATCGTGTTACCGAACTTCCAGCCTCCCATAGGCTTGAAGCCGTGGCGCGTGCCAGCGCCGTCCTGGGAATGCTGGCCGCAGAGACACGCGTAGCTGTGGCCGCTCGGCGTGATGGCGCCGGCAATCACCCGCTGGCCTTCTTCGTAGCCCGTCACCGCGGAGCCCAGCTTCTCAATGATACCGACGGGCTCATGGCCGATCGTGAGGCCCTTGTTGACCGGATACTCGCCTTTGAGGATGTGTATGTCGGTACCGCAGATCGTCGTCGTCGTGACGCGGACCAGCGCGTCGAGCGGGCCGACATCGGGCACCGGCTTGGATGCCAGGACGATCCGACCGGGCTCGACGAAGATGGCGGCTTTCATCTGTGGCATGGGCGACCTCGCAACTATCGGAGTGCGGCGATGCACCCTAGTCGCGCCGGGAGGACCCACCTTTGATGTATCTCAACGCGACCGCACCTATGCTTTTGAAGCACTTGATCTGCCGCAAGGCCCCGCTGAGCGCCGTGTGTTGAGTGACCGTATACTCGACCAATTCTGGCCGAGGTCACGCTCAAGGAGGGTCGCATGCGTGCCAAGCAAGTCATGACGAGGCCCGTTCACACGGTGTCCGCCGAGGCTTCTGTTTACGAGGCGGCGAAAGTCCTGCTGAATGCCGGCATCAGCGCCGCGCCCGTCGTGGATGCCGACGGAAAGATGATCGGAATCGTCAGCGAAGCCGACCTGATGTATCGAACCGAAATCGGAACCGTTCCCGGCAAGTCCTGGTTGACACGTCTCCTGGCGAATGATGCCGTGACGGCGCGAGACTACATCCGCGCACATTCGCATCGGGTTGCCGACGTCATGACAAAGAATGTAGTGACGGCCGAAGAGCGGACATCGCTCGGCGACATCGCCGCCCTCATGCAGCGTCATCGCGTGAAGCGTGTTCCCATCCTCCGTAACGGCCGGATCGTCGGCATCGTCGGCCGGGGCAACCTCCTTCAGGGCCTGCTCGCCCGCGAACCCTCGGAGCCGGAGAATAGGGTCGACGACGACAAGCTCCGCTCCGTCGTGGTGGCCGAACTCGCCAGGCATGGCTGGGCTTCGTCGCTCCTGCCGACGAATGTCGTTGCCGAGAAGGGTATCGTCCATCTTTGGGGTTATGCGAGCAGTACCGCCGTCAAGGATGCTCACCGCATCGCGGCAGAAAACGTGCCCGGCGTGAAGCGCGTCGAAAACCACATGAACATTCTGCCGCCGGAGATGCACTTCGGCATCTAAAGCGAAGACGACTACCGGCGCCCTGGGGCGCCGGTGCCGGCGTCTACGGTCTCATGAATATCAAGGGATTGTCGTCGTCGAGGTTGTCGGCGGCGGCCGCCAACTCAGCGGCTATATCGCTGTTTGGCCGTCCATTCTTGAATAGCCGGATCGCCTCCGACAGCAAGCAGCGCGCCACCACATCGTCGGCGATGCCCTTGCTCGACGCCTCGGCCAAGGCTGCCTCGACATGTCGAGAGACCAGCTGATGCGCGCTCATGACGGACCTTCCTTCAGATGCCACGCGAGTGCCGGCCATCTACGTATTTGAGGTGGGGATCAAAAGCCGCACAGACAAAGCGGACCAGCGGTCGCCCGCGCTCGGTGACATGCAGCGTTTCGCCGTCGCGGCGGACGAGCCCGTCGTCGATCAGCGCCGGCAATGCGGCGATCCCCTCGATGAATGATCCGGCCGGGACATCGTGACGGCGGCAGACGTCGCCCAGGTCGGTCGAGAAGGAGCACATCAGCTGCTCGATGATCTCGCCACGCAGCCGGTCCGCGGCAGTGAGTTCCAGGCCGCGCACCGCGGCGAAGCAGCCGGCTTCGATGAGCGTCCGGTAACGGGCTGGATCGGGTGCGTTCTGGGTGTAGCCGCGCGGCAGACTCGAGATCGCCGAGGCGCCGAGCCCGAGGACCGATGACTGGTCCTCGACGACGTAGCCCTGGAAGCTGCGTCGCAGCAGGCCGTGTTGCGCGGCCGTCGCCAGCGAGTCGCTCGGGCGCGCATAGTGATCGAGCCCGACCCGGCTGTAGCCTCCGTCGACCAGGCGTTGAGCCACGAGGTCGGCCATGGCGGAGCGATCGGCGGCCGCCGGCAGGCTTGCCGGATCGATCAGGCGCTGGCGTGCCTTCATCCAGGGAACATGGGCATAGGCAAAGACGGCAAAGCGGTCGGGCGCCAGCTCGAGCGCGGCGTCGAGCGTGCGGGAGAGGGTTTCGGGCGTCTGAAGCGGCAGGCCATAGACCAGGTCGAGGTTGATGCGGGCGATGCCTGCGGTGCGCAGCCGGGAGATGGCCGAGGCCGTATCATCGATCGATTGCAGGCGATTGATCGCTTGCTGGACGTCGATGTCGAAGTCCTGGACGCCGAGGCTTGCCCGATCGACGCCGATATCCCCCATCGTCGCCACCAGCGTGTCGTCGCAGAACCGGGGATCCACCTCCATCGAGGTTTCCGAGCCGCCGCGCCGGTCGAAACGCGCGGCCAGCCGCTTCGCCACCTTGGCGATGTTCGCGGCGCCGAGCTGGGACGGTGTCCCGCCGCCCCACTGGATCGTGCCGACGAGCAGCTCGGGTACCGCGCCGGCGACGAGGTCGACCTCCTTCAGGAGCGCTCGGGCGTAGGAGTCCAGTGACTCCGGGCGATTCACTGCGGAAGTGTGGCAGGCACAGTACCAGCACAGGCGCGCACAGAAGGGGACGTGCAGGTAGACCGTCGAGCAGATGCGAGCGAGGTCGGAAAGCCACGCGCGATGCTGCACCGGCCCCACGGCGCCGTGGAATTGCGCGGCCGTCGGATAGCTCGTATAGCGAGGAACCGGACGGTCGTAGGACGCGACGGTCTTGGCGTCCATCAGTGCGCGAGCAGTACGGGGACGGTCATGCTGGACAGCAACGTGCGGCTCACGCCACCCAGTACCATCTCGCGGACCCGCGAATGTCCGTAGACACCCATCACGATGAGATCGATGCCGAGATCGGCGGCGCGGGAGAGGATGACTGCGCCCACGTCGCTGTCGGCCGCCACGTCGCGCTGGACGACCACCTTGACACCGTGGCGCGCGAGCCACTGCGCGACATCTGCCCCGGGTTCCGCGCCATGGCCGCCTGGCGAGGTCCGCGGATCGACCACAAGAACGACGACTTTCTGCGCCGCGCGCAGGAATGGCAGGGCATCGGCGGCGGCACGCGCGCTTTCGCGGCTGGCGTTCCAGCAGAGCATGATGGTCTCGCCAGGAGGCGAGCGCACGCCGATATGCGGCACGACGAGGGTCGGACGGCCGGTCGACAGCACGACGGCTTCGGGTAGGTCCGAAGGTGTCGGCGTCTGGGCATCGGGATCGGTCTGGCCGACGACCAGGAGGTCGGCATAGCGTGCCTGTATGGCCAACTCGGTGTCGATGAAGCCTTCGGTCACGCGCCACTCGTGCGAGACGTGGTGGCCCTTCATGGCTTTCTGGAAGGCCTCGAGCGCAGCGGCCTGGTCGGCGTCGGCGCTCGCCTCGTACGCAGCGAACAAACCGTCCATGGCCATACCGCCTTCGAAGAAGATCGGTGCTTGCAGCGGCGGCCGGGCATAAACGCCGACCAGATGGGCGCTATAGCGCTTTGCCAGCTCTGCCGCGACCATCAGTCTTTGGCTCGCCTTCGGACCGGCATCGCAGTGAACCAGGATTGTTCTATAGGTCATGATAGCCTCCTGAACATTCGCTGCCACGATGCCTAACCGCGAGAAGCATCACCTTGATGCAGGTCAATCGAGGCCCGGGACATTCGTGCTTCCGTCCATCAGATGGAAACCATTGCCCAGCTGCTGGCGTTGTGTGGCGAAGGCATGCAGATGGCCATGGTGGCGCCCGCCGCCCTGCCGGCCGCGCTGCTGCTGGCCGGCTTGGCCGGCAGCCTCGTTCATTGTGCCGGAATGTGTGGACCCTTCGTGCTGGGTCAGGTGATGGCCGACGCGGAGCGTCCTGGGGACCCGCCCTACGGCGAGTGGCATCGTCTCGCCGGTGCTGCGCTCGCACCCTACCATCTGGGTCGTTTCACGACGTACACGATATTGGGCGCGCTGGCAGGCGGCATCACCGCCATCTTTGCGTCGATGGAGCTCTTCCGATGGCTTTCGGCGATCCTGCTGGTCGCTGCCGCCGGCCTGTTGGCAGTCCAGGCCTTCGGCTTGGCACTTGGCGCCGGCTCGGCTGCAACGACACTCGTGACACAGCTCGCCGGCCCGCTCTCACTTTCGCGCACATCCCTCGCGCGTTACGGGTTGGGAGTCGTCCTGGGTTTCCTGCCCTGTGGCCTGCTCTACGCCGCGCTTGCCGCCGCGGCCGGTACGGGGTCGATGGTGACGGGCGCCTTGGCGATGTCGGGATTCGCCCTCGGCACCGTGCCGGCCCTCGTTGCCGTCGGCTGGGGTGGAATAATCATGCGGCGTCGGCTGCGCACGGCCGCGACTTGGGTAAGCGCACCGCTACTTGTTGGCAACGCACTGGTTATGCTCATCCTGGCAAGCCAGAGGTTTTGAGGAGTCGCCACGTTCAATCGAACGTCACGATGTCACGGTAGGCGTGCCAGGTAGCATGCGCGACTAGGGGCAGGGTGACAACCAGGCCGAGCAAGCCCGGCACCATGCCGAGCACGACCAGGAAGACGATCAACGAGGCCCACAGGAGCATCGGTCGCAGATTGAGGCGCACCGCCGCGACCGAAGTGGCAATTGCCTCGAACATGTTCGAAGCCCGCCGATCGAGAAGATAGGGGATGGAGAACGCACCGATGGCAAAGGCACCCGCCGCCAGCACCGCGCTGACCCCCACCCCGACCGCCAGGAAGGGCAGGCTCTTCGATGAGATCCAGACGAGGTCCATGAAGCGGTCCCATGAGGGAATGGTTCGCCACTCGAAGATGGCGAACAGAAGCTGTGCGGCCCGCATCCAGGCGAGATGAAAGAGAAGCAGCAGCACCCCCATGAGAGCGATCTGTTCGGGATTGCGCCGCCACGCCAGCAGGGTCGTTTCGCCATCGACGACATGGTTCAACTCCAGGCGGCGGCTGATTTCGTAGAGGCCGACGGCAATGAAAGGCCCAACGAAGAAGAAGCCGGCACTGAGCGGCAGCATCAGATAAGGCAGGTCGAGCCACAGCATCAGAAGAATGGCGAGCCAGCCGGCAACGACCGGAGTCAGGCCATAGGCGAGGCTGGGACCGGGGGCGGCAGCGATGTCCCGCCAACCGGCTGCGAGCCACACCCACGGCCGGTCCACCGGTACCCGCCTGATTTGCGGCCGAGGTTCCGGGAACACCGACATCGTCTCGCTCATGGCCTTTCTCCCCGTCGTGCAAGCAGATTGACACTGGAAGTCGCACCCGAGCCTTGATGCACATCAAAGAGGGATTGCTCTCTCCTGCCTAAGGTCCGCCCGCGCCAAGAGTGCGGGGAGATCGAATGACCAGCAGTGCCGTCCTGTCAGCCGGTCCGAGGCCGGCGCCACGCTATGTCGAGGACGTCATACGTGCGGCGTTGATCTTGACCATGTTCTGGGGCGTCGTGGCCTTCCTGGCCGGCGTCGTCATCGCAGCCCAGCTCGTATGGCCGCAGCTCAGTTTCGACAGCCCATACCTGACCTTCGGACGCCTGCGGCCCCTGCATACCTCGGCTGCCATCTTCGCCTTCGGCGGCACCGCGCTGATCGGCACGGCCTTCCATGTCGTGCAACGAACCTGCCGCACCCGTCTGTTCGGCGGCGCGCCGCTCGGCTGGTTCGTTTTGCTGGGCTACCAGTTCTTTATCGTCACAGCAGCCGCCGGCTATCTGCTTGGCATCACGCAGAGCAAGGAATACGCCGAGCCCGAATGGTTCGTCGACCTTTGGTTGACGATCGTATGGGTGGCCTACCTGATCGTCTATCTCGGCACCGTGTTGAAGCGTGAAGAGCCGCACATCTACGTCGCCAACTGGTTCTACCTCGCTTTCATCATCACCATCGCCATGCTGCACATCGTCAACAACCTGGCGATGCCCGTCTCGTTCGCCGGTACCAAGAGCTATGGCGCCTGGTCGGGCGTGCAGGATGCGATGATCCAGTGGTGGTACGGCCACAACGCGGTGGGCTTCTTCCTGACCGCCGCCTTCCTCGGCATGATGTACTACTACATCCCCAAGGCGGCGAACCGTCCGGTCTACTCGTATCGGCTGTCGATTGTTCACTTCTGGTCCCTGGTGTTCATGTACATCTGGGCCGGCCCGCATCACCTGCACTACACATCCCTGCCCGACTGGGCGCAGACGCTCGGCATGGTGTTCTCCGTCATGCTGTGGATGCCAAGCTGGGGCGGCATGATCAATGGCCTGATGACGCTTTCCGGCGCCTGGGACAAGCTGCGCACCGATCCCGGCCTGCGCTTCTCCGTCACCGCCGTCGGCTTCTACGGCATGGCGACCTTCGAAGGTCCGGTCATGTCGATCAAGGCCGTCAATTCGCTCAGCCACTACACCGACTGGACGATCGGTCATGTCCATTCCGGAGCGCTCGGCTGGGTCGCCTTCATCGTGTTCGGCACGATGTATTACCTCGTGCCGAAGATGTGGAACCGCCCGGCGATGTGGTCGACGCGACTGATCGGCTGGCACTACTGGATCGCCACCATCGGCATCGTCCTCTACATCACCGCGATGTGGGTGAGCGGCATCATGCAGGGCCTGATGTGGCGCGCCT
>LNFM01003767.1_pt1 | contig 29173 bp, 27 predicted proteins | sample 596031 | NCBI WGS metagenome assembly LNFM01 (sample SAMN04254537, study PRJNA301005) | activated carbon metagenome | isolation source: dual media filters at the Ann Arbor, Michigan drinking water treatment plant | place: USA: Ann Arbor
ATGAACGGCACCGCGCCGACCAGCCCGGCGATGATGAAGGTCTTCGCCGAGCCCTGTTTGAAGTCGCGCTCGCGGTTACGGTTGCTCTGCACACCGAAGAAGGCGGCGAGCACGCTCTGCACCACCTGTAGTAAGCTCATGCGCTTCGGTTCGTCGGGTTCGGGCTTTTCCAAGGACTGACCTCGCGGACCTGGTCCGCCAACAATTCACCAACATTTCGTCGACACCGCCGCTGTCGCGGGGCGCTATCCTGCCATCATGCTCGCTCAACTCAAAGAAGACATCCGCAGCATTTTCGACCGCGATCCGGCGGCGCGAAACAGCTTCGAAGTCATCACGACCTACCCCGGCGTGCATGCGCTGATCATCCATCGGCTGGCGAACACGCTGTGGCGCCACGGCTTCAAGTGGCTGGGCCGGCTGACCGCCCATCTCGGCCGCATGCTGACGGGCATCGAGATTCACCCGGGCGCGACGATTGGCCGGCGCTTCTTCATCGATCACGGCATGGGCGTGGTGATCGGGGAGACCGCGGAAATCGGCGACGACGTGACCCTCTATCACGGGGTGACGCTCGGCGGCACCACCTGGAACAAGGGCAAGCGCCACCCCACGCTGAAGCGCGGGGTCGTGATCGGCGCCGGCGCGAAGGTGCTGGGGCCGATCACGATCGGCGAAAACGCCCGCATCGGCTCGAACGCCGTCGTCGTCAAGGACGTGCCCGATGGCGCGACCGTCGTCGGCATCCCCGGGCGCATCGCCGGCGGCAAGGCGGCGACCGCCGATCTCGAGCTGAACGAGGCCGCGCCCGCGACGCCGAAGCCCGCCGGCCACTTCGACGCCTACGGCCAGGCACGGGATCTCAATGACCCGCTGGTCCAGGCGCTGGAGCAGGTCACGGCCCACGCGAGCCGCCTGGAGCAGCAGGTCGCGGCGCTCGAAGCCGCCCTGAAACGCCAGGGCATCGACGTCTAGCCGGCTTCGCTGCAGATCTCGGCGCCCGCGTCATGCGTAGTCGAAGCTGACGGCTGACTCCGGAAACCCTCGGTCGTCCTGCACCCGGCACCGTCCGGCCCGGGCACCACGGCCCCGCAAGCCCTGCATCTGCCCTGGCTTCCGGGCGATCCGCGCGCCAGGGTCGCGATCATCTGTCTCTGGCAGCGAATGTCGGACTTGCGGCGCGCGGGCCGTCGCGGCGCGGATCGTGACCTTTCGACGCCGCTCACTCACCGAGGTGCTGAAAAATAAATGTTGACTGTATTACTGGGTATCCACCAAAATTACCGACATTGATTCTCGGTATTCCGCCACGGGGGTACAGGATGCGTTTGACGACTAAAGGCCGCTACGCCGTCACGGCGATGGTGGAACTGGCGCTTAACCAGGACAAAGGGCGGATTTCGCTCGCGGAAATCGCGGAGCGTCACGGGATCTCCCAGTCCTATCTCGAACAACTGTTTGCGGCGCTGCGGCGTCGGGGCCTCGTCGACGGCACCCGCGGCCCCGGCGGCGGCTACCGGCTCGGCCGGCCGCGCGCCGAAATTTCGGTGGCGGACGTCATCGATGCCGTCGACGAATCGGTCGACGCGACCCGCTGCCGCGGCAAGCGGAACTGCCAGGGCGACCATGGCTGCCTGACCCACGATCTGTGGGAAGAACTGAGCGCCCAAATCCGGCTGTACCTGTCGAGCGTCAGCCTCGAAGCGGTGGTCAACAAGGCGCGCGACACCGGCGCGGTGCAGGTGCTGCGCATGTGGCCCAACGCCGCGTCCCAGACCGAAAGCAGCGCGGCCTGAGCCCGCGCCCGTCCCAGGAGAAAGAGCAATGTCTGTCAGTCTGACCGAACGCGCCGCCGAACACGTGCAGCGCTTTCTCAGCGGCGCGCAGGGTGGCAACGGCCTGCGCCTCGGCGTCAAACCCACCGGCTGCTCCGGTTACGCCTATGTCGTGCAGCCGGCCCGCGAAGTGGGCGAGCACGACCGCGTGTTCGAATCGCACGGCGTGCAGGTGATCGTCGATGACGAAAGCCTGAAGTTCCTCGCCGGCACCGTCGTCGATTTCACGCGCGAAGGCCTGAACGAAGGCTTCAAGTTCAACAACCCGAACGTCAGCGCCACCTGCGGCTGCGGCGAAAGCTTCAACGTCTGACCGCCATGGCAACCTCACCCGACGTCCAGACTCTCATTGGCCAGAAATACGACGCCGGCTTCGTCACCGACATCGAGCAGGAAAGCCTGCCGCCCGGCCTCACCGAAGACACGGTGCGCTTCGTGTCGGCGAAGAAGGGCGAACCGCAGTGGATGCTCGACTGGCGCCTGAAGGCCTTCGAGCGCTGGCAGCAGATGAAGGAGCCGAACTGGGCGCATGTGCACTACCCGAAGATCGACTACCAGGCGATTTCGTATTACGCCGCGCCGAAATCGTCGAAGGATCGCCCGCAGAGCCTCGACGACGTCGACCCGAAGCTGATTGAGACCTACAACAAGCTCGGCATCCCGCTCGAAGAGCAGAAGATGCTGGCCGGTGTGGCGGTCGACGTGGTGTTCGACAGCGTGTCGGTGCACACCACGTTCAAGGACAAGCTGGCGGCGGCGGGCGTCATCTTCTGCTCGTTCTCGGAAGCCGTGCGCGAGCATCCGGAACTCGTGAAGCGCTATCTCGGCTCCGTGGTCCCGCAGCACGACAACTACTTCGCGGCGCTGAACTCGGCGGTGTTTTCCGACGGCTCGTTCGTCTACATCCCGAAGAACACGCGCTGCCCGATGGAGCTGTCGACCTACTTCCGCATGAACGCGATGAACACCGGGCAGTTCGAGCGTACGCTGATCATCGCCGACACCGGCAGCTACGTGAGCTATCTCGAAGGCTGCACGGCGCCGCAGCGCGACGAAAACCAGCTGCACGCGGCGGTCGTGGAGCTGATCGCGCTCGACGACGCCGAGATCAAGTATTCGACGGTGCAGAACTGGTACCCGGGCGACGAGGAAGGTCGCGGCGGCATCTACAACTTCGTGACCAAGCGCGGCGACTGCCGCGGGCGCAACTCGAAGATTTCGTGGACGCAGGTCGAGACGGGCTCGGCGATCACCTGGAAATATCCGAGCTGCGTGCTGAAGGGCGAGAACTCGGTCGGCGAGTTCTACTCGGTGGCGCTGGCGAACCATCGCCAGCAGGCGGACACCGGCACGAAGATGATCCACATCGGCCGCAACACGCGCAGCACCATCGTCTCGAAGGGCATCTCGGCCGGCAAGGGCCAGAACGCCTACCGCGGCCTCGTGCGCATCGCGCGCAGCGCCGAGGGCGCGCGCAACTACACGCAGTGCGACTCGCTGCTGATGGGCGACCAGTGTGGCGCGCACACGTTTCCGTATGTCGAAGTGAAGAACAGCAGCGCGCAGGTCGAGCACGAGGCATCGACGTCGAAAATCAGCGACGATCAGCTCTTCTACCTGCGCAGCCGCGGCATCAGCAACGAAGACGCCGTGAACCTCATCGTCAACGGCTTCTGCAAGCAGGTGTTCAAGGAGCTGCCGATGGAGTTCGCGGTCGAGGCACAGAAGCTGCTGTCGATCAGTCTCGAAGGCGCGGTCGGCTGAGACCGCCACCAGATCCAATGGCAAGACAACAACATGCTCAAGATTGAAAATCTCCACGTCGAAGTCGAAGGCAAGCCGATCCTGCGCGGCATCAACCTGGAAGTCCCGGCCGGCCAGGTCCACGCGATCATGGGGCCGAACGGCTCCGGCAAGAGCACGCTCGCGCACGTGATTGCCGGCAAGCCCGGCTACACCGTGACCCAGGGCAGCGTGAGCTTCAACGGCACGGATCTGCTGGGCCTCGAGCCCGAAGCGCGCGCCGGCGAAGGCGTGTTCCTGGCGTTCCAGTACCCGCTCGAGATCCCCGGCGTGAACAACGTCTACATGCTGAAGGCGGCGCTGAACGGCATCCGCAAGTATCGCGGCCTGCCGGAAATGGATGCGGTGCAGTTCCTGAACCTCGTCAAGGAGAAGACCAAGATTCTCGGTCTCAAGGAAAGCCTGCTGAACCGGCCGGTGAACCAGGGTTTCTCGGGCGGCGAGAAGAAGCGCAACGAAGTCTTCCAGATGAGCGTGCTCGAGCCGAAGCTCGCGGTGCTCGACGAAACCGACTCCGGGCTCGACATCGACGCGCTGCGCATCGTCGCCGAAGGCGTGAACCAGCTGCGCAGTCCCGAGCGTGCGTTCCTCGTCGTCACGCACTACCAGCGCCTGCTCGATTACATCGTGCCGGACGTCGTGCACGTGCTGGCGCAGGGCCGCATCGTGAAGTCCGGCCCGCGCGAACTCGCGCTCGAACTCGAAGAACGCGGCTACGACTGGCTGCTCCCGTCGGCGGTGGCCTGAGATGGCCCTGCTCGAAGCGCTGTTGCGCGAGTTTCGCGCCGACGCCGACACGCCGCTCGCGCCGCTGCGCGAACGGGCGCTGGCCCATGCGCGGCTGCGCGGACTGCCGACGCCGCGCGACGAGGACTGGAAGTACACCGATCTCGGCGCGCTGACCCTGGCGCCGCCCGCGGTCGCCACCACGCCGGGTCTCGATATCGGCGACATTCCGTTCATCGACGGCGCGGCCCTGCGCATCGTGTTCGTCAACGGGCGTTTCGCGCCCTCGCTGTCGGCGCTCGACGCCCTGCCGGCGGGTCTGCGCGTGCGCGCGCTGTCAGCGGTGCTGCACGAGGAACCGGCCGCGCTGACCACCGTTTTCGAGCGCTGTGCCGCGGACGACGCGCCGGTGTTCGATGCGCTGAACGTGGCGCTGATGCAGGACGGCGCGCTGATCGAAGTCGCGGCCGACTGCGCCATCGCGGCGCCGATCGTCGTGGCGTTCATCCACGCGGGCGCGGCGCATCGCGGACACACGGCGCCGCAGCTGCTCGTGCGTGCCGGCGAGCGCAGCCGGCTGGTCGTCGTCGAGTGCCACCACGGACGCGACGGCGCGGCGAATCTCAGCAACGCGCTGACCGACATCGACGTCGCGGCCAATGCCCAGCTCACGCATTACCGCCTCGCCGACGAAGCACCAGATGCCAACCACATCGGCAGCGTGCGCCTGCGCGCGGGCGCCGACAGCCAGGTCACCTCGTATTCGTTCGCGTTCGGCGGCAAGCTGACGCGCATGGAAATCCACGCGGCGCTGGCCGCGCCGGGCGCCACGGTCACGCTGAACGGCCTGTTCGTCGCCGGCACCGGCCAGCACATCGATCACCAGACCTTCATCGATCACCAGGCGCCGCACACGACGAGCGAAGAGCTGTACAAAGGGCTCGCCGATGGCGACGGCCGCGGCGTGTTCCGCGGCAAGGTGCTGGTACGCGCCGGCGCGCAGAAGATCTCGGCGAAGCAGGCCAGTCACAACCTGCTGCTGTCGCCGACCGCCGAGATCGACACCAAGCCGGAACTCGAAATCTATGCCGACGACGTCGCCTGCGCGCATGGCGCGACGGTGGGCCAGATCGACCGCGACGCAGTGTTCTACCTGCAGTCACGCGGCATTCCGGTCGACGAAGCCCGCGCGCTGCTGACCTTCGGGTTCGCGCAGGCCGTTGTCGAACAGGTTGAATTCGCGCCGCTGCGCGCGTGGCTGACGTCGGCTCTCGCGGGCCGCGCAGACGTGCCGTTGCCGACGCTCGTGGAAGAAACGACATGAACGCGACCGCCCACCAGACAGCTCCCCAGCCCGTTGCGCCTGCCGCGTTCGATGTCGCGCGCGTGCGCGCCGACTTTCCGATCCTGGCGACGCAGATCCACGGCAAGCCGCTGGTGTATCTCGACAACGCTGCGACGACCCAGAAGCCGCAGCGCGTGATCGACGCGGTCAGCCACTACTACGAAGCGACCAACGCCAACGTGCACCGCGGCGTGCACACGCTGAGCCAGCGTGCGACCGACGAGTTCGAGGGCGCGCGCGAAGCGGTGCGCCAGTTCCTGAATGCGGCCGATGCGCGGGAAATCGTGTTCACGCGCGGCACGACCGAGAGCATCAATCTCGTCGCGCAGAGCTATGCGCGGGAGTTCCTGAGTCCGGGCGACGAAATCCTGATCGGCGCCGCCGAGCATCACGCGAACATCGTGCCATGGCAGATGCTCGCGAAGAGCCGCGGCACGGTGCTCAAGGTCGCGCCGATCAACGACGCCGGCGAACTCGACATGGCGGCTTTCGAGCGCCTGCTGACGCCGCGCACGAAACTCGTCGCGATCGGCCACGTGTCCAATGCGCTCGGCACCATCAACCCGGTTGCCCGCATCACGGCCCTTGCGCACGCGGCCGGCGCGAAGGTGCTGATCGACGGCGCGCAGTCGGTCGCGCATGCGAACATCGACGTGCGCGCCCTCGACTGCGATTTCTTCGCGTTCTCCGGCCACAAGCTGTTCGCGCCGACCGGGATCGGCGTGCTGTATGCGAAGGCTGACCTGCTGGAAATGATGCCTCCCTGGCAGGGCGGCGGCGACATGATCAAGACGGTCAGCTTCGAGCACACCGAGTACAACGACATCCCGTACAAGTTCGAGGCCGGCACGCCCCACATCGCCGGCGCAGTGGGCCTGAAGGCCGCGATCGACTACCTGCAGACACTCGATTTCGCGGGCGCCGTCGCCCATGAACATCGCCTGCTCGAGGCCGCGACGCGCGCCGCCGGCACCTTCCCGGGCCTGCGCCCGATCGGCACGGCGCGTGAGAAGGCCGGCGTACTGTCCTTCGTGATCGAAGGCCTGCACCCGCAGGATCTCGGCGTCCTGCTCGACAGCCAGGGGGTCGCCATCCGCACCGGCCACCACTGTGCGATGCCGGTGATGCAGTACTATGGCCTCGCAGGCACGGCCCGGGCGTCGTTCGCGTTTTACAATACGCAGGATGACCTCGACCGCTTCTTCAAGGCCCTGGAAAAAGCCCGCGACATTCTCAGCTGACCCGGAGATCCCAGCGACATGAACGCCTCGCTCGACGTCCGCACGCCCATCGCCCTGTCCCGCGATTGCCCGGCCGTGATGATTCCGGAGGGGTCGAAGGTGACGCTCACCGCCGGGACGGAGGTCTTCGTCACCCAGGCGCTCGGCGGCTCCGTGACGGTCAACGTACACGGCAACCTGGCCCGCATTTCGGCCGAGCACGTCGACGCGCTCGGCATGGAACGCAGCGCCGGACCGGTCGAGCACACGCAGGCAGCAGCCTCCGGGCGGGTCGACGAGTCGCTGATCTGGGACCAGCTTCGCACCTGCTACGACCCTGAAATTCCCATCAACATCGTCGAACTGGGCCTGATCTACCGCTGTGAGGTCGTCCCGCAGGAAGGGGGCGGCAATCGCGTCGAGATCGACATGACCCTGACCGCGCCCGGTTGCGGCATGGGCCCGATCCTCGTCGACGACGTGCGCGGGAAGGTCTGCGAAGTGCCGAACGTGACGGACGTGGCCATCGAACTGACCTTCGACCCGCCGTGGCATTCGGACATGATGTCCGAGGCGGCCCGCCTCCAGACCGGCATGTACTGAACTGTCGGACCAGGGGCCGGCGGTCGCGCCCGTCGAACCGCCCTGCCGCCCGCCGCCCGGGTCCGCGCCGGGCCCGCGGGACCCAGCCTCGACAGCCCTGCTTTTTGCCGTGCTTTCGTGCACAGCAACCAATATAATACCCCCCGCTTTTTCAATGCCTTATGCAAACTCCCAGGAGACCTCCAGGTCATGGCCATCGAACGCACCATTTCCATCGTCAAGCCCAGCGCCGTCAAAGCCAACCACATCGGTGGCATTCTCGCCAAACTCGAGGGTGCGGGCCTGCGCATCATTGCCCAGAAGATGATGAAGCTCTCGCCTGAACAGGCCGGCCGCTTCTATGCCGTCCACCGCGAACGTCCATTCTTCCAGGAACTCGTCGACTTCATGACCTCGGGCCCGATCGTGGTCCAGGTGCTCGAAGGCGAGAACGCCATCCTCAAGAACCGTGAAGTGATGGGCGCCACCGATCCGAAGAAGGCCGCGCCGGGCACCATCCGCGCCGAATTCGGCACGGACATCTCCGAGAACGCCGTGCATGGTTCCGACGCGCCGGAAACCGCACGCGAGGAGATCGCGTTCTTCTTCGCTGAAAGCGATCTGCTTCCGCGCTGATCGGCATGGAAACGTCGCGCGTCAATCTGCTCGATTACGACAGCGCCGCGCTCGCGGCGCTGCTCGTCGAACATGGCGAGCGCGGCTACCGCGCGACGCAATTCATCAAGTGGGTGCATCAGCAGGGCGTGCTGGATCTGGCGAAGATGACGAACTTCGGCCAGGCCTTGCGCGACAAGCTGAACGAAATCGGCGAAATCCGCCTGCCTGAAGTCATCAACTGCTTCGAATCCACCGACGGCACGATGAAGTGGCTGCTGCGCGTCGGCAACGGCGCGGCCATCGAAACGGTGTTCATCCCGGAAATGGATCGCGGCACGCTGTGCGTGTCGTCACAGGTCGGTTGCGCGCTGAACTGCAGCTTCTGCGCCACCGCGAAGCAAGGCTTCAGTCGCAACCTGACGACCGGCGAAATCATTGGCCAGGTGTGGATCGCCGCGCGCCATCTCGGCCAGCATCCGAAAACCCAGCGCCGGATCACCAACGTCGTGATGATGGGTATGGGTGAGCCGCTGCTGAACTTCGACGCCGTGGTGCCGGCGATGCGGTTGATGCTCGACGACAACGCCTACAACCTTGGTCGCAAACGCGTCACGCTCAGCACCGCCGGTCACGTGCCAGGCATCGAGCGGCTGCGCAATGAATGTCCGGTCAGCCTCGCGGTGTCGCTGCACGCACCGAACAACCCGCTGCGCGATGAACTCGTGCCGCTGAACCGCACCTACCCGATTGCGGAACTGCTCGACGCCTGCAAGCGTTATGTAGCCGAAAATCCGCACGAGCACATCACCTTCGAGTATGTGATGCTCGACGGCATCAACGACACGCCCGAGCACGCGCGCGAACTCGTGCGCATCCTGCGCGGCGTGCCGGCGAAGATGAACCTGATTCCGTACAATCCGGTCGTCGGCGCGGATTACCGCCGCTCGACGCCGGAGGCCATCGACGCCTTCCGCAGGGAGCTGTCGAAGGCGGGCCTGCTGACGATCACCCGCAAGACGCGCGGCGAAGACATCGACGCCGCGTGCGGGCAACTCGTCGGACAGGTCCAGGCACGCAGTGCCCGGCAACGCAAGGCGCAAGAGGAACTGAGGGCCTGATATGTCGCGAGTCGCCAACCGCCCGGTCGCCGTTGCCCGTCCGCTGCTGATGCTGCTCGGTGCGCTGCTGCTCGGCGGCTGCCAGTCCTCGTCGCCGCAGAAGCCCAACGCCGCCAGCGAGGAACGCCTGAAGGTCGCCGCGCTCAACACCCAGCTCGGCGTCGAGTACATGAAGGACGGCGACAACGAGCTGGCGCTGAAGAAGCTCGAAAAGGCGATCGAGACCGACCCGAACTATGCCGACGCCCACAACGCGATGGGCCTGCTGCGCAACCGCCTGCAACAGTTCGACCAGGCCGACGCGAGCTTCAGGGAGGCCCTGCGCAGCAGCCCGGACAACCCGATGGCGCTGAACAACTACGGCCAGTTCCTGTGCCAGCAGGAGCGCTTCGAGGAAGGCCAGGCGAAGTTCATGGAAGCGGTGAAGAATCCGCTGTATCGCACGCCCGAAGTGGCGCTGACGAATGCCGGCCTGTGCGCGATGCAGGCGAAGGACATGACGACCGCCGAGGAATACTTCCGCGCGGCCCTCGCGAAGAACCCGCGGATTGGACTGCCGCTGCTGCAGATGGCCCAGATCAGCCACGAGCGGGGCGCACTGCAGGAGGCGCAGCGCTACCTGACCCGCTATCTCGAAGTCGCGCCGCAGTCGCCGCGTTCGCTGGCGCTCGGCATCCGCATCGAGAAGGCGCTCGGCAACGATGACAAGGCCGCGAGCTACGCGGTGATGCTGCGAAACAGGTTCCCCGACGCTCGCGAGACCGGGCAACTGCTGCGCGGCGAGTTGAACTAGTGCAGACCACCCCCGAGCAGATGCCAAGCGCCGCGCGGGTCGCGCAGGGGCCCGGTGCCATCCTGCGCGAGGCGCGGGAAGCGGCTGGGCTCGAGCGCGACGCACTCGCCGCCCGGCTGCGGCTCGAGCCGAAAGTGATCGAAGCGGTCGAGACCGAGGCCTACGAACGCCTGCCCGGTCCGGCTTTCACCAAGGGCTACATCCGCTCGATTGCGAAGGAACTCGGCATCGATCCGACCCAGGCGCTCGCGCAGTACACAGCGCTCGCCAACGTCGCCGAGCCCGTGCTGGCCGACTTCGAATCGCGCGCGCCGGCCCAGATCACGAGTTCGAGCAAACGCATCCAGTTCATCAGCTACGCGCTGATTGCCGTGGTCATCGTGCTGATCGCCGTGTGGTGGCAGCGTCATTACAGCAGCCAGGTCGCAGCGCCCGACAGCGGCGACGAATCCCTGTCGTCCGCGCCGGCCATCGCGCCGGAACCGTCGATTCCGCTGCCCTACACCTTCACGATCGTCGAACACGCCGGCGCGCCGCTCGCGCAGCCCGAAACCTGGCGACGCCAGAGTGACGGCTCGACGCCGCCGGCCGTCGACGACACGCTGCCGGCGCTGGGCGCCGTGGCGGCTGCCGCGGCCCCCGAGGCCGCCGCGGGGACAGAGCCCGCGACCGCCGACGCCCCGCCGACGCCGCCGGCAACGCCGGTCAACGGCGAGCTGGTGCTCGCCGCGGCGCGGGATTCGTGGGTCGAAGTCACCGATCTGAATCGCACGCGGCTGCATTTCGGGCTCATCAAGGGCGGCGAGCGCGTCGCCGTGACGGGCAAGGCCCCCTACGATCTCGTCATCGGCAACGCACCGGCCGTCACGGTGAATTTTCGCGGCGCCGCGGTCGACGTCGGCGCGCACGCGATCAACGGCGTCGCGCGGATGGCCGTCGGCGAACCCTGAACGCCGGGTCGACCCCCGGCGGACTGTCCAGACCCAATTCCGGAGCATGTGGTGAAACAGGAACTCCGCGCGATACGCGGCATGAACGACGTTGCGCCGCCGGCCAGCGCGCGCTGGCAACACCTCGAACAGCGCGTCGCGAGTGTGCTCGCGGCGTATGGCTATCAGCAGATTCGCCTGCCGATCGTGGAAGCGACCGGCGTCTTCGAACGCTCGATCGGCGACACCACCGACATCGTGCAGAAGGAGATGTACACCTTCGCCGATCGCAATGGCGACCGGCTGACGCTGCGCCCGGAAGGCACCGCGGGCTGTGTGCGCGCGGTGCTCGAGCACGGCCTGCTGCATCAGCAACCGCAACTGCGGCTGTGGTATGCGGGACCGATGTTCCGGCATGAGCGCCCGCAGAAGGGCCGCTACCGTCAGTTCCACCAGATCGGCGCCGAAGCCTACGGCATGACCGGGCCGGACATCGATGCCGAGCTGATCCTGATGACCGCGCGGATCTGGCAGGCCCTGGGCCTCGCGAATCTGCGGCTCGAACTGAACACGCTGGGCGTCAGCGCCGAGCGCGAACGTTACCGCGAAGCGCTGACGGCCTATTTTCGCGGCCACGCCGACGCGCTCGATGAAGACAGCCGGCTGCGTCTGGAGCGCAATCCGTTGCGCATCCTCGATTCGAAGAATCCGGCGATGCGCCCGCTGATCGATGGCGCACCGCGGCTCGCCGATTATCTGGAAGCGGATTCGCGCGCGCACTTCGACGCGGTGTGCGCCACGCTGACGGCCGCCGGCATCGGCTTCGTGGTCAACCCGCTGCTGGTGCGCGGGCTCGATTACTACGGCAAAACGGTCTTCGAATGGATCACGACCGAACTCGGCGCCCAGGGCACGGTCTGTGCCGGTGGCCGCTACGACGGTCTCGTCGAACTGATGGGTGGCAAGCCGACACCGGCGATCGGCTTCGCGATGGGGCTCGAGCGTCTGATCGAGCTCATGGCCCAGCACGAGGGCGGCGACGATGCCGAAGCCGAGCTCTGCGTCGTCGGCACCTCGGAGGCCGAAATGCAGGCCGCCCTGCTGCTCGCCGAAACCCTGCGCAGCGCGCTGCCGGGCGCGCGCACGATCTGCGTATGCGGCGGCGGCAGCATGAAAGCCCTGATGAAGCGCGCCGATCGCACCGGCGCCCGGCTGGCGCTGATCATCGGTGGCGACGAACTCGCCGACGGCACGGTCACCGTGAAACCGCTGCGCGGCCAGGGGGAACAACAGCGTCTTGGACGCGAGGCCCTGATCGGGACCGTCGCGGCCATGCTCGGCCAGTAACGGGACGCCGCGCCGGGACAGGCTATAATCGCCGGCCCGCCGCGACGGCGCACAGGCGCCGCTCGTCCAGAGGCCATTGATCGAGGAGAAGACCCAGGTGGAAGGCTATACGTCGGAACGCGAACAGGTCGATGCCATCAAGAAATGGTGGCAGGACAATGGCAAGGGCATCGTGCTGGGGCTGATCGTCGGGCTCGGCGGCCTCGGCGGCTATCGCTATTGGAACGGCATGCAGGACGCCCAGGCGGAAAACGCCTCGGTGAACTACGAGCAGTTCCTCAATCTCGCGATTCAGGGCGGCGGCAAGGAAACGATGGAAACGGGCCAGGCGATCCTGGAGGCCTACCCGAAGAGCACCTACGCGCGCCTGACGGCGCTGCTGATGGCCAAGCTCGCCGTCGATGACGCGAAGCTCGACGACGCGAAGAAGCACCTGCAGTGGGTGATCGACAATGCCGGCGGCGACGAACTGGTCGCGATTGCGCGCGCGCGCATGGCGCAGATCATCCTTGCCGAAGGCAACGCCGACGCCGCGCTGCAAACCCTGCAGCAGGTCGGCAAGGGACAGGCCGGTCAGTTCGCGGAGATCGAAGGCGACATCCTCGCCGCGCTCGGCAGGAAGCCCGAGGCCGCGAAGGCCTACGGCGCAGCCCAGACGGCGATGGCCGACAGTGGAGCGGATCCGCGCCTGCTGGAACTGAAGATCGAGAGCCTGGGCCTTGAGCAGGCCGGCAACTGACATGAAGCATCCCATTTACATCGTCCTGCTGCTCACTGCGGCGGGACTCATCGCCGGTTGCGCCGAACAGGCCGTGGCGGTCAAGGATTCAGTCACCGGCTGGTTCGGTGACGAAGAACAGAAAGCGGAGGCCAAGCGCGAGGCGGCCCGTCTCGCGCCCGCCGAACTCGACAAGAAGTTCGAGTCGAAAATCGTGGTCAAGGAACTCTGGGACGGCCGCTACGGCAAGGGCGCCGAAGACCTGTACCTCAAACTGCTGCCGGCAGCGCTCGACGGCCAGATCTTCACCGCCGATCGCGACGGCCGCGTGATGGCGATCGATGCGACGACCGGCAAGGTCGTGTGGGAAGAACGGGACAAGAAGCGCCGCATCTCCGGCGGCCCCGGCGTCGGCGACGGCAAGGTGTACGTCGGCACGTCCGAGGCGCAGGTCGTCGCGCGCGATGCGGATACCGGCAAAAAGCGCTGGGTGGCGGATGTGTCGAGCGAAGTGCTCGCCGCGCCGAACGCGGCCGATGGCGTGGTGGCCGTGCGCACCGGCGACGGCAAGCTGTACGCGCTCGACTCGGAAACCGGCAAAGAACGATGGGTCTTCGATCGCACGATCCCAACCCTGACTTTGCGCGGCACGGCGCCCGCCCTGATTCACAGCGGCATGGTGCTCGCCGGTTTCGACAACGGCCGCCTCACCGCGCTCGATCTCGAGACAGGCAAGGAGCTGTGGGAAACCCGCCTCGCCGAACCGTCGGGCCGCTCCGAACTCGAGCGGCTCGTCGACATCGACGCCGAGCCCGTGATCTTCGATGACATGGCCTATATCGACAGCTTCCAGGGCCGCGTGGCCGCCGTGTCGCTCGGTGATGGCAGCCTCGAATGGACGCGCGACATTTCCTCGTACAACGAAGTCGCGGTCGACGACGCGAACGTCTATATCACCGATGAACGCGGCTACGTGTGGGCCATCAGCCGCGCCGACGGGTCGTCGGTATGGCAGTACAAGAAGCTCAAGAACCGCCAGCTGACAGGCCCCGCCCGTTATCGCGACTACGTGGTATTCGGCGATTTCGAGGGCTACCTGCACTGGCTCGACGCCGCGACCGGCGAACTCGTCGCCCGCCAGCGCATCGCGAAGGAACGCATCATCGCCAAGCCCATCGACATCGGCGGGGCGCTCGCGGCGTACAGTTCGTCCGGCAAGATGGCGGCGTTCAGCGTCGAGTAGCCGGGACGCCCGGCCGGCAGCGCCGCCGCCGGCCCCTCCGACAGCGGCGGGCCAAGTCGGGGCAGCGACCGCCCGCCCCGTCGGTTCGACCCCGCAGGCGAGCGGGCCTCTCGTTCCCGTTTCGCGTCACGCCCTCAAACTCACCTACACTGCAGCATGGCCCACGAACTCCGACAACAGCTCAAACCCGCGTTTGCGATCATCGGCCGGCCGAACGTCGGCAAGTCGACTTTGTTCAATCGCATCACGCGCACGCGCGACGCGCTGGTCGCCGACGTGCCCGGCGTCACGCGTGACGTGAAGCTCGGCGTCGGCCGCGTGGGCCGCGCGGCCTATCTCGTCGTCGACACCGGCGGCATCGCGGAAGAACGCGGCGAGCTCGCCGAACTCGTCACCCGTCAGGCCCTGCAGGCACTCGACGAGTGCGCCGCCGGCGTGTTCGTCGTCGACGCGCGCGAAGGCCTCACCGCCACCGATCAGGAACTCGCGCGCAGCCTGCGCCGCAGCGGCAAGCCGCTGTATCTCGCGGTCAACAAGTCCGAAGGCATGAACGCCGACATGCTGCGTGCCGAATATGCCTCGCTCGGGCTCGGCGAACCGCTGCCGGTGTCAGGCGCGCACGGTGTCGGCATCGACGAGCTGATCGCGACCGTGACCAAAGGCTGGCCGCGGACCGAAGATCTCGAACAGGACGACACCGCGGGCGGCATTCGCGTCGCAATCGTCGGCCGGCCGAACGTCGGCAAGTCGACGCTGGTCAATCGCATGCTCGGCGAGGAACGGATGATCACCGCCGATTTGCCGGGCACGACGCACGACAGCGTGTCGGTTCCCCTCGAGCGGCACGGCCGCCAGTACACGCTGATCGACACCGCCGGCATCCGCCGCCGCAGCCGCGTCACTGACGTCGTCGAGAAATTCAGCGCGGTGAAGACACTGCAGGCGATCGACGCCGCGCAGGTCGTGATCGTGGTGCTCGATGCGCGCGACTCGCTGACCGAACAGGATCTGACCGTGCTCGGCGGCGTGCTCGAAGTCGGACGTTCGATGGTCGTCGCGGTCAACAAGTGGGACGGCATGACGGGCGAAGCGCGCGAAGAGCTGAAGCGTCAGATCGATCGGCGCCTCGAGTTCGTCGACTTCGCCGAAACGCGTTACATCTCCGCACTGCATGGCACCGGCGTCGGCGAACTGTTCGCCGCGCTCGACGAGGCCCATCGCTCGGCCTATATCGACGTGCAGACCAGCGATCTGACCGAGCTGCTGTACCGCGCCGTCGAGACACACAACCCGCCGCTCGTCAACGGCCGCCGCATCAAGCTGCGCTACGCGCACATGGGTGGCAAGAATCCGCCGACGATCATCATCCATGGCAACCAGACCGACTCGGTGCCGGAAACCTATCGCCGTTACCTGTCGAGCTTCTATCGCCGCGCGCTGAAGCTCACGGGCACCCCCGTGCGCATCGAATTCCGGCAGAACGAGAACCCGTTCAAGGGCCGCAAGAACCCGCTGACCGCACGCCAGGTCAAGAAACGCCAGCGCCTGCGCGCGCACATCAAGAAGAACAGCTAAGGCGGCTCGGCGCGTCCACGTGGCGTGGGTGCCCGATGAAGGCGGGTTAATTCGGCCACCGAGAACACAGAGCACACCGAGAAACAAAGATTTTGTAATCTGCCGCCGGGCGCTTGTCGCCAAGGCTCGCGATCACGCAACGCTGGCGCCGCCCAAATCATTTTCTTCCTCTGTGTTCTCGGTGTTCTCGGTGGCTGAATTCATCCCCCCCCAACCTCGAACCAAGGCACCACCGCGTCCTGCGAGGCGATGACGGTCGTGAGCTCGGGCGCGCTGCGCGCGAGACAGTCGGCGACCAGGCCCGGATCGTTCGTGCGTTCGCTGAGATGCGCGGCGACCACACGTTTCAGGCGCGGACCCTTGAGACGCGCCAGCAGGTGCTCGGACTGCGCGTTGCTCAAGTGCCCGTAGGCGCCGGCAATGCGCCGGCGCAGCGACGGTGGATATTCGCTGTGTTCGAGGCGCTCGGCATCGTGATTGAATTCGAGGCACAGCGCATCGCAGTCCGCATAGGCCTCGAGCACGTGCGGCGTGATGCTGCCGAGATCGGTCAGCAGGCCGAACGTGTGCTCGCCATGACGGAAGATGAACTGGGTTGGCTCGCGCGCGTCGTGCGGCACGGGCACCGGCGTCACTTCGATGTCGCCGATCGTGAATGGCGCATGCGGCGAGAAATCGCGCGATTCGACGGCGTCACCGTGGCGCGCATTCGCGACGAGCCGCGTGCCGCGCGCCCAGTGCACGGGCAGGCGGTAACGACGTGACAGCGGCAGCACACCGCCGAGGTGATCGTCGTGCTCATGGGTCACGAGCACGGCGCTGAGATCGCGGGGATCGAATTCGAGCTGCGCGGCGCGGGCGTCGAACGCCTTGATCGAGTAGCCGCAGTCGACGAGCAGCGCCGTGGTCCCGGTCGTCACCAGCAGCGCGTTGCCCGCGCTGCCGCTGCCGATCAGGGCACAGCGCATGCGGGCGCTCAGGCGCCGGCTTCCAGCTCGCTTTCGAGACGCTCGAGAATCTTGCGCGCGATGTCGCCGGTTTCCCAGCGGCCTTCGCGATCGAGCACGACCGCTTCGGTCTTGGTGCCGACGCCGGTCAGGTTCAACTGCAGTTCGTGCTCCTCGTCGTCGCCCCAGAATTTGAGCTTCGACAGCACGCCACGCTTGTTCGCTTCGCCTTCGCTGGCCGGCACCCGCAGGAAGAAGATGCCGCGCGACTTGTCGGACTGGTCGATCGTGTAGCCGGCGCGCTCCAGGGCCGGCGCGGTCGCACGCCAGGCATCCGCGAAGTCCTGCTGAATCGCCAGGTAGACCTTGCCGCTGCCGGCGCTGACCAGCGCTGCCACACCGCCGTCGGTGTCCGCGTCGGTGGCGGGCGCCGCGCTGTCGCCCGTATCGGCGGCGGCCGCCGAACCGTAGGCTTCGGCCACCGTCAGATCTTCAGGCTTCTTCGGCGCCGTCGACGGGCCAGCGCGCTCTCCGACGAGATAGGACTGCAGGCGTTCGACGAGTTCGCGCTCCTGGACGTTGTCGCGATCCGTCGGCTTCCACGTCATGTCATCGCCTTCGGGCACGAGTTCCTCGGCGCGCTGCGACACGTACAGCAGCGTGGTGCCCGCCTCCTGGCCGGCTTCGGCGAAGATCTTGAACTTGTCGCGGGTCAGCGTTTCCGGGTTTTCGTCCCACACGGTCTCGATGACGCCGAGTTCCTCGTCGTCGAGCTCGAGCTTGTAGCCGGATTCGGCCATGAACTCGCGCAACTGCGGCCAGATCTGCTTCGGCGCGCCCTGCACGGCGAGGATGTGTTCGTCGTCGAGCACCTTGATCGCATCGTTCGCGGAGCGTTCGAGTTCCTGCTCGCGCTTGCGCTCGGCGATGCGTTCCTGGTACGTCGAGAACGTCGCCTCTTCGCCACCTTCGGGGATGGCCATACGATCGCGAATCGCGTCGGTCGTCAGATCCGGCGGCACCTCGAGATCGGGCATCGTGCGGCTCTTGCGGTATTCGGTGCGGTTGTCGGGAATGACCGCGTCGAGCTTCGGCATGATTCTGCTGCACCCGCCGACGGCGGACAGCACCAACAACATTGTCACGAGACGCTTGAACATAGACTGTGGTGACCTCAAGGCGAATTCGGTTCGGGCGGGCGGTGAAGCCGGCACGGTGTGCGCAACTGCGCTCAGATGACGAGTGGGATGCCGGCCTCGCGCATCGCAGCGCGCACTTTCGGTTCACCGGCTTTGGACAACCAGGTCAGCGGCAGGCGGATACCGGTGCCGATGAGGCCCATCGCATGCACCCCCCACTTGACCGGGATCGGGTTCGACTCGCAGAACAGATCGCGATGCAGCGCCGCGAGCGGGGCATCGATGCGGCTCGCCGCCGCTGCCTCGCCGGCCATCGCCGCGACGCAGAGTTCGTGCATCGCCTTCGGCGCGACGTTCGCCGTCACCGAGATCACGCCGTGCCCGCCGGCCAGCATGAATTCGCGTGCGGTCGCGTCGTCGCCGCTCAGCAGCAGGAAATCCGGGCCGCACAGTTCACGCAGCTTCGCGACCCGCGCCACCTCGCCGGTGGCTTCCTTGACGCCGATGATGTTGCGCAGACCGGACAGGCGGCCAATGGTTTCCGGCTGCATGTCGCACGCGGTGCGTCCCGGCACGTTGTACAGGATCTGCGGGATGTCGACCGCCTCGGCCACTGCCTTGTAGTGCAGGTAGAGACCTTCCTGGGTCGGCTTGTTGTAGTACGGCGTCACGAGCAGGCAGGCATCGGCCCCTGCGCGCTTCGCACACTCGGTCAGATGGATGGCTTCGGTCGTCGCGTTCGCGCCGGTCCCGGCAATCACGGGCACCCGGCCATTGACCATGCCGACCACGCGGCGGATGGCTTCGCAGTGCTCGGCCTCGTCGAGTGTCGCCGATTCGCCCGTCGTGCCCACCGCGACGATGGCATCGGTGCCCTCCGCGATGTGGAACTCGACGAGGCGCGCGAGGGCGTCCCAGTCAATCGCGGCGTCGGGCGATACGCCGCCCTGCATCGGCGTCACGATCGCAACCATACTGCCCCGAAATCGACTCATGCCCCTGCCCTGCGCAAACGGTCGTGCATAGTAGCCTCAGCCCTGCGCTAACTCAAGTTAATGAGCCGCCTCGCAATTCCGTCTTTGCACAGCCGTGACGACGCCGCGGCGCGAGGGTCCGGAGCGGCGTACACGCTTGTCTGCTTGCGGGCTGCAGCCGTGTCCATGCACAATGTTTCGCGTCCATGAGATCCAGCACCCGGCCCCCACCTGAAACCCAGCAGAACCACATCGCGGTCTCCGTGATGGGTGCCAACCGGCATGGGCTGATCGAGGCCTTCACCAAGGCCATCAAGGACTGCGGTTGCAGCATCGGAGACAGCCGCATGACCGTCCTCGGCGACCGCTTCACCCTGATGATGCTGCTGTCCGGCACCTGGGACTCGATCGCCAAGATCGAAAGCATGCTGTCCCGCCTGGAGAACCAGCTGCAGGTCAAAACCATTGCCCAGCGCACCGAACCGCGCCGTCGTCAGGGCGACCTGATGCCCTATGCGATCGAAGTGGTGTCGGTCGATCACGTGGGTATCGTCCACGAAATCACGCAGTTCTTCGCCCAGCGCGACATCGGGGTCGAGGACATGTACTCCGGGTCCTATGCCGCCGCCCATACGGCCACGCCGATGTTCTCGCTGCACATGACCATCAGCGTGCCGACGAACGTGTCGATTGCGGGCCTGCGCGGCGAGTTCATGGATTTCTGCGACCACCTGAATCTCGATGCCATCATGGAGCCGGTGAAGTGAATGCCGGCTGAAGCCGGGACCATGCGCCGATGATCGCCCGCAAGACAGGCAAGCGCCTGTTCGTCCTCGACACCAATGTGCTCCTGCACGACCCGAGCGCTGTCTTCCGCTTCAAGGAACACGATATCTTCGTGCCGATGATGGTGCTCGAAGAGCTCGATTCGGCAAAAAAAGGGGTTTCCGAAGTCGCGCGCAATGCCCGCCAGGTCAGCCGCTTCATCGACGAGCTGATCGCCGATGCCGACCGCAACCGGATCGAAGCCGGACTCGCGCTGCCGAGCCCCGAAAAGGGCATGGCCGGCCAGCCCCCGAGCGGCCGCCTGTTCCTGCAGACGAGCATCCTCGATGGCGCGATGCCGACCGGCCTGCCCGGCAATACACCCGACAACAGCATCCTCGGCACTGCGCTGGCGCTGCGCGACCAGCACACGGGCACGGATGTCACACTGGTGTCCAAGGACATCAACCTGCGCATCAAGGCGCGAGTCATCGGCGTGTCGGCCGAGGATTACTACAACGACAAGGTGCTCGACGACATCTCCCTGCTCTACACCGGCACGCGCGAGCTGCCGGCGGACTTCTGGGAGCGCCAGGGCAATGAACTGAAATGCTGGCAGGACGAGGCCCGCACCTACTACTCCGTCCCGGCTGACCGGTTCGAACACTTCTACCCGAACGAATTCCTGTACACGGCCGAAGAGGACGGGCTCGAGCTGATCGCCCGCCGCATCGAAGACGGCCGGGTCATTTTCGAGCGCGCGCGGGACTTCCGGCACAGCCGCAACGCGGTCTGGGGCATGACGGCGCGCAACCGCGAACAGAGCTTCGCGCTGAACCTGCTGATGGACCCCGAGATCGACTTCGTGACGCTGCTCGGCGCCGCCGGCACCGGCAAGACACTGCTCGCGCTGGCCGCAGGCCTCGCCCAGTCACTCGACATGAAGCGCTATCGCGAGATCGTCGTCACGCGCGAAACGGTGCCGCTGGGCGAGGACATCGGCTTCCTGCCCGGCACCGAGGAAGAAAAGATGACGCCCTGGATGGGCGCGTTGATGGACAATCTCGAGGTGCTGTCCGAAACGCAGGAGGGCGGCGACTGGGGCCGCGCCGCGACCGCCGATCTGCTCGCGAGCCGCGTGAAGATCCGCTCGATGAACTTCATGCGGGGCCGCACCTTCTTCTCGCGCTACATCGTGATCGACGAAGCGCAGAACCTGACCGCGAAGCAGATGCGCACGTTGATCACCCGCGCCGGCGCCGGCTCGAAGATCGTGTGTTGCGGCAACATCTCGCAAATCGACACCCCCTATCTCAGCGAAACCACCTCCGGCCTGACCTACACCGTCGACCGCTTCAAGGACTGGACCCACGGCGGCCACGTCACGCTGATGCGCGGTGAGCGCTCGCGACTCGCCGATTACGCCGTGCAGCACCTTTGAGGGTGCGCCACCCGGGCTGACGCCAGCCCCCGGGGCCGGAATCGCCCTCCGCTTCCCCGCGGCTGCGCCAAGGTGACGGCGAGGCCGGACCTCGGGCTATGATTGGGCCGCCCCTGACCCGATAACGACAACGCCCGCGAGGATGTATGAGCCACCTGGTGTGCTGGCCGCCCGCCGGCCGCGCCTCCGCCTGGCGCCATTGAGACGGCGATGCGCTGGCATTACCGATTGAACGAAGCGGCCGCACCCGCAGCGCTGCTCGAGCTGCTGGCCGCGCTTGGACATGCGCGCCGGGACGGCGCGCGACGCCTCAAACGAAGCCTGCTCGACACCTTCGACGGCCGCCTCGCCGACGCCGGGCTCGTGCTCGAAGCGGCGCAGGACAAGAAGGGCGCGCTCGAGCTCAGCCTGCGCGAGGCGGGCGACCCGCGCGGCGACACCTGGCCGGCGGCGCAACTGCCGCACCTGGCCTGCGACATCGAGCGCCCGCGGCTGCGCGCACGGCTCGAACGAATCACCGAGCAGCGCGCCCTGCTCGTGCGCGGCACGGCGTCCTGCGAGCGGCATCGCCTGGTATGGCACGACGCCCACGCCAAACGCATCGCCACCGTCGACCTCGAGGTCTATCGCATCCGCCGCGGCCAGGCAGCGCTGGCCCTGCTGACGATCCGGCCGGTGCAGGGTTTCGAGCGCGCGTGCGCACGCCTCCTGGGCCACCTGACGCGCAGCAAGCTCGTCACCGCGCTCACGGAGGACCCGGGCGACACGCTGCTCGCGGCGCTGGGCGCTCCTGCCCCCTGTCGCGCGAAACCGCTCGTCGAACTGGACCGCGGGATGCCCGCGGCGGCCGCCCTCGCGGCGCTGTTCGAGGCCTACGGTGAAGTGATGTGGGCCAACGAGCCCGGCATCATCGACAATCTCGATACCGAATTCCTGCACGACTACCGGGTCGCGCTGCGCAGCATCCGCTCGTGGCACGGGGATCTGCGCAAGGTGGTCGCAAAGTCGGCACGGGCGCGTGGGCGCACCGAACTCGCCGAATTGAACCGCATCACCGGCCGCCTGCGCGATCTCGACGTGCTCGCCGAACAACTGCCGGTCTATCTCGCCGAGGGGGGCGGCACGCACGCAACGCAGGCTGCCGCATTGGCGGCGCTCGTCGGCGCTGCACGCGACCGCGCGCGGCGGGCAGTGGTGAAGCATTTTCGCAGCCATCACTATCGGGCGTTCCGACGACGCTGGCAGGCGCTGGCGACGGATCTGGCGCGCGGCCGCCAGACCGGCCGACGGGGCGACGCACGACTGCACGCCGTGGTGCTCGAGGCCCTGCGTCGGCGGCACGCGCGTGTCGTCAACTTCGACTGGTCGCGGGCGCAGGATGAGCCCGCCGTGTTGCACGAGCTGCGCAAGGAATGCAAAAAGCTGCGCTATCTGCTCGAAGGCTTCCAGCGGCTTTTCGATGCGACGCTGTGCCGACGCGCGATCGTCGAATTGAAAAAAGTGCAGACCGCGATGGGTGACACCTGGGACCTGCACGTGCACCACGCCCTGCTGCGCGAGCTGGCCGCCGCCTTGCCGGGCGACGACGCGCGGGCCCGCGCGGTGCTGCCGGTCGTCATCGGCCTCGAAACCCGGCTGACCGCGCTCGAACATGCACACTGCGAACTCGTGACGCGGGCCTTCGATCACTTCCGCCTGCCGGCGACGCAGCGCATTTACAGGCGTCTGCTCGAACAGCCATGATGCCCGCATGATCGTTTTCGCGACCTACAACATCAAGGGCGGCGTCGGCAAGACCGCGGCCGCGGTCAATCTTGCGTACTGCGCCAGTCTCGCCGGACATCGCACGCTGGTCTGGGATCTCGATCCGCAGGGAGCGGCCGGCTTCTATTTCCGCATCGAGCCGACCGTGCGCGACGACCTCGATCACCTGCTCGACAAGAAGCACGATCTGGGCGCGGCGATTTGCGGCACCGACTATCCGAATCTCGATCTGTTGCCGGCCGACTTCAGCTACCGCAATCTCGACATTGCACTCAACGATCTGAAGAAGCCGACGAAGCGGCTCGAAAAACTGCTCGCGCCGCTCGCCGCGACCTACGACATCGTGATCCTGGACTGCGCACCGCACCTCTCGCGCGTCTCCGAAAACGTGTTCAATGTCGCCGACTGGCTGCTCGTGCCGGTGATCCCGACGCCGCTGTCGGTGCGCGCCTATCGTCAGCTGCGGGAGTTCTGCCAGCAGCAGAAGCTGCCGGTCGACAAGCTGCTGCCGTTCTTTTCGATGGTCGATCGTCGCCGTCAGCTGCACTGCGAACTGGTCACGAACTTCGCGGCGGATCACCCCGAGGTACTGCGCAGTTTCATCCCCTATACCAGCCAGGTCGAGAAGATGGGCGAGCAGCGCGCGCCGGTGCAGACCTTCGCGGCGAGCAGCCCGGGCGCGCGCGCCTTCGCCGCGCTGTGGGCCGCCGTGTGTGCGCGCACGGGGCTCGCCGACGGTGGCAGCGTGCCGGCCGGCCTTGACGCCGATGGCGACGATTGACGTCGACGGACTCAAGGCAGGCATCACCGCCTGGGCGCGTGAACTGGGCTTTCAGCAGACCGGGATCACGGGCATCGATCTCGACGCGGACGCAGCGAAACTCGAGCAGTGGCTCGCCGCGCAGTATCACGGCGACATGCACTACCTCACCGCGCACGGCACACGGCGCAGCCGGCCGGCGGAACTGATTCCGCGCACGCTGAGCGTGATCAGCGCGCGCCTCGACTACCTGCCGGAGCCACAGGCCGCGGCAATCCGACAGCTTGCCGACCCTTCGCTTGCGTACGTGTCGCGCTACGCGGTGGGTCGCGATTACCACAAGGTGATGCGCGGGCGTTTGCAGAAGCTCGCTACCCGGATCGAGGCCGCGATCGGACCTTTCGGCTACCGCGTGTTCAGCGACAGCGCGCCGGTGCTCGAGAAACCGCTCGCGCGCAACGCGGGGCTGGGCTGGATCGGCAAGCACACCAATCTCATCAACCGGCACGACGGTTCGTGGTTCTTCCTCGGCGAGATCTACACCGATCTCGCGCTACCCCCGGATGTTCCGCACACGCAGGATCATTGCGGCACCTGCACGCGCTGCATCGAGGTGTGCCCGACCGCAGCGATCGTCGCGCCGTATGTGCTCGATGCGCGACGCTGCATCAGCTACCTCACGATTGAACTGAAGGGCACCATCCCGCCCGAGCTGCGCCCGCTGATCGGCAACCGGGTCTACGGCTGCGACGACTGCCAGCTGTACTGTCCGTGGAACCGCTATGCAAAACAGAGCACGGAACCGGAATTCAGGCCGCGTCACGACCTGACGACGGCAAGCCTGCTCGAGCTCTTCGCGTGGACCGCACGGGACTTCACCGAACGCACTGAAGGTTCGGCGATGCGTCGCATCGGCTTCGAGCAGTGGCGGCGCAATCTCGCCGTGGCCCTCGGCAACGCGCCGGCCTCGAACGCCGCGCTCGGGGCGCTTCGCACCGCGCGTGACAGCGCGAGCCCGCTGGTGCGCGAGCACATCGACTGGGCCATCGAACGCCAGCAGGCGGGCGATGACTCGGCTTGAAGCGTGTGCGTGACGGCGGCCCGGCCGCAGTCACCGGCGGCTCAGGCCTGGTGTGCCTTGATCGCCTCGACCATTGCCACGCAGGCGTCTGCGCACGATTTGCAGATCGCGTGCGCTGCCTCGTGTTTGCGGCACTCCTGCTCGCAGGCCTCACAGCTCGCGCTGCAGACGTCGAGCAACGCGCCCAGGCGCGGCGAGGACTGCACGGCAAGCTGGCGCGCCGCCGTGCACATCGCGGCCAGTTCGCGCACGCGCTGGGCGCACTCGGCCAGCGTGGTATCGCCCTGGCGGAACATCTCCAGGCAATGCTGATCGCAGATTTCGGCCTCTTCGATGCAGTGGCTCGCGGCGTCGATCAGGCCCCGGCCGGCAGCCTCCATCGCGTGGTGGGCGTGTGCAGCCTCTTCGGCGCGCGCGCTCCCCAGCACGGCAGCCGCGCTCAACGCGCCGGCGCCCAGCAGCCAGGTGCGCCGCGCGCCAGACAGCGGTGCGGCGTCGATTGAATGCGTGTCGTGATCCTTGTCGCCTGCCATAGTCTTTCGCTCCTCGTGTCGTCTGCTGCGTGTGGCGGCCGGGCGTCTGCCGTTCGCCAGTGGCAACGGCCCGGCGTTCGCCCGGTGTCGATGCTGGCCGCGCTCGGATGCCCTCGCCCGAGGCAATAGCCTACACTGGGACGCGACAAGGTGATGAGCAGGGCATGCAGGATTATTACGATCTGAATCAGCCGGTCTATGACTGGTGTGTCCGGTTGTTCGAGCGGGCGAAGAAGCTGCTCGGCGTCCGGATCCTGCTGCATCACAACGAGGGCCAGATCGACGCCGGTGACATCTTCCTGTTCAACCATTTCGCCCGCGCCGAAACCTTCATTCCCCAGTACTGCATCTATGAAGCCACCGGCGCGCTCTGCCGCTCGGTGGCGTCGGCCGAGTTCTTCCGCGGCAGCGCCCGGCTCGCGGGGCTGCTGCGCGATGTCGGCGCGGTGCCCAACGATCACCCGGATCTGCTGAGCCTGCTGGCGATCGACATCCTCAAAGGTCGCAAGATCGTGATCTTCCCCGAGGGCGGGATGGTCAAGGACCGCCAGGTCATCGATGCCAACGGCGATTACAGCGTGTACTCGCGTTCGGCCCGTGCACGGCGCAAACATCATTCGGGTGCCGCGCGGCTGGCGGTGGGTTTGCAGGTGTTCAAGCAGGCCGTGCTCGAGCGGCTCGAGCGCGGGCGACAGGCCGACGTCGAGCATTGGGCAGAGGCGCTGGGTCTGCCGTCGACGCAGCTGCTGATCGAGCGCGCGCGCCGACCGGTGACGGTGGTGCCCGCCAACATCACGTTCTACCCGCTGCGTGTGGACGACAACTTCCTGCGCCGGGGCGCGGATCTGGTGTTCGGCAAGCTGTCGCCACGTGCGATCGAGGAACTGATCGTCGAGGGCAACCTGTTCTTCAAGGCCACCGACATGGACATCCGCCTCGGTGATCCGGTGCGCGCCGACGCACACTGGCGCTGGCTGGAACGCCAGTCGGCGCGACTGATCGCGCGCGGACTGCCGTCGTTGGACGCCATCTACTCGCGCGAGTACCTGACGCATTCGACGCTGCGGCGTCTCGCCGCGCGCCGTCTCAATCATTCCGTCGACGCGCTGCGCGACCGATACATGCGCGACATCTATCGCGAAGTCACGGTGAACATGAGCCACCTCGCGGCGCGCCTGCTGCTGGTGGCCCTCGAGCACGGCGCCACCAGCCTCGGGCAGCAGCGGCTGGCGCGGATGATTTATCTCGCGCTCAAGAAGCTGCAGCCGAGCAGCCATATCCACCTGCATCGCAGTCTCTACAACCCGCACATCTATCGCCAGCTCATCGACGGCGAGTCGACGGAGCTGCGCGAGTTCCTGCAGGCGGCCGCCAGCGCGCAGTTGATCGAACTGCAGGACGGCTCGATCCGTCTGCTCGAAAAGTTGCGCCAGGATCACGACTTCGACAGCATCCGGCTCGAGAACCCGATCGAAGTCTATGCGAACGAGGTCGAACCCTTGCCCGAGGTGCGGCAGGCCGTGGCATCGGCCTTTGCTGCCCATGACGCACACACGGCGCGCGACTTCGCCGATCTCGCGTTCGACGACATCCGCATCGAACATGAATGGGATCGCCGGCTGTTCAACAAGCAGAAACATCGCGAGATCAACGCGCGCGAGTCGGCGACCGCCGATGCCACGCCATATCTGCTGCATCCGGCGCGCCCGCAACGGATCGGCGTGCTGCTCGCTCACGGCTTCCTCGCCTCACCGGCCGAAGTGCGGCCGCTGGCCGAGCGGCTGGTGCAGGCGCAGTTCCGCGTGCTGGCGGTACGCCTGAAGGGCCATGGCACTTCGCCGTGGGATCTGCGCGAACGTGCCTGGCGCGACTGGCTCGCGAGCATCGCGCGCGGTTACGAGATCCTGGGCGGCTACTGCGACGAGATCTGTCTCGTCGGCTTCTCGACCGGCGCGGCCCTGAGCCTGCTGCATGCGGCCGGCGCGCCGGCCGGGCTCAAGGGCGTTGTCGCGTGCTCGACGCCGCTGCGCTTCCGCAATCGCAACATGCGCTTCGTGCCGTTCGTGCATGGCGCCAACCAGCTGATCGAATGGGTGTCGAGCCACGAGGGCGTGCTGCCGTTCCGACCCAACGATCCCGAACACCCGGACATCAACTACCGGCACATGCCCGTTCGCGGCCTGTACGAACTGACGCGCATGGTCGCGCATCTGAGGGAGCAGCTGCCGGCCGTGCGCTGTCCCGCGCTGATCCTGCAGGGCGACGAGGATCACGTCGTCGACCCGCAGAGTGCGCAGCAGGTCTTCGAGCGGATTGGCAGCGTCGACAAGTCACTGCACTGGGTACCGACGCGCCGCCACGGCATCGTCAACGAGAACATCGGCGAGACGCATCAGCGCATCGTGACGTTCGTCAGCCGGTTGTAGCAGGTTCGATGCTGGCCCCGGCGCGCGGGACCAGCGCACCGGAGGGCCGGATTGTCAGTCAGCCGTCGCGGCGGTGTCGGCGGCGGGCGGCGGCAAGCGTTCGAGCCAACCGCGCAGGCGCTTGGCGATTTCGACATCGGCACCGGCGAACGAGCGATCGACGCCGTCGAGATCCACGCGCCGGCGGGGCGGCTCATCGTCACGCAGCGGCACGGCTTCGCGGCGATTGGCGGCGGCGACGGCGGCGGGATCGCGCCCCGGCACGAACTCGATTGTCGGCACTTTCAGCGCGGCCAGACTGCCCTGCCAGCCGCCGATCGCGGCAAACGCGCCGACGCCAGACGGCAGGCCGTCGGGATAGCAGGCGAGCACGGCCGGCACGCTGTCGCCGGCGGCAGCGATCGCGAGCAGCGGCGCGCCGTCGCCCTCGAGCGCCGCCAGGGCGGCGGCGATGCGCGGGCAGAAATCGGCATGGACCGCAACGGACTCAGGCGCGGCCGGCGTCGAGGCGGCGGCGCCCGGGTCCTCTGCGACGGCCGTCTGCGCCGCGGCGTCGACGGCGGCCTCCGCTGCCGGTGCGACGGCGGGACTGAGCGGTGGCTGCAGCGCCAGGGTCGCAAAACCGCCGGCCGGTGGCAGGCTGCGCAGCGTCCGAGTCAGGGCACGCTCGTCGATGAACTCGCCGGCAGCGGGCACGATCAGAATCGCTCCGCGCGGTTCACCCTGCTTCGGCTTGCGACTGAACGCGAAGAACTTCGTACTCCCGGCCTCGAGCCAACGGAGCTCGTCGTCGGTCGCCAGCCGGGGCAGCATGGCGGCGATCTCGGCCTCGCGACCGGCGTCGGCGGTCGGCGCGGCTGGCGACGACTGCCCGCCTTCTTCTGCGGCCTGCGCCGCGGCGTCCGCCGCAGCCGCCGCTGCGCTGTCCGTCGCAGGCTCCTCCTTCGCAGGCTCCTCCTTCGCAGGCTCCTCCTTCGTCGGCGCGGCCGGTTCCGCCGCCACGGCCAGGCCGGCCAGCCCTGTCAGCAGACACCACGCCACCACCCGCAGACACATCGATCAGTACTCCAGGAGAAGATTTTCGGAGCCGCCCGTCAGCCCCCCATCCCGATAGCGGCCCGCTGCCGCGGCGCCTGTACCCTCGGCTGCCCGGCCGCAGCGCTTTCCGGTAAAGTGCCGGCGCCTCCCTGCCACGGATTACCCGCATGCAAGCCGACGTCATTGCTCCTTCGATCCTGTCCGCCGATTTCGCGCGCCTCGGCGCCGAGGTCGATGCCGTCCTCGCCGCAGGCACGGAGTTCGTCCACTTCGACGTGATGGACAACCATTACGTGCCGAACCTGACGATCGGACCGATGGTCTGCGCGGCGCTCCGCAAATACGGCATCACGGCGACCATCGACGTGCACCTGATGGTCGAGCCGGTCGATCACCTGATTGGCGAGTTCGCAAAAGCCGGCGCGACCTATATCACGTTCCATCCGGAGGCGA
>LNFM01003768.1_pt1 | contig 29141 bp, 23 predicted proteins | sample 596031 | NCBI WGS metagenome assembly LNFM01 (sample SAMN04254537, study PRJNA301005) | activated carbon metagenome | isolation source: dual media filters at the Ann Arbor, Michigan drinking water treatment plant | place: USA: Ann Arbor
TCAACTTCGCAAACACGTTTTCTCGCGTGGTGCAGGGGACGAGTGAGCTGAACTTCGGGCAGCTCTTCGTGTTCAATCGTTGGCAGAACGTGGCCGCGCTTGGATTCACGGTGACGCCAGGTGGCGGATCGTTCGAGTTCAAAGCGAACTACACCAACTCGTTGTTCTTCTTCATCGAGCCCGGCTTCGAGGGCTACAACAACATGGCCAACGACATCAATTTGCAGATGCGTTGGCGGTTTCTGCCGAAAACTTCCATCTCGTTCTCTGGCGGCGCGACGCCGAGCTTTTTCTTCAACCCCTCGAGCATCGCCTCGAATCTGTCGACCGCCGTCCCCGTCAACGCGCGGTTGGGCTTGACCGGCTTGATCACTGAGAAGATCGCGTTTTCGATCTTCGGTGGCTACGGCGCGACCTACTTCTTCAGCGGCGACAACGTCGAGACGTTCGTTGGCAATGCAGAGGTTCGGTTCATCACCGGACCCAACATGTCCGTGCGCTTGGGCCTCTTGCGCGACATCATCCCGTCGTTCATCGGCAACTACATGATCCGCAACAACCTCTTCGTGAACGTGAGCCACAGCTTTGCTGGTCGGTTCTTGCTCTCGGGAGAGGCTAGCGCGGGTGTCGCTCAGCTCGGCTACGCGTCGGCGGTCGGCGGCGCGCCAGCGGCGCTCGTTTCGGGCGCTGCGGTGGATCCCAACACGGGTCGCATGACGGGCTTCAGAGTGCTCACCCAGCTCTTCGGCGAGTACCGCTTCACGGACTATCTCGGGCTCAACACGACGCTGGCGTTTACGGGCAACTTCATCGACGCCCAGATTGGCTCTGGGGGTATGTCCGTGGGGCAGCTCAACTGGCTGAAGTTCGAGGCGTTTCTCGGCCTTCGCGTGAACTGGTGACCGGGACCGAGCATCGTACGGCTCGCCTGTGTTGAACTCGAAGTCCACACGTCGGATGGCCGTCATCGCGGCGCTGTTCTTCGCGAGCGCATCGCTCGGCGCGATGTGCGGCGGGATAGGGCGCTTCGATCCGCCACCGCCACCGCCGGACAACAACTCCCTGGGGATCGGCGACATATTTCAGGTGCGTGTATTCAACGAGCCTGATCTCTCGCAGGAGTATCGGATCGCGCCAGACGGCACGATCGATTTTCCGTACCTCAGCCGCATTCGGGTCGCGGGCCTCGAGCCGTCGCAGGTCGCCGATCGCATTCAGAGCGAGCTTCGGGACCGGCGCATCCTGACGGCGCCGCAAGTGAGCGTGTTCGTCCGCGAGGTGAGCTCGCGCAAGATCGACGTGGTGGGGCAGGTCGCGCGACCGGGATCGCTGACGTTTTCGCCGAGCATGACGATCGTGCAGGCGATCTCCGGGGCCGGAGGTTTCACGCCGCTCGCCAACCGCGATCGCGTCTTGCTCACGCGAACGTACGCGGGCACGCGACGGACGTTTGTGATCCCCGTCCAGAGCATCATCGAGGGGCGCTTCGCGAACGTCGTCGTCGCGCCCGGCGACGTGATCAACGTCGCCGAGAACCCGCTGTAGTCGCTGCTCGAAAATCGTTCGGTCGGATTGGGCGCTTCGAGCTCGGGGTCGAAACGCGCTATCATTTACGGCACGAGCAGCGGCGCCTGCGTTGAAAAAGTGTGCGTCGCGCGACACCTCACTTTGAACAAACTAGGAGACAGCGACCGTGCGCCGACGATTTGCAGCCCTCGGGGCGATCATGCTTGCCGCGACTTTGTCCGTCGCCGTGCCGCGCGAGGCGCAGGCGACGGTGGTCGTCCCGCTCTCGCGCGAGGAGCTCGCTGCGCAGTCGGACTTCGTCGTCCGCGCGACGGTGCTGTCGCGGCGTAGCGCGTGGAACGACGACCACACGCAGATCATGTCGTGGACGCGCGTGCGCGTGAGCGAGTACCTCAAGGGAGGCGGGGCGCAGGAGCTCGTGATCCGTCAGATCGGCGGCGAGGTCGACGGCATCGCGAGCGCGATTCCTGGCGACGGTCGGCTCGTCGTGGGGCAGCACGCGGTGCTGTTTCTACGAAGGGGCGAGGGCGTGGTGTTTCTCACAGCGCTCGCGCAGTCGGTGTTCTATGTGGCGATGACGCCCGAGGGGGCGCCCGTGGTTCGTCGCGAGCTCGGCGGCCTCACGTTTGCTCGGTGGGTCAACGGAAGGATGACCGCGTTCGAGCCGCCCGCAGAGGCCGCAGAGGGACTCGATCTGTTCGTTCGCGGGCTGCGAGTGATCGTCGCCACGACCAACGCCGGGAGGGCGCGATGAGCTTCGGTCGTTCGAAGGTGTCGAGTCGCTCGACGGTCGCCCTCGCGTTCGCGTGTGTGGCGCTTGCGCAATCTGCCTCGGGCTACACGCCCAGCGCGTCGCGGTGGAACCCCGCGAGCCTCCCCATCGGCTACCGAATCAACGCTGCGAGCGCTCCAGCGGCGCTCGGCGCAGCGGCGGCGGTGAGCACCGTTGAAGCGGGCTTTGCGACGTGGGCGGCGCCCGCGTGCACGACGTGGCGAACGCGCAACGAAGGCTCGACTGCGGTGACCCGCGCGCGCAGCGGAGACAGCGAGCGGAGCGTGTTGTGGATCTCTGGGACGTGGCCCAGCGAGCTCGGCTCGCCGAGCAGCGTGATCGGCGTGACGACGCCGGTGTGGCGCTCGGGCGGATTCTTCATCGACGCGGATATTCAGTTCAACGCCGTGGGTTTTCGCTGGGGGGATGGCACCGGCGGCACCGTCGACACGCAGTCGATCGCCGTGCACGAAGAGGGACACTTCCTCGGGCTGGATCATACGAACGTGCGCGGCTCGATCATGCTCGCGAGCTACTCGGGCGGTCAGGTCCGCAACCTGAGCTCCGACGATCAGGCCGGCGTGTGCTTCTTGTATCCGTCCGGCACGATGCCTCCGAGTGATGGCGGCGTGATGCCGCCGGCGGATTCGGGGGTCACTCCCGGCGGCGGCGGCGGCGTGGGCGCGGTGTGCAACATGACGACGCCGTGCGGCGCGGGAAACCGCTGCGTCTGCCGCGCGGCGAACGACTGCTTCTGCTCTCGAGGCTGCTCGAGCTCGAGCCCGTGTCCGAGCGGCTTTCAGTGCGCGAACACGAGCATCGGACCGCTGTGCGTTCCGGGCGGCGGCGGCACGATGATGGGCATGGGCGGCACGGGCGATCCGTGCACCACGCCCGATCAGTGCGGCACGGGGTTGTGCGTTCGGGGCCCTTCGGGCACGGCGTTTTGCTCGCAGGCGTGCACCGACGATTGCTCGTGCCCGACGAACTTCTCTTGCTTCATGACGTCGATGGCGGGTCTCAGCGTGTGCGGACCTGGCACGAACACGTGCTCGCCGACGGACGGCGGCGTGACGGAGCAGGACTCGGGCGTCACCGAACCTGCGATGGATTCGGGCGCGACGGCGGACGGAGGAGCGTCGGGTGACGGCGGTCGCGTGGTTCCGACGGAGTCTGGCGGCTGCAAATGCTCGACGCCCGGCTCGACGCGATCGAACGCGGGTTCGTGGGCGATCGTCGGCCTCGCGCTCGGCCTCGCGGCGATCCGTCGTCGTCGTCGCTGATCGAGGGCCGCTCGAGTCGTCGAGTCGTCGCGGATACTCGAATTGAAGCACCTCTTTTCGAGAGGCGCTTCGATGACAACCGCACCTGGAGGGGTTAGCTGCGGTTGTAGTTTTCGGTCTCGAGCAGGATCACGTTGGTCCTGCTGCGCGACTCACCGACGGACGTGACGTACACCGCGGGGCGGTCCTGCACGGGGCAGACCTTCTCGCACGCGCCGCAGCCGATGCAGAGCTTGGGGTCGACGTGCGGCCGCTGCACGTGGACGGTCCGACCTTCGCGCCCAGGAACATCGAGCTCCTCGACCCAGATCGCCTTCGGCGAGGTCGGGCAGAACTCTTCGCACACGATGCAGGGCGTCGCCATGGACCACGGCAGACAGCGGCCCTGGTCGTAGAACGCGGTTCCGATGGAGATGTGAGGGACGTTGCGCTGGCGGTTGCCGAGCTTCTGCTCTTCGGTGATCTTCTGGATCGCGCCGGTCGGGCAGACTTGTCCGCAGAGCACGCAGGTCGGTTCGCAGTAACCGATGCGCGGAATCAAGATGGGAGTCCACAGCCCTTCGATGCCGGCCTCGAGGAAGGTGGGGTGCAGGGCGTTGTTGGGGCAGACCTTCATGCACTCGGCGCAGCGAATGCAGCGCTCGAGGAAGTCTCGCTCCGCCACGGAGCCGGGCGGCCGAATGAGCCGGTCGTAGTAATTGGCGTCGAGCGTGTCGCTCGTGCGCAAGACGGGCAGCGCGCACACGCCGGCGAGCGCGGACACGAGGGTCTTGCGGCGATCGAGCTGCGGCGCGGTGCGCGCGGACTGCCGGTTGGGCATGAAGCGAAACTTGATCACGTCCTCGGGGCACGAGACCTCGCAGTTCATGCACATGTGGCACTCGTCCTGGCGCCACTTCACTCCGCCCTGCGGGCTGTCGGCGCCCTGGCAGTGCACGATGCAGAGGTTGCAGTCGGTGCACTTGGAGTGGTCTTTCTCCATGCCGAACACGGCGTGTTTGGCGATGACTCCGAGCGTCGCGCCGAGGGGACAGAGCGCGCGGCACCAGAACCGAGGGATCCAGCGGTTGGCGAGGATCACGACGAACAAGAGCGCGCCGATGACCCACGTCTGGTGAAAGAAGTACTGCCTGGGCTGCAGCACGGTCGCGACGAGCACGTCGCGCGTCGAGTCTGTGGCCTGCTGCAAGATGCGCAGGTTGCCGGAGGAGACCGTGTCGAGGCCGCGGCCGGTGACGTAGTTGAAGAACGGCAGTACGCCGAGCCCGATGGAGCGAACGGCGATGCAAATCGGGTCGAAGAGGCCGCCGATCGCGCTGCCGCAGGCGGCCATCACGAGAAAGACCAGCAAGAGGTAGTACTTGATGTTCTGGTACGGGCGGGTCTTGTTGGCCTCGACGCGTCGGCCGCCGGTGGTCGCGCCTTTGGGGTTGGGCACGAGCCACGCAAAGAAGTGATGAAGCGTCCCGAAGGGGCAGATCCAACCGCAGAACACGCGGCCGAACAGGAGCGTGAGCGCGACGAGCCCGACGCTCCACCACAGCGAGCGATACACCGTGTGCGTCGAGAGCAAGGTCATCAGCGATACGAACGGGTCGGCGAGCAGAAAGCCCTCGACGGGGTAGGGCATGCGGATCGTCGCTCCGCCGGAGAAGCCTCCGCGAAACTCCGTGCGCACGAGCAAGAACATGAAGAGCGCGAAGAAGCCCGCTTGCGAGAGCCTTCGCCCGTTGCGGAGCCACGCGATGATCTTGCGCGGGGGAATTCCGCTGCCGGGGATCTTCTTCTTGGCGAAGAACTTCGTCTTCATCCGCTGAAGAAAGGACGGGGCAGCGGGCTTTGAATTCGTGGGTGTCTTCGCGGGCGCGCTCGCAGCGCTCTCTGCGGCACCGTCGGCGACCATCGCCGCTGCGAGGGCAGGGGCCTTCGTTCGTCCTGCGGGCGCTGGCGAGGCCACTCCGCCTCGGTCGTCGCCTCGCTTCGGGCCAGCGGACTTCGCGCGTGGCGGCGCGGCCGATGGTGCGTCGGTGATCGTCTCATCGAGGGGATTTACGGGCCCGATCGAGCCGAGCCAGGGGATGGGGCGTGGCAGAGAAGCGCTCATGCGAGGACCACCTGAGGGGCGTCGAGCAACGACTGCGCGAGCATGAACGCTGCGTCGGCGGGAGCCATGTGTGCCGGGATCGCGAGGTCGTGCGTCGCCTCGCGTCCGTCGCGATACATCGCGTGTTCGCGGGGACGGAGCGTGCGCCAATCGGCCGTTCCGATTCCGCGCTCTTGCGCCATGCGAAGGTAGGGGAGGTTCTCTGGTCGCTGACCGATGAGCGTGCAGCCGAAGGCGTCGGCGGCGACCTGATCGGTGGTGGCGATGACCGTGTCCATCCGTCGCGTGTCGTCGACGTTGCCGCCCTGCGGTCCGTTGCGGAGCAGCACTCGAACGGCGTCGACGATGGTGAGCGTCGGTCGCATGAACGTGGCGAGGTCCGCGACGCTCACGTCGATGGACTGGTGCAAGCGATTGCGACGCCCGCCGAGGACGCCGTACCAGTTCTTCATCGCGGCCGTGTACTTCGCGAGGTTGTGGTGCTTGGCGACGGGGAGGTTGATGACCTTGTCGGCCTCGACGAGCGTCCGATAGACCGGCCATTCGTCGAGGATTTCTCCTCGCAGCCGCATCGTGCGAAAGCGGTGGTCCGCGGGCAGCACCACGCGCGCTCCTGCTCGGTGGGCGCGCGTCCAGATGCCCGAGCGCTGAAAGCAGCGCGCGGGGTCATTGCAGCTCGCGTCGGTGACGATGACGTCGCTCGCGCCTGCCTCTTTGACCATCGTGACGACGGCGGCGACGAGCTCGGGGTTGGTGTTGGCGGCTTGAATTGCTGTGCGGTCCCAGCCGATGTTCGGCTTGATCACCACGCGGTCTCCGCGCGAGATGAAGCGCTGCATTCCGCCGAGCGCGGCCATCGCGCGCTGCACGAGCTGGGTGGGCGAGCCGGTCTCGGGCTCAGCGTGCGCGACGGCGAAGTCGCTGGGTCCGGGGCCGACCTGACCTCGAAAATCACGGACCTCTCGGCGTCCGTTGGACGCGCGAGATTGCCAGCCGCCCTGGTCGTAGAAGCGCCTCGCGACGAGCGCGCTCGCGCCGAGGACAGCGAGCGCGGAGCCGCTGCGGGTCAGCAGTTCTCTGCGCGTCGGGCGATTGCGTTCGGCCATAATTGAAGCGGCAGTGTACGTACGTTGGCGCTCTGCGCCAAAGCTCTTGGCGCCGCACTCAGAGGGCCAGCAGGTACGTCGAAGCGAATGAGCGGCTTTACCGCATGGTGTCCTTCGCGGAGGGATCGGCTCAGCGGCGCGGCTGCGAGCGATCGAGCTGCGCGATCGCGGCCGTCGTGAGCGCTGCCCGGTCGAGCGTGGGGGGCGCGGGGTCGATTCCGCTGCTCGTCGCGATCACGATGGCTCGATCGCGGCGCGTGACGACGGACTCTCCGTGGGTCGGGAGGGTCACGGCGAAGGCTTCGTCGGCGGTGGTTCCTGCGATCGCGGCGCTTCCGCGAAGGCGATAGCGATTGGCGATCGCGCGCGCGGCGTCGGCGCTATCGGCGACGAGGGCGGCGACTCGGTAGCGCTTCTGATCGCTCGAGCGATACCAACCAACCCAACCAGGCCCCGAGCTCTCGACGTCGAGCACCGAGTTGCTGACGTACGTGCCTCCTCCCCACACGAGGCCTTCGGTGACGAGCGGCGACGCGGGGGGCGCGCTCTCGCCGGGGATCTGTTGCGCCGCAGCGCGAGCGAGCGCGGGGAGCGCGTCGCGGGCCGCGGCGAAGAGCTGAGCCTCGTTGGAGTCTTCGCTTTCGTCGGCGAGATCGACTTGCACGAGGAAGGTTCCCTTGACGAACACGAGCTGCGTTCGTCCCTGGAATCCTGCGGCGCCGATGGACACCGCCTGGCTCTCGAGCGTCGATGGATCGCGTCCCGAAGCGACGTGCATCGAGTAGCGACCGAAGGCTCCGAGCGCTGCGTCGAACTCGTAGATCGACACCGTGGCGACCAGGCGAGTGCCGGGCTTGCGATAGTCGGTCTTGGCGTAGTCGCGGACGTTGTAGTTCTGGTAGCTGACAGCGTCGCCGTCGATCTGCTGAAACAAGTTCTGCGCGGTCGAGTGGATCACGCTTCCAGACTGGCGAAACCCAGCGATTTCTCCGCGCGGAAGGACGCGACCCGCCGCGCGAAACTCCGCGGCGTTGGCGCCAGGCGCGACGTCGTTGCCCGAAGGCGGGGCGTTGGCCGCGGCGCTGTCGGCGTTGGCCGCGGAGGTGTTGCCGCGAGGCGGCTCTTGCGTCGAAGGCGGTGTCGCGGATTCGGGCGGTGTACGCTTGCAGCTCGCAACAGTGAGCATGAGCGTGAACGAGAGCGTGCGGACCGTGGTCATGAGCGGTAGGGATGGGTGTTATTCGCACTGTGCTTGTGGGGCAAGGCCGGTCGTACCCAAGCGTCACCGGGAGCCGTCAGGTGTGAAACGGTTGCGGACCTCCGCAAGCAGGTGCTGTGGGTGGGGGTGGACCCGGCGCGCAATTCGCAGCAAAGCGCTGGACGCACCGGGGCACGGTCGTTGCACTATGTCTTGGGCTGTGAAGAAGCGCGACGTCGACCCTAGCTGCCGAGCGGCCCGAGCCGCGGGGCTGGCCGCGCCTGCTCGGCGCGAGCGTCGGGTCCGCGCGGGCTTCACGCTGATCGAGCTGATGGTGGTCGTGGCGATCATCGGGATCGCGATGGCGACCGCGCTGCCGTCGATGCAGCAGGCGATGCGAGACAGCAGGACGCAGCGAGCGGCCGTCACGTTCATCAACGATTTTCGCGAGGCGCGAAGCCGCGCGACGATGCGAGGGCGCGCTCACATCTTGAAGGTCGAGATCCTCGCTGGATTTGCGCGGGTCGAGATCATCGAAGGGGACACGAACAGCTGTCGGCTGTCGAACTGGAACGTTCCACCGTCGCGCTCGATCTACCTCGAGCGCGACTGGGGCGACCCGGCGACGCGCACGTCGGAGATGACGTTTACCGCGCTTGCGCCTGCGGGAAACTACATGGAGTACTGCTTCACGCCGATCGGAAAGATGTTCTTTCGCACGACGCCGGGCGGGACGTTCTTCGGGGACGGATCGTTTGGTGTGGCCACGGGAACGGGCGGCTTCGTCTACACCGTGGGCAACAACATCGTGACCGCGACGGTGACGCGGCGCGTGTTTGTTCCGTTGGGCGGCGTCGCGAGGTTGGCACCATGAGCGCGCGTCGAGGCTATACGCTGGTCGAAGTGATGGTGGCCATCGCGGTGATGTCCATCGGCGTCACCGGCATTCTGTCGATGCAAAACGCCGCCGTGCTCGCCAATCGACGCGCGCAGGAGTTCACCGTCGCCACGACGCTCGCGCGCAAGTGGCAAGAGATTCTCCGCACCGACGCCCTCTCGTGGAACAGGCCGTCGCAGCGCGACATCACCCAGGACATCGGCTCCGATACGCGTCACCTCTGCTCGCTCACCGGCTGTGGGGGCGGCGCGGCGCGAGTGGATCAGTGGTTCGTTCCCACGGCGATGTTGCCCAACGAGTCGGCGGCGTTCGACCACTGGGGACGCGAGGTCGCGCTCGGCGCGCCCGAGGCGAAATACTGCGTCAATCTCCGGCTGAACTGGCTGCGTCAGCCGTCGCTCAACCCGATCGATCAGGGCATCATCCGCGCCGAAGTTCGCGTGTGGTGGTACGCCGAAGGCGCCAGCCGCGAGCCGCTCTACGCGAACTGCGGGACGGGCGCCGGGCTCGATGCGATCGGTCGAGACATCTCTCGCGTCCACTCGGTGCTCGACGTCGCGACAGTCTGGGGGTTGCAACAGTGATCGCCCCGAAGCCGCGAAAGAACCGCCGGGATCGTCGCGCGTCGCGCCGAGCGTTCACGCTCATCGAGGTCCTCGTCGCCATGGGGCTGACGGGCGTCGTCGCGATGGGGCTGTACACGCTCTCGCGCGTCGCCGCGCAGACGTTTCAACAGCAGCAGCGCGTGTCGGAGATCCAGCTGCGATTGCGCTCGGCGATGGAGTCGCTTCGGTCGGACATCGCGCGCGCTGGCTTTCACGGGACGCCCAACTCGGCGACGGACGTGCAGGTGTGCCCTCGTCCGATCCCAGCGATTCAAGCGGTCTCGGTCGAGCGTGACCTGCCGAACCCGACGACGCTCGCCCCAGAAAACCGCTTCATCGAGCCTGTGCGGCTGCAGTTGATGGGCAACCTCGCGTCGACCGACGAGTACAAGATCGGCGCCGTGGTGCTCAATCGCGTGCGCCTCCAGCATCGCTGGGACGAGTGGGAGCGCGTCCGTTCTGCGCAGGACATGGAGCGGATCTTTCCCGCGGGCCGCCTCGTGCGCATCCGCGGGCTCGACGGCTCGATGCAGTTCGGAACCGTCGCCAGCACCGACTATCGCGACGCGCGCCAACCGATCACGAACATGCCGTCGGTCGACCTCGCGCAGCCGGTCACGATCAACAACGGGACGACGTCGGGGTGCGGCCTCAACTCGTCGATCGGCTGGCTCGCGCCGATTTCGATCGTCGAATATCGAATCATGAACTCCGCGGCCTTCGCGCCCAACGCCAACGTTGGCAGCCCGCAGTTCGTCGACGGAAAGACGGACCTGGTGCGCCGCGAGCTGCGCCGCGTCGCTGGCGCGCTGCAGCCCGTCGGCGGCTCGGAGGTCGTCGTCGCAGAATACGCCGTGGATTTCGCGATCGGCGCGGTCTTCGACGAGGGCGCCGCGGCCGCCAACGAGCCCCGCACCGTGCGCTACGGCTACAACGACCCCGTCGTGTTTCAGCGGTTGATTCCGCCGACGATGGGCGCGTCGCAAGCGCATCGTCTGAGGGCGCTCACCTTTCGACTCTCGGTCCGCGATCGCACGCAGGACGCGGAGTTTGGCTGGACGCAGCGCGCCGCGGCGACCGACCCGCTCACGCGCTTTCGTGTGAGCGGGCTGCTCGCGGGCTCGGCGCGCGTTCGCACGGCTGCCGGCGAGGTGTCGCTGGTCAACATTTCGAGTCGCAACCTTCGCTAAGAGGACACCGCAGTGACGCACGGCAATCGACGCAACAGCAGAGCTTCCGCAGCGCGCGGCGCGGCGAAGAAGCGTCGTGCCGCGCGGCGCAGGTCGCGCCCGGGCATGGCGATGCTGCTGGTGATGTTGCTCATCGTGATGGTGTCCGCGGCGGGTGTCTTTGCGGCCAAGAGCGCGTCGATGGACGTGCGTTCGGCCGGGTACGTGCGGCAGGCCGCGCAGACCGAGTACGTGAGCGAGACCGGGCTCATGATGCCGATCACCGAGATGCGCCGAAACTGCACGGGCTACCTCGGTCTAATGTTGCGCGGCCAGCGCACGGCGATGGGCGCGCCCGACGCGTGGCTCGAAGAGCACAGGCTCCGATGGCGCTTCGGCATCGCGGACATGCAGCGCCCGCTGCCGGGCGGAGGAACGCAGCCGCCCGTGTATCGCGCGCCGACGGGAGCCGGCATGAGCCGCAATCCGGGCTCGTTTGGAATCGGTCTCACCGAGGCGTCCTTCGATACGCAGGTGACCTCGCTCGGCCGTGTCCCCGCGACGCTCTACGGCTTCTCGGTGGACAGCAGGCTGAACATGGTCGCGTTCTTGTTCGAGTCTCGTGGTCGCGTGCAGTTGAACGGCGTTACACACATTTCTGAGCCAGGCGCGGGAACGATTCCGTCGCGGGCAGTCGCGGTTGTTCCGTGCGAGCTGTGAGGAGAGAGACGATGGCGATCCGAAGGTTCGGAGCTGGATTCGGGGCGATCACCGCGGCGTTGGTTGCGATGGCTCCCGCCGCGGCCCAAGCGCAGTCGGACGTGCGTCTGATTCGGCCGAACGTGCTCGTCTTGCTCGACATCTCGGGCTCGATGGAGTGGCGCAACGGCGTGCAGAACGATCAGTGCTTCGGCGGCGACGGCGGCTCGTGCAACCGCTGCGTCTTGCCGGGCGGCACCGAAGTACCGCAGTGCTCGCCGCTCTGCCCTGCGGATCAGCAGCGCAATCGATGGGTCACGGCCGTCGAAGTGCTCACGGGCGACATCCAGAACTACACGTGCCGCGAGCGCAATCGCGATAACGCCGCGACGTTCGACTACGACTACAACTACGTGATCCCGTATCACGAGCCGCTCTCGAACGGCGTTCCACTCTCTGCGGCGGGCGCGGCTCAGGCCACAAACGGGCTCCTCGACACGTACATCGAGCGGCTTCGCTTCGGGTTCATGACGTTCGACAACGACTACTGCAACGGCCTGACCTCGGGCTACGGGCAGTTCTCGTACGCGCAAGATCGTCAGTATCGCGCGCGTGGGTGCATGGACTCGCCCGTGACGCTCAACATCGGCGGCCGGCGGCCCTCGACCAGCCTCTCGAGCGATCCAGTGGCGGGAGGGCTCATCTCCGTGGGCGCGCCGGACGCGGACGTCGCGCAGATGGCGCAGATCAATGCGAGAATCCAGGCGTCGATCACGGGCTATCGAGACCCGATGTCCGGCGCGACGATCCCCGCCATCCGTCCCTTCGGCGGAACGCCGACGGCCGCGCTGCTCGAAGACGCGAACTACTACTGGAACACTCACCCGGACGTGAAGCCGCCGAGCAACGCGGGCGGTATGGTGACGGGTGATCCGTATTTCAACTGCCGGCCGCGCTACAACATCCTGATCACCGACGGGAAGCCGAACATGGATTTCGGCATCAGCGATCCGTCGGGACCGGTCTGCGACGAGGCTGCTGGGTACTGCCCGTATCAGCGCCCGACGCTGACGGCGATGCAGATGGCTGCGACCGGCGCGGGCGCTCCCAACGTCAAGACGTGGGTCGTCGCGTTCAACGCGATGGACGCGGCGACGGTCTCGACGCTGGACGCGATCGCCGCGGCGGGCTCTGGGCGGCTGCTCACCGCGAACAATTCGGCGTCGTTGCGCAGCGCGCTCGACACTGCGTTCTCGACCTTCTCTGCCGGAACGACGACGCGGACGAGCCCGGCGTTTGGCAACTCTGCGGCCGGCGCGGGCGTCGCGGCGAGCTATCAGTTCAACTCGTCGTTCGCGATTCAAGCGGGCGCGCCCTGGGAGGGTGTGCTCGAGCGCCGACGCTCGGTGTGTGAGGGCTCGCCGCCTTCGCCGGTCGAGAAGCCCTTCGATCCGACGCAGGATGACTTCGGCGCGCTGCTTCAGTTCTCCCAGCGCAACGCAGGGGCGCGCGGATGGGGCATTCGGCAGCTCTGGTCGTACTTGCCTTCGGCGCTCAACACGCCAGCGAGCCTTCGAACGACGATCTCGGCCAACGTGTTCGGCGCGCTTCGCTCGACCCTCGACTCGACGGTCCCGGCGACGCTGGTGGGCGCGGCGAACGGCACGATTCGCGACGCGACCTTCGCGTGGCTGCGCGGCGACATCGGCACGATCCGCGAGACCAAGCCGCTCGGCGACATCTTTCACTCGAACCCGCTCATCGTCGGCGCGCCGACGGTGTCTCTGCCCGATCAGTCGTACGCGCAGTTTCGTGCGCGTCCGCTGCCCGCAGTGGGCGCGAGGCGCAACCCGGTCACCGTCGGCACGCGCGAGACCATGCTCTATGTGGGCTCGAACGACGGCATCATGCACGGCTTCAACGCGGACACGGGCGAAGAGGTGTGGGGGTTTGTTCCGCCGATGCTCGTGCCGACGCTCGCGCAGCGAGTTCCTTCGGCGCGCTTGATGGGCGTCGACGGAAGCGCCGTCACGCGCGACGTGGTCTTCGAGCGATCCGTTGGTACGCCCGCGCAAGGCTCCGACTGGAACTCGGTGCTGCTGTTTGGGCTCCGCGACGGCGGCGGCGGGTACATCGCGTTGAACGTCAGCGACCCGTATCGCCCCGCGTTCATGTGGCAGTTCACGGACAGCGATATTCGTGCGTCCTATGGCACTCCGCTGATCACGACCATTCGAACGACGTGGCCATCGGGAATGCTCACCGAGCGCGCGGTGGCGCTCTTGCCGGGCGGCTCTGCACCGGCGTCGGTCGCTTGCGGCGCTGCCGCGAACCCGCGCCCGCCTGCGACGCGAAACAGCGTTCGCTTCACGGGCGCCGATGGCAGGCCGCGTAGCTCGACGCGCTGCTGGGACGGGACGTTCGGCGAGTTCGTCTACGTCGTCGACCTGAGGACCGGGCAGCTCATCCGCAAGATGGGCACGGGCCCTGGCGGCATGACCGCGACGGGTTCGCCGATCACGGGCTCGTTTGCTGGCTACCTCGCGGGTGACGGGACGGTGACGTCTCGCGCGTACGTCGGCGATGCGGACGGCGGGCTCTGGCGCCTCGACTTGTCGCAGGCCAATCCAGCGGCGTGGAGCTTCGACCTCGCGTACGACCTGTTCTGGGACGCGGCGTACAACCAGGGCCAGCCGATCGTCGCGCCGCCGATCCTCACGGTCGATCGCAACGGCGACCTGCTCATCGGCGTGGGCTCGGGCGACCCTGACCTGCTCGAGGGCTTCGACCGCAACCGCATCGCGATGATCCGCGAGCGCGACCCGCTCCCCGAGGACCCCACAAATCAAGTGGACATCGGCGCGCAGTGGATGCTCCGCGATCACGCGGACGTCACGCGCGGGTTGTCGCCGGGCGAGCGGCTCACCGGCCCGATGTCGCTGTTCAACGGCGTGCTGTACTTCGGGACGTTTGTTCCGGCGAACAGCACTGACGCGTGCCAGCTCGGCTACTCGCGGCTGTGGGGCGTCGATCAGGTCGAGACCGACCTCGGCGCGCCGCCGGGAGCGACCGCGATTCCGCGAGGCCGATTGGACATCGACGGCGACACATCGACGACGATGGACATCGTCCGCGTGACCCGCGACCTCAGCGGCAACGGAACGCTCGACGACGACGTCAACAGCGTCCTGTTTGGCGTCGGGATCGTGCGTCGACCCTCGTGCCCCAACGTGCAGACGACGACCGACGACTTCTTCGGCGGCACGAGGCAGTTCGTCTCGGGCATGGAGGGCGGCGACTACCGCCTCGTCATCCAGACCGGCCGCGGCGGAACGCCCGGCGCAGCCGGCGCGCAGCGGACCAACGTCGTTTCGCGTCGCCTCGCGTCGCCGCAGCTCGAAGTGCGCCTCGACGGCTGGGCGACGGTGTTCGAGTGAGCGCGCTGGGTTGCTAGCTTTTGCGCGATCGCGAGCGATTCGGTGTAGACCGTCGAGCAGCGGACCGGCGCCTTCGGTCGCCGACCTGCTCGGACGCGGGCCTGTTGAAAACATGTGTCATCTCGACTCGCGTGCATTCTTCCCAACCCGAGCTCCGCTGTAGAGTGATCGATCGATGAGCACCGCAACGCCGACGCCACAACGACGAAGCGCGCGGAGAGACGGCGTGGCGACCACGGTGGCGGCGGTCACGGTCGCGATTGTGTCGTGCGCGGGCTGTTCGCGAAGGCCACCGGCGCCCGCGGACGCCGGGTTGTCAGCGATCGAGACGACGGGCGACGCGGGGGTCGTGGATGACGTCGTCGCGCTCGATCCGATGGACCTGGTTCCCGGCTCGATCCGCGCGTTCGGGCTAGTGATGCCGATCGGAACGTCCGAGCACCTCTCGGATCCGTCGATGAAGATGTTCTACGTGTCGGCGCCGATGAGTCGCGTGATGCGCTATCTGCAGCGTCGGCTGACGATCACGGACGGCGACATTCGGCCGCTCGGCGCGCTCATTCGGCGCGCGCGCGTGAAGTTCACTCCCCCAGGGCAAGCGCTCTTCGTGGACGTGGGGCTGCGGGACGAGGGCGATCGCACGTTCGTTACGCTGTGGAATCGCCCTGCGCTTCCGCCGGGCCCGCCCGTGGGGACGGGCGAGTCGTTGCGCATGGCGGGCTTCGATCCCGACAGCGGACGGCCGCTCATCGGCAACCATCACTGAGCGGACTTCATCCAACCGCGCGGTGTATAAGCGCGCGCTCGGTTGGTTGCATTGTCCGACGGACCCGACTCTTCGCCGCTCTCGGTGCCCTCTTTTCGCAAGTACCTGGCGGCGCGCTGGCTCGGGTCGGTCTCGGTGCAGATGATCTCTGTCGCCGTCGGCGTCCAGGTGTATTCGGCCACGGGGCGGACGCAGGACCTGGCGATGGTGGGGCTGGTTCAGTTCGTTCCGATGTTGCTGTGCGTGCTGCCTGCGGGACGCGCCGCGGACACGTGGGACGGCAGGAGCATCGCTCTGTGGTGCGACGTCGCGTTTGCGCTCTGCGCTGCGGTGCTCGTCGCCTGCGCCGAGCTCGGTCGCGGCGCCATCACGTGGGTGTATCTCGCGCTCGCGCTGCTCGGGGTAGGGCGATCGTTTTATGGCCCCGCGGTCTCTTCGCTGTTGCCGCGGATCGTCGGGCCCGAGCGGCTCTCGCGCGGCGTCGCGATGCAGGCTGGCGCGTGGCAGACCGCTGCGATCGGCGGTCCTGCGCTGACGGGGCTCTTGCTCGTGGGATCGACGCCTCGGCGCGTGTACATGGTCGCGCTCGTCGGGCTGATCGTCGCGCTGTTGCTCATGGCATGGCTTCGCCTCGATCGCTCGGTCGAGCCCGTGCGCCGCGAGCTCGATGGAGGAGGGCGCGGTCGCGGCGCGCTCGAAGGGCTGCGCTTCGTCTTTGGGCACGACCTGCTCTTGTCGGTGCTCGCGCTCGATTTTCTCGCGGTGTTTCTCGGCGGAGCGACGGCGCTGATCCCGGTGATCGTGAAGGACGAGCTGCGGATGGGCGCGGACGTGGTCGGGTGGCTTCGCGCGGCGCCTGCGATCGGCGCCGCGGTTGTTTCGCTCTGGCTCTCGCGCAATCCCATTCGCGCGAAGGCTGGGAAAAAGCTGCTCGTCTCCGTCGCGGTCTTTGGCGCTGGCACGATCGTGTTCGGTCTATCGAAGAGCGTGTGGCTCTCGGCGCTGGCGCTGCTCGTGATCGGCGCCGCGGACACGATCTCCGTCGTGGTGCGCGGGACGCTCGTGCAGCACGCGACGCCGCCGTCGATGCGCGGGCGCGTGAGCGCGGTGAACCAGCTCTTCGTGAGCGCGTCGAACGAGCTCGGCGAGTTCGAGTCAGGGATGCTCGCGACGTACTTCGGCGCGGTGCGCGCGGTGGTGATCGGCGGCGTCGGGACGGTCGTGGTCGTCGCGGGGACGGCCGCTCGATTTCGTGTGCTTCGAGAGCTCGAGCGCGTCGAAGACAGCGCGCCGCATCAAGGGTAGTCGACGACGAACTCGCGCGACGCGAAGGCGCGGCGGCCGGTGCCAGCCTCTTCGACGGTGACCTCCCAGCGGACCGAGCGCGCCATGACCTCGGTCGCGTTGCGGATCTGCGTGAAGATCACGAGCTCGGCGGACGAGCTCTCCCAGCGGTCGCCGCTGCGAACGAGACCCGCGCGTTCGCGGCGGCGAATCACGTCGGTCGGATCGTTGTAGACGCGACCCGACACGGTGTCGACCACGCGAAACTGCATCGAGACGTCTGGCGCAAAGCCCGCGAAGCGCACGCGGCCGAGCGCGTGGTAGCCGCCTTGAGGCCCGAAGATCAGCTTCACGTGCGCCCCGGACGCAGCGATATCTTCCCACGCGATCATGCCCGAGCCGAGCTCGAGCGGGATCCGCACGAAGCCCGCGGCGTCGATGGGATAGCTGGCGTCCGTAGCGCGCGTCGAGCCGCCGCAAGCCGCGACCAGCAAGGTCAGCGCGATGGTGAGGGGACGAGCGTTCACCGAGTACAACGGACGATAGCGCAGCGGTGGCGGGGGCTTGCGCACAATCCTGCGGTGCGCGAGCGTCGAGCGGTGAACGGGTCGATCGTTTCTTGCATGCTCGCCGCGGCGCTCGCCGCGGGGTGTTCGAACGCGCCAGTGAATTCGAACCCAGATGGGTCCGCGACGGATGGTGCTGCGGACGCTCGAATGTGCCCGCCGGGCTCGCCGATGCAGCCGCAAGCGAGAGGTGACGCGGTGGGCGCGGTCGATCCCGCGACGGGGCTGCTCTACGTGTTCGGCGGCGACGTCGGGCCGACGGTGATGTGCATTCCGTCGCCGATGTTTCGCAACGACACGTGGCGCTACGACGCGGACTGCGATCAGTGGCAGCAGGTGGAGGCGATGGGCGCGCCGTCTCCGCGCTCGCGCGCGACGTCGGCGCTCGACACGAGGCGACGACGGCTCGTCGTGTTCGGCGGCCGTTTTCGCGCAGGAACAAGCGGAAACTACACGCTCTACAACGACGTCTGGGCCCTCGATTTCGCCACGCAAACGTGGTCGCAGCTGGAGGTCACCGGGCCGGGGCCGAGCGCGCGAGCCAACGCCGCGTCGGTGTACGACCCGATGACGGACGAGTTCATGCTGCACGGGGGCAACACGAGCGCGAGCGGCGCGAGCTTTCAGCCGCAAGGAGATTTGTGGGCGCTCAACCTCGAGACGAGGGTGTGGCGCAGGGTCACGACGAGCGGCGGCGGTCCGACGGCACGGCTGTTTCACGGCGCGGCGATCGTGGGGCGCTCGATGTTCGTGCTGGGCGGAGGAGGCGCGAACGCGTTTCAGGGGCCGTTCAACTACGACTTGTGGAGGCTCGACCTCGCGAGCAGCGCGTGGTCACGGGTGTTCGAGAGCAACGACTCGGTCGCTGGTCGTATCAACCCTGCGCTCGTCGCGGAGGGCGAGGGGCTGCTGTTGGTCGCTGGGCACGACGACGGCGCGCTCGGCAATCGCAACGACTTGTTGGGCATCACTGCGGCGGGCGCAGTAACCGTGCACGCCGAGGGCGATCAGCTCGACCAGATGCCGGCGGGGTTCTGCGACTTTCCCGCGAACTTCGTGACGCCGCAGGCCGACACGCCCGAGCGACGAAGCGCTGGAATCGTCGCGCCGGATCCCGCGCGCAATCGCGTGATCGTGTACGGAGGCAAGACCGACTGCGGTCTCGCTGGCGACGTGTGGCTCGTGGACCTCGCGACGCATCGCTGGCGCGTCTCCCGCGGGACCAACGACGGCATGTCGTGCGCACGTCAAAACCGGACGAACTGCAGGACGCTGTGCAATTGAGGCGGTGAGCGGCGCTCGCTGATCGCGTCAGCGCTCGTCGCGGACCATCACGCGCTGCATCGGGATCCCCTCTTTGTCCGAGATCGCGCGGTCGCCGACGACGCCCATCGCTTGAAACCCGTGCCGGGCGTACAGCGCTTCGGCCCGCGGGTTGTCGATCGACACGTGCAGCGCGGTGCGAGAGAGGCCAAGCGCGCGCGCGCGTTCGAAGATCGCTTCGAGGAGCTTCGAGCCCACGCCTGCGCCTCGCGCCGCGGGTTCGACGCCGATCTGCGAGAGGTACAGCGCCTCGTCGGGGATCCCTTCGCCGAACGGCGCGACGCGCACCGCGCGCATCGCGAGCGTGGGCCAGTCGCGGGCGGCGAGCGCCTTGAGCACAGGCCGCGCCGTGCGCGCGAAGATCTTCGCTTTGTCGCGGGCCGGAAAGATGGCGGCGGCCCCGAGCAGCGCGCCGTTGCGCTCGGCGACGATCACGTACTTGTGCGAAAACGCGCCGTCGTCCGCGACGAATCCAATGGCGAGGACGCGCTGAGCTGTTCCCTCGTCGCGCTCGGGAGCGAGCGAGTACGCGAGCACGTCGGGCCCCGACGAAAACAGACAGCGCGCGACGATGCGCGCGTCGTCTGTGGGCTTTGCGGGTCGAATCGTGACAGGGAGATTCTGCGTGTCGCTCATCGGTCACCGCGGCGCTGCCTGAGTTGTACGAGCAGTCGCTGCACGTCGCCTTGCTCTCGCTCGATCGCTTGCGCGATGGCCTTGCCCGCGTCGGGAAAGTCCGTGCGCTCGAGCAGCTCGTAGGCCTCGCGGCGGTCGTCCCCTGTTCCGTGCGATAGAACGCCGATCAGGTAGTCGACCGCTTCGAGGGTCTGCACCTTTCCGATCGACGTGAGCGCCGCGCGGCGAACCTCGGGGTCGACCGAGTCTCTGTGCAAGCGCGACAGCGGATCGAAGGCGTGTGGAAAGTGCAGCCTCGCCACGGCGTCCCGCGCGTTGGCGCGCACCATCGGGTCTGCGTCGACGACGCCCTTGTTGATCACGACGAACGTGCGCTTGAAGAACAGCATCTGCGCCGCGCGCAGCACCGCCGCGCGCACCTGCGGGGCAGGGTGCTCGTAGAGCAGCTCGAGCGGCGCGAGCACTTGATACACCTGCACCTGACCGAGCTTCTCGCCGAGCGCGGCGAGCGCCTGCGGGTGCTGCGGCGACGAGTGCGTCAGCGGCTGAAGCCTCGCGACCAACGCGCGGCGGCGAACGAACGAAGGCAGCGACGTGTCGAGCAGGATCTGTCCGCACGTCTCGACGGCGTCGCCTGCGGACTCCCACTCGATGACGTCGTCGTTCCAGATGTCCGGGTATTTGACGGGCTGCGTGAGGTAGTCGGGCAACCGCGGGATCGTAGACTGCTCGTTGCGCGCGTCGCTGTAGCGCTCGGCGAGGCGCAGGTAGCGCTTGGTGCGAGTCTCGTCGAGGCCGATCGACGCGAGCTTGCTGAAGGTGCCGACGGCGTTGCCGAGCATCCCTGCGCTCGAGTACGCCCCCACTGCTGCGAGAAACGCGTTCTCTGCGAGCTCGCCAGCGCCGCCGTTGTGCAGGATCGCCGCCGCAGCTTTCTCCCACGCCTGCGCCTCGCGCACGCGCAGCGCGCCGTGAAACGTGAGCCCGACGGCGCGCGCGTAGTCCGCGGCCTCGTGGAGCATCGTCGCCGCCGCGTGATACTCGCCGGCGGCCTCGGCCTTCGTGATGAAGTCCTCGTAGTACTGCAGCGCGTAGTGCTTGAGGTGATCCTCTCGCAAGATGCGCACGCAATTGACGTAGCCCTCGGCGAGGTTCTCGAACGATCCGGTCTCGACGCCCAAGGTGAGCAGCACCTGAAAACAATCGAACGCGCGGTCTCTCAGCCCGCGCGTCTCGAGCACGTCTGCGGCTTCTTCGAGCAGTCGCATCGCGCGCACTCGGCAGCGGTGCGCGGCCGAGTCGTCGCCGAGCTTCTGCATCACGCGGCCGAGGTTGAAGCTCACCAGCGCGGCTACATACGGATCGGTGCGCAGGCGCGGGTCACCGGACACTTCCTCCCAGAGAGCGCGCGCTGCGGGATAGTCCTCGGCGCGCTCGTAGGCGATCGCTGCGTGGGCGGGCCACGCCGCGGTTCGAAAGTGCTTGGCGGCCTCTCGCGGGTCCGGCCGCTGGCCGCACAGATACGCGCGTGCGAGGTCGACGGCCGAGATGTTGGCCGCGACGCGCTGCATGTCCGGCGCGCGCTGGAGGTAGAGCAGCACTGTCGCCGCCGCGCGCATCATGTTCGCCTGCGAAAACGCTTGCGCGAGCAGGAACATCGCCTCGTCGTAGTCGCGGTCGACGAGGTGCGCTTGTTCGGCGACGCCCATGAGCTGACGCGCGGCCTCGACGGCGTTGCCGATCGACAGGAGGTGGCGCGCGCGGTTGACGGTCTCTTCAGTGAGCACCGGTCACTCTCCTTCGTCCCACGCGGAGGGGTCGTCGAGCCGCTCGCCGCCTGGCGGAGGCGGGGCTTTGGACATTCGACCGGGCGGGAGCATCGAGTTGCGCGCGTCTTCGGTCGCGGCCTCGACGATCGAGATCGCGCGAGAGGCGCGAGCGCTCTTGTCGCGCAGGGCTTGCTCGGTCACGACCTCGTGGCCGGTGAGCATCGTGAGGTAGTCGAGCTCGAGCGCGCCGCGCGACGGGAGCATGAAGACGCCGTACAGCTCTGCGTGTTCGCGGATGCGGCGAACGAGCTCGGCGGGCACGTGACACTCCGCGTGCGTGATGATGTACGCGGTGATGCTCACGCGGTCGCGCATGCGGTCGAGGTCCGACGCGAACTGCGAGAACACCCGCGCGTAGTTGCGGCCGTGCTCGCCCTTGAACGTGAGGATCCCCGCGACGTGCATGGGCGCGTTGGCGTTGCGGCCGTGACGGCGTACGCGCAGCGGCTCGTAGAGGCGCGAGTCGAAGAAGCGCACGTTGGCGTCGAAGCCGAGGAGCGTCATCTTCTTGGCGAGCGCGATGGCCAGGCCTCTCGCGAAGACCGCGCGCGCGCCGCGCATCGAGGCGCTCGCGTCCACGAGGATCTGAAACACGCGCGGCGGCGGTTTCATCTGCGCCTCGTGGCCGTAGTAGAGCATCTCGTTCTCCATGAAGCGCTGGTCGAACAAGTCGTCGTCGTTGGCCATCTCCGTGAGCACCAGCGAGTCGAGCGACCCGTTGGTGACGACGCCGGAGTAGCCGTCGACGCTGAAGACCTGTTGACCTCCGCCGCGGCGCGTCTCGAGCACCGACGGGAGAATATCCAGCGAGAAGTTCACGACGTCGTTAGCGTCGGGCGACGAAAACACGTTGAGCAGATCGACGAGCTCGGTCTCGGGAAGGGCGCCTGCGTCGCGACCGAACATGCGAAGGAGCTCGAGCGTGTCGAGGTCGATCTGCTCGAGCGCGAGCAGCAAGGGCAGCCTGTGCGCGACGAGGTGGCGGAGGTAGTCGATCTCTGCGCGGCGATCGACGCTGTTCCACCCCTGGGCGAGCATCGAGAGCGTCACCGTCAGGATCTCGGCGTTGGGAACGACGGGCTCGAACGCGCGCGGACCCTTCCACCGATCGCTCACGGGGCTGAGCGCGCGGGCGAGCACCGTGGTGACGACGGCATCCTCCACAGAGGCCTTGCTCGAGAGCGCGGCGACGTCGGTTCCGGCGACCTCGACGAGCAGCTTCGCGTACAGCTCGACGAGCTTGATGCGGTCTGTGTCGTTGAGGCCAAACGCGGGGTCATTGTGGACCTGCGGGCGCACCGCGAACGGGGGCTGCGCCCCGAGCAGGATCGCGCCCATGTCGTGCACGATGAAGAACGGCACGACGATGCCGAGTCGACACAGCGAGTTGTACCAGCCGAGCGGGCGCGTCCCGAGCGTCGTGGTCGCCGTGTGCGCGCAGCAGAGCGCGAGCGACCCATAGACCCGCCTCTCTGCATTGTTGAGTTGCGTCGCCACGGAGGTCCTCTCGTTGGGTCAGCCGACGGCTCGACCCGAGCGAAACATATGCTCGAGCAGCTGGTCGACCTCTTGGAGCGCGCGGCGCGCGGGGTCTGTCCCGATCGCTTGCAGGGCCGTCTTGATCTCTGTGATCGCGCGCATGTGCGCGAAGAGCTGCAGGTCCGACACGGGAGCGCCGGAGGTGAGCGTGGCGCGGATGCGTTGAAGTTCGGCGAGCAGCGCGTCGAGCGAGACGTCGGCAGAGGCGCTCCTGCGCGCCTCGGGGTGCGCTTTGTAGTGCGCTTCGAGCACGGGCGTGACGATGCCCTCGAGGATCTCGGTTTGCTCGATGGTGTTCCAGATGTGCTTGAGCACGGCGAGGTCCGACGAGTCGCACTGCGTGCGGCCGTCGTAGTAGGCGCTGGCGGCCATGAGCTTGACGAGCTTGACCACGCGGCGATCGCTGAGCGACACGCCCTCGGCTCGAATCGAGAGCACGAGGGACTTGTAGGTCGCCATCAGGTCGTCGGGCAGGCGCATGCGCTGGGCGATTTCGCCGCGGATGTTCCACACTTCGCGGGTGTTGGTGAGGGGCTGCGTGGCCTGGCGAGCGCCGAGCTTGGCGAGCTCTTGTTGCACGCCGCGCAAGATGAGGTCGTTGAAGTGATAGGCGTCGAGGTGCTCGCTCTTCACGCGCAGCAAGAAGCGGTCGAAGATGGCCGTGAGGGACTCGTCTTGCGGGACCTCGTTGCTCGCGCCGATGACGCTGAGCAGCGGGATGTCGACCACCTGCGCGCCGTTGTTGAACTTGCGCTCGTTGAGCACGGTCAACAGCGAGTTCAAGATCGCGCTGTTGGACTTGAAGATCTCGTCGAGGAAGACGATCTCCGCCTCGGGCAGCATGTTCTCGGTGCGCCTTCGATACACGCCCTGACGAAACGCGGGGATGTCGACCGGACCAAAGAGCTCGTTGGGCTCGGTGAAGCGCGTGAGCAGGTATTCGAAGTATCGCGAGTCGATGAGCCCGGCGAACGCTCGGACGACGGCGCTCTTCGCGGTTCCTGGCGGGCCGATGAGGGCGATGTGTTCGCCCGCGAGCACCGACAGGATGAGCAGGCGGATGGTCTCCTGCTTTCCGAGAAACTGTGCCTCGAGGGTGCGGGCGATCTGCCGCATGGACTGCACGAATTGCTGGCTCACGGTGAGACCTCTGCGATGCCCGCGCGAGCGAGGAGCGCTCCGCCGGGGCCATGTTGCGATTGTGCGCGAATGGGGCGCTCGTCCAAGCGGAGCGCGTCGATGATGACCTGTGTCGAGACTCTGCAAAGATGCGCTGTGCGCTCGGGGCCGAGGCGCGCGACGAGCTCGTACGCGAGCGCCTGGCCCGGCGGGGGCGCGCCGCGCGCGAGCGCTTCGGAGACGAGCAGCTCGAGGTGAAACGCGATCAAGATGCCCACTGCCGTGGGGGGCGCGCCGATCGCCATCGCGTGCATCGTGGCGCGATCGATCATCGCGATGCGACGGGCGATGGCGTCCGGCGTGTTTCCTTCGGAGGTGAGCGCCACGCGCATCGCCGCGCCGCGCAGGGCGTCGTCGGCGAGCATCGCGAGCGAGGCGCCTGTCCAGCGAAAGGGCAGCGGCGCGTCGGGACGATCACAGAGCGCGAGGTCTGTGAGCGGCGAGAGCGCGAGCGCGTGATCCGCGAGCGGCAACAGATCGAACTCGGGCAACGGGTGCGCGAGCGTCGCGAGCAGCGTGAAGAGATCGTGCCGTGTTTTCTGCTCGTTGACGCGGCGCACGGACTTCCACGCGGTGAGTCGGTTGGGCGGCAAGACGCCGATGTACCGCGCGCTTCCTGCCCAGAACGTGACGTCGGTGTCGACGCGACCGAGCTCTTCGAGCCGCGCGAGGACCGCGTGCCTCATGGCGATCTCTTGCGCGGTGCGCGGAGGCCCGACCCACTCGAGAAACTGCGCGGTCCATTCGCGGACCTTCTGGCGCAGGCCCGTGCGAGTGACGGCGTCGGGGTGGGTCATCGCGATGAGGTTGTGCCAGACGGCGCACAGGCCGATGGCGTCCTCGGTGATCGTGACGAAGTCCGTCGTGGGGCCGAAGCGGGCGAGCTGCATCCGCGCGGCGTTGACCGCGTCGGCCATGAGCTTTCCGTCCGCCTGCGCGAGGTTCATTCCCTTGGGGCCAGAGACGAGGTCATCGAGCGCTCCGGGGCCGAGCACGCCGTCGATATGGACGTGTCCCCCGGTGATGAGCGGCGTGACGAAGCCGCGCAAGAAGCGATCGATGGGCTGATCGGCCACCGTCAGCCACCCTGTCCGCTTCGATCGGGCGGCGGCAATCCCGGCGGAACCGCTCCTTGAGCGAGCGCAGCGGCGGAGAGATCACGGGGCGGCGGCATGCCACCGCGGGCGCCGGGCGAGGTGATTCCCGCGAGCATTCCTGGAGGGGACGGCCAGATGTCGGGCAGCACGCGATCGCCGTCGAGCGGCGGCGCGATGGGCGAGTCTTCGTGCACGGGCACATCGCTCACGAGCAGTCGCGTCGCGGGCACGAACGCGCTCTCGGGAACAGCAGTGAGCGGGTACGCGCCTCCGGTGACGAACACGCGCATACCACTCTCGATCCTGGCGATCTGCCGCAGGACGTCCGGCGGCAACGGCGGGGACATCGTCATGCCGAGCGGCACGAACACGTTTTGCCCGATCTCTTCGAAGAGCGTTCCGAGCGGGAGGTTCTGCACGCCGTCGGGGCCGTACAGGTAGATCGTCGTGTCCGTGAACGCGGCGCTGATCTTCGAGAGCGCCGTCGGAGGAAGCACCGCGAGCGCGCGGCCGAGCGTGTCCCTCTCTTGCGCGGACACGAGCAGCGCAGACACCCGCTTCGGCGACGTCGTCGAGGGGACGAGCGTCAGTACCAGGTGGAACTTTCCTTCGATGGGCTTGGTCTTGACGTTGGCCGCGGGCTGACCGGACTCGGACGCGAGCGTGGTGACCGCTTGCACGTCGATGAACGGCGGCTTCTGCGAGAGCACCACGGCGCCTTCGCCACCGGAGCGAAAGAGCACCATCTCTTCTGCGCCGAAGAGCGGCGTGCACGACGACAGCGGGATCGGGTGTCGATACCCATACTCGACGGCGGTTCGCTCTCCGTCGGGAACGAACACCTTCACGCCTGGCAGGGACTTCAAGAGCTGCACGAAGCGCGGCTGCGGATGCTGCAATACCAGCAAATATGCACGCTCGACGGAGGTGCTGGTCCCGCCGCGCTCCCACTCGACGAGGGCGACGCGGGCGGGGGCGTTCCACCGAGACAGGTAGCCGACGACGGATTCTCCGAGGCCGATACGAACGAGCGCATACAGCGCTCGGGGCGTCTCTGCGCGGGTGCGGGGAACGTGCACGGGCGCGAGCCGCAAGATCAGATCGCGCACGCCGATGGTTCGTTCGAGCCGATAGGGCTGCGAGAACCGGTCGTGATAGAGGGCGAGATCGCCCGGATCCGGGAGGAGCTCGCCAGCGTCGTAGCCGAACGGCGCCTGGGCGTCGCGGTACTTCACGAAGTGCCGGCCGGACCCGGTGAACACCATGCCTCCCACGAGCCTCGCGATGGACGCGATGCGATCCATGCGGTGCGAGGACGCGGACTGCACTTCGACGACCATTTCCCGCGTTCGCAGCGGCGAGAGGACCTGCAGGATCCTCATCGAGTCGAGCAGCTCGTCGAGCGCGCCTTCCTCGCCGCTCGCGCGAAGAAAGGCCACGAGCCTCTCTGCCGATTGGAGCAGCACGATTCCGAGCGGGCCGAGCGCGACGCCTCGCGCGTCGGGCACCAGCCCCGGTGTACGGAACCGACTCTGGTGAAGGACGACGCGTTCGATCACTGGTGCCGTGGGACCGTACGAGCCAGTCACGAGGCTGGTCAACCCCTACGAGCCGCTCGGTGCTACATTCACGGGCGATGTTGTCTCGATCTCGCCCTTTGTGGGTCGCGCTGGCGGTCCTCACGGGGCTCGCGGGCGCTCCGGCGTCCAGGGCTGCAGCTCCAGTGCGTAGACCGACGCCTCACCAGCGGCTGGACGCGGCGCTCGCGCCGGTACAGCGCGTGTTGGATGAGCTGAGAATCAACGATGGCGAGCGGCGTTCGCTCTCGGACGTTCTGGCGCGCGGCGAGGCGCTCGCGGCCGACCAGGTCGAGGCCAGGCAGCGCGGCGAGCACTCGCGCGCGGCGGGGGTCGAGCGCTCGATCGCGCTTCTCGCTCGCGTGGTTCGGGGCCGGATCGAGGCGATGCGGGCCGAAGCGCTCGCAGACGAGCGCGAGCGAACTGCCAGCGAGTCCGAGGCCGGCGCGCGGCAAGCGCGCGGAGCGCTCGAGCGCGCTGCAGAGCGCAGGATGGTGGCCGAGCGCGAGGCCGAGCGGGCGCAGCGCGCCGCAGAGCAAGCGCGGGCTGCGCAACAAGCAGCTCCGACGACCCCGAACGCGACCCCAGCGGCGCGAACGACGCCCGCCTCGGGTGTGACCGCGCCGAGGCCGGGCGCAGCGACTCGGACCCCTGCGCGGGCTCCGGCGGGAGGTGCGCGATGAACCGCGCGATGGTTTCGATCGTGTGCATGTCGCTCGCGAGCGCGTACATCGTGGGCGGGTGCGCGACGACGACGACGGTTCGCGCGAGCACCGTGGATTCACTGGCGAGGCTCGGTTCGAGCGCGCTCGCCCGCGAGGTGCAGCGGGACGCGCCCGAGGCGTATGCAGAGTTTGCGCGGGCGCTTCGCGATGCAGAGTCCGCGCGGGGCGAGGCGCGCACGTTGAAAGAGCGCGAGGCCGAGCTGACCCTCGCGTGGGCTGCCACCCAGGGGCGCATCGCGAGGGCGCGCGCGCGGCAGCGATCTGCGGACGAGCGCGGCGAGCAGAGCCGAGCGGAGCAGACGCGAATCGACGCGAGGGTGGCCGAGCTCGACGCCGAGAGCGAGGGGCGCGAGCGAGCGATCGCTGCGCTGCGGCAGGTCGGCGCGCTTCCGGACGGCCCATCGGGAAGCGAGACGATCGCGAGAGAGCTGCGCCAGCAAGCGAGGCTCGCGCTGGCGGCGGCGGCGATGATGGGCGCGACGACCGAGCAACGAACGCCGGTGCAAACGTTGATCGACGAGGCCGACCGCGCGACGGGGACCGCGCAGTGGAGCGCGTCGGGCAGGGCGTTGCGCGAAGCCGAAGCGCTCGCGCGGACCGTGCGCGTGGGACGCGAGCCCGCGTCGGGCGCGGTGGTCGAGAGCACGGGAGGCGGCGAAGACGCGGTCGATCCGAGGCGGGACGCGCGCGGCGTGGTGCTGTCGTTGCGGGCGCTGTTCGACGGGCGTGGAGCGCTGGTGGCGACGGCGAACGGGCGGCTGCAGGTCATAGTGCAGGCGCTGCGGTCGCATCCGCAGATGCGCGCGCGAATCGAGGCGTACGTCGGCGGAGACGCCACGCGCGCGCAGCGGTCAGCGGCGGACCGAGCGCGCATCGTGAAAGAGGCGCTCGTGTCGCGCGGCATCGACGCGTCGCGGGTCGAGATCGAGGGCCTGGCGCGGCTCGAGGGCGGCGCGCGGGGTGAAGACGTGGTCGAAGTGGTGCTGCTCAGCGGGCCGTAGGGGGAGTATGGCGCGAGCGCAGCGCGAGAGCGGCGTGGGAGCAGCGCGGGAGTCTCTGCTCCCACGCCTCTCCCCCCGCTGCTCCCGCGCCGTCGCCGAAACCGCTGGACGATTACTCCTCGAGCGGGGGCTCTATGGCGGGACCGACTGGCTGCGTGGGCGATGGTGTCCGCTCGACGGTCTCGGCGCTCTTGGCAGCGCGCTTGCTGTACGGCTTGTTTCCCAGTGGCGGAGCGAAGTCGTCTGCGTCTCGGGAGTCGTATCGGAGGAACTGCGTGACCGACCGAACCTTGTTGTACGTCGTAACGGCGAGGTGATAGGCGCGACGGTTGTCGTCGGCGAGTCTGGCCGCGTCTTCGTCACGAGCGTTGCGCGAGGCGCCGCTGGACGCGAGCTCGATCGCTTGCTGGCGCGCGGCGTCGAGCTCGTCGCGATTCAGGGGCGATCGGTCGCGCAGGTTGTCCCGAGCATCGAAGTGCAGCTCGACGTACCCGAGAATGGCCGCGCTCGTGTCGCTGTAGCCGTGATGCATGCGCTGAATGCGCTCGATCGCAGCGGTCGAGATCGCGCTCGCGAGCGCGGGAGACCTGTGGCGAGACTTGCGAGTTTCCATGAGCGACGACCTTCGAGTCTGCGCAACGGGCGAGGACCCAAGGCGGCTCACCGTGCGTGCGCGGCCGCTGTATCGAGAGGGCGATCGAGAGGTTGCGTGCAGGGGCGAAGAATCTTTCGACGGGGCCTCGAAGGGTGAATCGAGCGCCGGGTGGGGCTGAACTCACCCTTCGATGGGTAGATCGAGCGGGGTGATGGGGCTCGGGGAC
>LNFM01003770.1_pt1 | contig 29137 bp, 30 predicted proteins | sample 596031 | NCBI WGS metagenome assembly LNFM01 (sample SAMN04254537, study PRJNA301005) | activated carbon metagenome | isolation source: dual media filters at the Ann Arbor, Michigan drinking water treatment plant | place: USA: Ann Arbor
AGGTGATGCGGGTGGTCGCCCTGCGGTCCGGCCTCGGCCCTGCCGGCGGTGCTGCGCCAGGTGATGCGGGTGGTCGCCCTGCGGCCCGGCCTCGGCCCTGCCGGTGGAGCTTCGCCAAGTGATGCGGGTGGTGGCCCTGCGGCCCGGCCTCGGCGTGCCGGTGGAGCTTCGCCAGGTGATGCGGGTGGTGGCCTTATTGTTCGGCCGGGGCTTGCTTCCGCAGCCGCACGCCAGGCCCGCCGCCATTCTCCGCGATGAATTCGACGCCGGCCGCTTCAAGGGCGGCGCGGATCGCGGCCACTGTGCTGTCTCGCGGAGCGGTGTCCGCACCTTCAATGCGGGCAAGCGTGCGTTCTGTGGTGCCTGCCGCGCTTGCAAGCTGCGGCCGGCTCCACCCTACCAGCGCGCGAGCGGCCCGAAGCTGGGCAGGGTGCATGTCCGGTTTCCTGACATTCGGCTTGAAGTGTCTGGAAACATGACATAGCGTCGGCAGCGCCCGCAAGGGCGGCCGAGTGTCGGGGGTAGGAGCCCGCCACCCGGCCTGACCGCAACCCGAGCCCCTTGGAGGCCCGAACCATGGCTGTTGACCAAGATCCTCTCTACACCCACGCCTTCACGGCGGGGAATCCTGACCACTGGCCTAGCGGCTGCCGGCTTCGCGGTGCCGCTGGCCGCCGCTGGGGGGCCGCCGCCGGCCGGCGCGCTGGTGGCCGGTGACGGCGCCCTGTTGGCGCTGCGCGCGAACGCCTCCGCCGCCCTGGATGCCTACTCCGGGGCGCTGGTGGCGAGCGATCGCGCATTGATCGACTTCGCCAGGACAGCCGCCGAGTCGCGCGCCAGAAACGAAGACGCGGTTGGCCGGTCTGTAGATGCGGGCGATGCAGGCGACGCCGCCGGCATGGCTGCGGCCGAGGCTGACGCGGACCGCGCATGGGCCGCCTATCAGGCGGCGCTGTTCGCCATGGCGCGCATCCCGGCCGAGGACCTAGCGGGCCTTGCGGCAAAGGCGTCCTTCGCGCGCCAGGTGGTGGAGGATGGCGCGAGCCCGGCCGAGGCCGCCGTCATGGCAAGCCTCTGCGATGATGCGGCCCGGTTCCTGGCCGCTGTCCCGGCCGGTTCGGCGGAGGCGCGCGCATGAAGCCCGCACCCTCCCGCCGTCGCGTGCTGGCCTCCGCCCCGGCCGCGCTGCTGCTACCCGCCGCGCCGGCATCCTCTGACATGCCGGTGCAGGTGGTCCCCGTGCACCTGGCGCTGCCGGAGGCGGATCGGCGGCTGTTCGCGCTCCGCACCACCGCCTTGCGGGCGCTGGATGCCTATGAGGCCGCGCACGATGCATGGGCCGAAGCCGAGGGCGCCGGGGACCGCGCCGGCCAGGCCGAGGCGCGCGCCGCCGATAATGTGGCCTGGTCCGACTATGAGGCCGCGCTGCTCGACATGGCGGACATACCGGCCGCGGGCTTCCTCGGGCTGGCCGCAAAGATGAGCGCAACGCTCGCCTTCGCGGACGCCGAAGGCGGGCAGAACTATGTTGAATTCGAGCTACTCGCCAGCGCCGCGGACGACGCTGCGCGGTTGCTGGATTGCGTGGCGCTGCCGGACCCGCCGGAGCGCGCTGCGGCCACGCAAGATGCCGCGCTGCTGCGCCTGTGGGATCGGTGGTGCGAGCTTGGGGAGCGCATGCAGGCGGCGGAGGCGCGCATGCGCGAGCTGGCGCAGGGTGCAGGCGCTGTGCCGTTCATCGCGCCGCCTGTGCAGGCGCTGGTGGTGCAGCAAGCCGCGCTGGCCGAGGAACGGCGCCGGGTGCTGGCCGCCATCACGGACAGGCGGGCCGTGACGCGAAGCGGGCGCGAGGCGAAGGCGGAAATCCTCGGCAGCTACGTCACCGGCCGGGACGATGCCGTGAGCTGCCTCGCCGCCTCGCTGGTGCGGGACGTGCTGGGTTGACCGCCACCGCCGCCGGGGCGCCGTGCGGGCCGGGTGGCGGGGTGCCGCGCCTCGCGGTGGTGCCGCGCGACCTGGCGCCGCCACCGCCTGCGCGCTTGCGGCGGCGCGCAGGTGCCGGGATGATACCGGCGGGCGCGGCTAGGTTTGGCCGCCGAACGCTGGGACCTCACGCCCGGCCCGCCGCGCCGCCTTCATTCCGTGAGGACTCGGCGCGACGTGAGGCGCAAGCGATGGCAGATGATGAGGCGGCGGAGCTGCGCGCCGCTTTGGCGAACGCGAAGCTGCCAGTGCCGGTCCCGGATGACTGGCCGGCGCTACCCGAACCGGAAGATGACGAACCCCTGCGGGGCTACGTGATCCGCGCCATCTTGAGTCATCCCGTGCCGGCCGCTCTTGGAAGCCTGGCAGTAGAAGGCGGGTGCAGGCGCCTTTCGGTGGATGCTGTGCGGCCCGCGCAGTGGACTCGTGAAGCGATCCAGGCGCCCGGCGATCCGCCGCCAGAGTCAAGATGGAAGGGCCTCGCATCCACTTCTGGCGGCGGTTTCGCGGTCAGGAACCGTGCGCCAGGGGCCACCATCGCTGGCCAGCGGGCGGAGCTGCTCGGCTACCGGGTCCTATGTCGGCTGACGGTAGGGATGCTCGATGCGCTCCGGTCGGGCGGCTGGGAACTGTGGGGGATGCAGGTGGGAAGCACCGCCCCTGAGCCGGTTCCGCGGAAATGGCTCGGGGTGCGAGGGCTGGTGCTGGCGGTCAGCCAAGAGCAATTGCGGCCGGCAAAAGAGAGGGGCGCAAGTGGCCTGCCGCACTACAGCGGCTTGACCCTGCGGAGCCGTCAGCCTGCCCGCGCTGCACTCAGTGTCGCGCCACCACCGCCGCCCGCAATGGCCGAAGCGGAGGCGCCTGACCCGCTACTGCTTCGCTATGGCCTCCCGCTTGCCCGCGCGCTTCTGCACCTGACTGACCGCGCGCTGCTGCTGCATGCGCTGCGTCCTGTGGACCCAGCGGAGCGGGACGCGCTGGTGGCCAGGTGGGACACGCAAAGCGCCGCTGAATCGCCGTGGCCGGCCTTCACCGGATGGGACCGGCAAAGCGATCGGGACGCGCTTGCCGAGGAAGCGCGGCGCCAGCGGTTGAGCGCCGAGGATGCGCTAAAGCGGGAAGCCAATGAGCATTTGATCCGTGATCTTGGTGTGCGGCTTGCGGCCGGCAGCCTGGTGGCTTGGGGGCGCCTTGGAAGTATCGCGGAGGACTACCAGCGAATCCCGCCGGACGCTTGGCCGCACCTTCGCGTAGTGGCATGGGATTCCGGCCATGTGGAAGGCGGCAAAGCCGTCTTCTACGGGGTGCGCGTAGCCGATCCGAAGGGCCTGCCAATGCAGGTTGCCGCGGCGGCGTTGGCGCCAGTTGAGCAAGCGCGCGAAGCCTATGAGTTAGAGGCGGCCGGCTATCCGTGGCCTCTGCCCCTGATGCTGTATGGCCAGCCCCGCGCGGCATCATTCTCGGCCGAGGATCACCGCCGGGCCAGCGATCTTTGGGGCGGCTTCCAAGCCCGCCTGCTGCGACTGCTGGCGGCTGGCACGCTGACCGCCACCGGCTGGGATGTCGCGGGCCGCCCGCATGAAGGCGGCACCACGATCTTCGCGCCGCGCTGGCGGCGCTTCGACGATGATGGCCTCTACGTCCTGTGGCCCGAATCCATCGTGCGGTTCAGCCCAGATGCGCGGCCCTTCACCGACTTCGATACGGACCGCCTGATACAGATTCGTGACGTGCGGGTGCATTTCGCTGAGGCGCGACCCGCGATGCCGTCGCAGCCGGTGGCGCCCGTTCAGGTGCAGCCTTGCGGGCCAGAGCTTGAGCCATTCGACCTGCCCTGGCTTCGATCGCACTACATGCTGCGTAACCATGCCCGAAAGCGTGCTGGCCGCGCGCTTGCTTCGGAGATAGCGGACTATGAATGGGCGCGCGGCATCATGGAGGGGGTGACCCGGAACACGATTCGCGAACTGCGTAAGGGCATCCTTGGCGCCGAAGCCACTAAGCGGGGGCCGCGCGGGCCGCGCGGGCCGCGGAATTAAGTCGCGCCGCGTGGCCGTGCACAACCTGGCGCCATGCCTCCCCGGCGGAATTACGGCGGAATTAGCCGGCGGAATTCGGTTGGCACTTCATGGCGTCACCGGGCCGCGATGTGCGCCCGGCGACGCCTAGGGAGTTGCCCTGACGATGCGCCTTCACCTTCTCACCACCGCCGCCTTCGCGCCGCCGGATGGCCGCGGCAGCCTTCGCGGCGGCCCCGATCCGGAAAGCCTGCTGAGCGAGGCTCGGACATGCGAGCTGACCGGCCTCGCGGAACGCACCCTGCAGCGCAAGCGTCTCGACGGCACCGGCCCCCGATTCGTAAAGCTGGGGCGCCGCGTGCTGTATCGCCGCGCCGATGTGCTGGCCTGGATCGCGGCGAATACCCACGCCTCCACCAGCGCCGCCACCGTGGCCACACAGAACGCCGGGGGGGCCGCGTGATGGATGACCCGATATTCCGCGAGGATTTGCGCGACGGTGCGCCCTCCATCCCTGTCCGCAGCCTGGCGGCCGTGCTGGCAACCTTGGCGCCGCTGGTGCGGAGCGACCTGGCCGCAGGGACCTATGGCCACTGTGACACGGTGCTGATGCAGAACCCGCCGGCTGCGCTGTTCGGTGCCGTGGCATCGCTGGTGCTGTTGTCGGATGCGCTCGCCGCGCAGCTCGGCATTGCCGATGATTGCCTGGCCGGCGGCAAGCGGCCGGAGGCGACGCGCCCCGCCGATCCGCTGCCGGAAAGCCGGGTGATCGTGCAGCACATCGCGCGTGCCTTCGGGCATTTGGGGGACGTGCTGCGCCAATGGGGCGAAGCGGCCGAGGCCGATGCCGACCGGCTCGACACGGCAGCGCGGATGGTCGCGCACGGGACCGCGCTTGCCACGCATTGCCATGGCGTGACTATCGTGACGGCGGTGGAGGCCGGCGGCAAATGACCGCGCTCCACTCACTGGCTGCTGCGCCGGACCTGGCCCTGATGGGGCGCGGCATGGATCGCCTGGCGCTGATTATCCTCGGGTGCCGCCTGCCGCCGGAAGCGGTGCAGCGGCACCTTGATCCTGCGGCGCTGGCCGCGCTGGCGCACCTGGCGGAGCTGGCGGCGGCGCGCGCCCTGGGTGATCCCACGCCCGCATGGGCGGCGGCGGTGGATGCGGCCGCGGCGCATGTGAATCGGTGTGCCCCCGGCGAATGGCCCCCCGTCGCACTGACCAAGGGCCGGGATCCTGTCTTGATGCAGGACGTGCACAAGCCCGTGGAATGGGGCGCGTGGGTGGTGGCGCGTGGCCTGCGCGATCCCAAGGCTTCGGCAGCATGGGGCAACCTCGCGCTGGCCCTGGAAGACGCCGCGGGCCGCCGGCCCGTCGCCAAGGCGCTGTGGAGCAAGGCGCAGAAGGCGCTTGCTCGGGTGGCGCCGCTGGTGGTGCTGGTCACGCCCGCGACGCCGGCGCCAGCTGCGAGGCCGCAGGCATGACCCGCGCACCGGGGCCTGACCATCGCCTGACCGGCGCGGAGGCCGTCGCGATCTACGCGGGTGCGCCGCGCCCCGTCATCTTGGAAAGCGTCGCGGCGGCTGTGGCGCTGGCGCGGGAGGAAGGCGGCGCCGAGGCCGAGGGGCCGGCGGCACGGCACGCGCTGATCCTCGCCGCGGCCGGGCTGCACCTGCTGCTGTGGGGGCCGCTGCCGGTGCCGCCAGGGGACCATGCCACATGACGCGCCGCATGGATGCCCGCACGCTGGCCGGGCTTCTGGCGCAGCGCGTGCCGGAGCTGGTGGCGGAGCTGCTGCCGCATGGGCGGCGCGACGGCCCGGAATGGCGCTGCGGCAGTCTTGGCGGGGAGCAAGGGCAATCTCTGGCCGTGCGGCTGTCCGGTGGCCGGGCTGGGGTGTGGAGCGACTTCGCTAGCGGCGAAGCCGGCGATAGTTTGGATTTGGTGGCGGCGGTTCTGTTCGGCGGGGATCGGCGCGAGGCGATGGGCTGGGCGCGGCGGTGGCTCGGCCTGGGTGATGATGCCACCACCGCGGAGCCGGTGCGGCGCGCGCCTGCGGCCTCGGCCGATGTGGCGGATGCGGAGGCCGTGGCGAAGCGCCGCAAGGCGCTGGCGCTGTTCGCCGCGGCGCGGGAGCCGATCACCGGCACGCCGGCCGCGCACTACCTGGCGGCACGCGGCCTTCACCTGGCGGAGCTGGGGCGCGTGCCGCGCGCCCTGCGGTTCCATCCCGCGTGCTGGTGTGGCGAGGCCGGCGGCCCGCTGCCGGCGATGCTGGCGGCGATCACCGGCCCGGATGGCGCGCACCTGGCCACCCACCGGACATGGATCGCACAGGATGCAGATGGCGTCTGGCGGAAAGCGAAGTTGAAGGACGCGAAGCGCACGCTCGGCAGCTATGCGGGCGGGACCATCCGCCTGTGGCGCGGCGCCTCCGGCGCGCCGCTGGCGCAGGTGGCGCCGGGCGCATCGGTGGCGCTGGCCGAGGGGATTGAAACCGCGCTGTCCGTGGCGCTGGCCTGCCCGGAGCTGCGCGTCCTGTGCGCCGTGAGCCTCGGCAACCTGGCGCGCGTGGCGCTGCCTGCCAACGTCGCCACCGTGATCCTCGCGGCTGACAATGACGGGGACAATCCGAGTGCGGCGAAGGCGCTGGCGCGCGCCGTGGAACGCTTCACGGCGGAGGGGCGCGAGGTTCGCATTGCCCGGCCACCCGAGGGGGTGAAGGACTTCAATGACGTGCTGACCGCACCGGAGCCGGACGCATGACCGACGATCCGCGCAAGAACACGGCGCGCCGTGCGATCCTGGGGGCGACGCCGCCACCACCGCCAGGCGGTCCGTGGGAAGGGACAGAGGTTGTCGGCTTCGACATGAAGACCGATGGCCTGTGGCGCCTGCCGCCGGACAAGACGAAGGCCGCCATGTGGGTGTGCGGGCGCTTCGATATCCTGGCCCGCACGCGGGATGCGGATGGCGAGGCGCATGGCCTGCTGCTGCGCTGGTGGGATGATGACCGCGTGCAGCATGAATGGATCATGCCGGCGGCGCTGCTCGTGGGGGAGGCGGCGGAGCTGCGTGCGCGCCTGGCCTCGGGTGGCTTGAAGCTGTCGCCATCGCAGGGCGCGCGCCAGGCGCTGCTGGAATTCCTGACCCACCAGCGCCCGAAGGACCGCGTTCGCACCGTGCCGCGCGTCGGCTGGTTCCATGGCCGCGACGGTGGCGCCGCCTTCGTGCTGCCCGGCCAGGTGTTCGGCGCCGTGAACGGGGAGCGGGTGTTGCTCGACCTGCCGGAGCGGCCTCCGGCGGTCTATCGCCAGGCCGGCACCTTGAAGGATTGGCGGGCGCTGGTGGCGGCGCGCTGCGCCGGCAATTCGCGCCTGGTGCTGGCCGCCTCGCTGGCCTTCGCTGGGGCGCTGCTGACGCCGCTGAATGAGGAAGGTGGCGGGTTGCAGCTTCGCGGCGGTTCGCGCCTCGGCAAATCCACCGCGCTCAAGGTTTCGGCCAGCGTGTGGGGGCCGCCGGAGGGGGCGGAGTCCTTCAAGCGGAGCTGGCGGGCGACGGGGAACGGAATCGAAGGGCTGGCGGCGCAGCACAATGACGGGCTGCTGCCGCTGGATGAGCTGGGCGAGATGGACCCGCGCGAGGCCGGCGCCACCGCCTACATGCTCGGCAACGGCACGGGCAAGGCGCGCGCGCATCGCACCGGCACCACCCGGCCGGTTGCAAGCTGGCGACTGCTGTTCCTGTCCACCGGGGAGGAATCGCTGGCGGATATCCTGGCGCGGGCGGGGCACACCATCCGGGCCGGGCAGGAAGTGCGCTTCATCGACCTGCCGGCCGACGCCGGGCGGGGCCTCGGGATTTTCGAGACGCTGCATGAGGCGGCCGAGCATGGCGCGGCCAGCGCGGGCGAATTCGCGGAGCGGCTGACCGGCGCGGCGATGGCGCAGCACGGCACGGCGGGGCCTGCCTTCCTGACCTGGCTGACGGGCCGGCTTGCGAAGGACCCGGCATGGCCTGGCCGCGACCTGGCGGCGCGGGTGCGGGACTTCCTTGACGATGCGATGCCGGATGGCGCCAGCGGTCAGGTTCGCACCGTCTGCCGGCGCTTCGCGCTGGTGGCGCTGGCCGGTGAGCTGGCGACGGAAGCAGGCATCACCGGATGGCCCTCCGGCGCCGCGACCGAAGCCGCGCGGGCTTGCTTCGATGCGTGGTGCGCCTCGCGCGGATCGGTAGAGGCGCGGGAGGATTTGGCCGCGGTGGAACAGGTGCGGGCCTGCCTGGCGCAGCATGGGCAAGCGCGCTTCGAAATGTGGAAGGACCGGGCGCAGGCGGATATGGCGGAGGCCGAGCCGGCGGCGACGGATGCGCCGCCGGAGGCGCGGGCGGTGCCGAATCGCATGGGCTTTCGGCGCTGGGAACGCGACGCGGTGGCGGAGGGGGGCGGGCGCTGGGTGTTCTTCTTCCTGCCGGCGGGCTGGCGCGAGGCGACCAAGGGTCTGGACCCGGTGGAGGCGGCGAAGGTGCTGGCGGCGCGCGGCTTCCTGCGGGCGGGCAAGGGCCACCCGAGCCGCACGGTGAAGATTCCCGGCTATCCGGCGGGGGCCAAGGTCTATCAGGTGTGCGGCAGCATCCTCGGCGGGGATGGCGGCGAGGCGCCGGAGTAGGCGGCGGGCAGGGGTATCGGGGCTGGCGCTGCTGCCGGCCTCGGCCTGTGCTGGCGATGCGGCGCCGCGGGGTTGTGGCGCGGGGCGCGGGGTGGAGGTTTCGGCACATAGGGCTTGCCTATCGGCCGCGGGCTGGCGTAGCGTTTTGGGGCGCGCGATTGGCTGAAAAGCTCACGGAAAAACAGGAAAGCGGTCCTAGATCGTCCCATGGAATGGGATTGCGTCTCAAAACCAAAAATCGGCACATTCGGACGCAATATCAAGGGCTTAGCGATTTTCTTTCCATAATGCATATTATGCGGCAATGGCTTGGTCTCATTCGCGACTCTTGTCCAAATAGGTGAGACGCCGCGACGCATTGGCAAGGGGCCGCCGGGCGGGGCCGAGTCCAACCGGCAGGGTCACCACCCGCGCCCACCCGGCGCAGCTCCGCCGGCACAGGCCGAGGCTCGGCCGCAGGGCCACCACCCGCACCACCTCGCGCAGCTCCGCCGGCACAGGCCGAGGCTCGGCCGCAGGGCCACCACCCGCACCACCTGGCGCAGCTCCGCCGGCAGGCCGAGGCCGGCGATAGGTGACATGGTGACAGCGTCCAATGGCCTTGGTGACATGAGTGATTGGGCAATTATGCAAGTAAATTCAGATGGTTATTGCCAAGGTGACACAGTGACACGGTGACATGGGTTTTTGCAGAGGACCCGAGAGCGGATGATTGCGGAGGCGGCGCGCGGCGGCCCCATTCTGCACAGGGCGCCTCACGGCTTGGCCTGGCGTGCGGGGCGCGGGGGAGGAAGGATGCGGACAGGTGCGGTGCCCGGGCCGGGTGGAGAGCCACCGCAGGGATGCCGCCTGCCAGGTGCGGAAGCCCGATGCCTGCGCGCATGGGTCCCTCCGCCGCCGAGGCAAATACGGTGGTGAAGCCCGCGCCAGCTCGGTTGTTGGCCGTGACTGGATGGGTGCAACCGGTGACGATGTGCAACCGCTCAACGGTAGAAGACTGTGCTCCGGGCGTGGCGGGCTGGCAGGGGGAGGGGGGTCGAATCCCTCGGCGCCAAAGGGCGCCAAACCATACTGGGTCTCACCCGGAGGTTTTTTTCCGAGGGCCGGAAGATGCAGCAACGACCTCGGCCGAGCATTCCCGCCGGAAAGATTCCGGCGGGAATGGCAGGGCCGGGCCAGGCATCCGCGGGTCCTTCCCAGCCTTTCCGCCTGCCACGGGTAATTCGGACCCCGGCGGCGGGCTCGGGTTATAAGCAAAAACAATCGCTTCTGTTGTTGTAGCTGTTGCGGTCGATGGCCCTGCGGTGCTGCCTGGCGGAGCTTCGACCTGGCTGCGACCATCCGCGCCATGAGTCCGCAAAGAGTCCGCGCAGTGCCAGGGCGGCGGGTTGTGGATTTAGCTTGTCGGCTAAGCCTTTGAAATTGTGGTGTCCCCGGCGGGATTCGAACCCACGGCCCCCAGATTAGGAATCTGGTGCTCTATCCGGCTGAGCTACGGAGACGCCGCGCCCCAAATACCACACCCCCTGCCGCCGCCGCGAGGGGGTGGGATGACAGGCGCCGCAGAATCCGCATGATCGGCCCGTCCCAGGAAGGAACTGCCCGCATGCCGGAGCCGATGCCCGAACCGCTGTTCGATGCCATGATCGCCCGCGCCGGGCTGGTGCTGACGCCGGCGCAGCGGGCCAGCGTCCTCGATGCGTCCCGCTACCTCACCGCCGCCACCACACGCCTGCGCCCGCAGGACCAGGTGGCGCTCGAGCCCGCCACGGTGTTCAAGCCATGAACGAGCTTCCCCTGGGCCTGGCCGCCGCCGCCCGGCTGGTCGCCGCGAAGCAGGTCTCCCCGGTCGAACTTGCGGAAACCGCGCTGGCCCGCGCCGAACGGCTGAACCCGGAATTGCACGCCTTCATCCGCCTGACGCCCGACCTCGCCCGCCAGCAGGCGCGCGCGGCGGAAGAACGCCAGATGGCCGGCACGCTGAAGGGCAAGCTGGACGGCATCCCGATCGGCCACAAGGACATCTACGAGACCGCCGGCATCCCGACGACCGGCCATTCCCGCATCCTGGAACACCACGTCCCGGACCGGGACGCCGCGGTGGTGCGCACCTGGGCGGAGGGTGGGGCGGTCACCATCGGCAAGACCGCGACGCATGAATTCGCCTGGGGCGGGCCGAGCTTCGACCTGCCCTGGCCGCCCGCCCGCAACCCCTGGGATACCAGCCGCTTCACCGGCGGGTCCTCCACCGGCGCGGGCGCGGCTGTTGCGGCGGGCATCGTGCTGGGCGCTACCGGCAGCGACACCGGCGGGTCCATCCGCGGCCCGGCCGGGCTGTGCGGCCTGGCCGGCATCAAGCCGACCTATGGGCTGTGTTCCCGCAGCGGCGTGCTGCCGCTGGCGCATAGCCTGGACACCACCGGCCCGCTGGCCTGGACGGTGGAGGATTGCGCGCTGCTGCTGCAGGCCATGGCCGGCCACGATCCCGAGGACCCATCCTCCGCCAACCATCCGGTGCCGGACCTGCTCGGCGGGCTGGAGGGCGGCGTGAGGGGGCTGCGGATCGGCATCATCCGCCACTTCCATGAGCGCGACCTGAACGCCAGCCCCGCCGTCCGCGCCGCGGTGGACCACCTGGCCGATGTGCTGCGCCAGGAAGGCGCGGTGCTGTCCGAGGTCACGCTGCCGCCGCTGCTGGATTTCCATGCCGCCGGCTGGCTGATCCTGATGACGGAGGCGCATGCGGTGCATGAGCCCTGGCTGCGCGCCCGCTTCAACGACTATGGGGAGATCCTGCGCGAAAGGCTGGCGCTCGCAGCCCTGGTCACGGGGGCCGATTACCTCCAGGCGCAGCGCCGCCGCCGGCAGCTTTGCCAGCAGGTTGCCGCCGCCATGGCGGATGTGGACCTGCTGGTGACGGCAGCCCAGCCGGCGGAGGCGCCGCCGATCGACCAGGTGCCGAAATTCGCCGGCCTGGAAAACCCCGGCCTGACCATGCCCTTCAACCTGACCGGCCAGCCGGCGCTTGCCGTCTGCACCGGCTTCGGTGCGGGCGGGTTGCCGGTCGGCGCCCAGATCATCGGCCGGCCCTTCGAGGATGCCATGGTGCTGCGCGCCGGCCATGCCTTCGAACGTGCGACGAACTGGCGCGCCAAGCGGGCCATGTGACTACGGCAGCACCACATCCCCCGCCACCAGCCCGCTGCGGATCTCCACCCCCTCCGGCGTGCTGATGCCGAGCACCACCGGCACCATCGCCTCCGCCCCGTTGCGGCGCACCCGCACCATGCGGTTGCCGCCGCCCTGGTCCTGCACGGCGTGGGGCGGCAGCACCAGGGCTGCCGGGTTGTCATAGGTGATGATGGACAGGCTGGCGGACATGCCGACCGCCAACTGCCGGCGCTGATCCGGCGAAAGCCCCTCCACTGCGACCGAGACCGGAAAGCTCGGCATGCCCTGGCGCGAGACGGATTCGCCACCGGCCTGGGCCGCCACGCTGGTGACGCGACCTTCCAGCACCAGCCCGCCGAAGGCATCGCCCGTCACGGTCACGGGCTGGCCGACCCGCACCTTGTTGACGTCGATCTCATCCACCGTGGCACGCACCCGGAAGGTCTCCAGCGCGCCGATGGTGAACATGGTCTGGCCGCGCTGCACGCGTGATCCGGCCTCCACCGTTTCCGGCCGCCTGCCGCCCGGGGCCTCGGGCGGCATCAGCACCACGCCGGCGACGGGGGCCAGCACGGTGGCGTTGGCCAGGTCCGTCTCCAGCTCCTGCACCTTCGCCTCGGCATTGGCGAGTTCCAGTTCCGCGATCCGCAGCGTCTCTGCATCGCCGCGCGCCAGCGTCGCCTCCAGGTCGTTCTCCGCCGCCTGCACCTGCAATTGCTGGTTCCGCTGCTGCTGCACCAGGGCGCGGTGCTCATCGGCGGCGATGATGCCGCGGGACAGCAACATGCGGGTCTGCGCCACGCGGGTGGTGAGGTCGGCCGCCTCCAGCCGTGCCTGGGTCACGCTGCGGCGCGCGCGCGCCACCTCGAAGCCGGTGGCCCAGCCGCGCAGTTCGGCGACGCGCTGGCGGGCGCGGATCTGCGCGCTGCGGGCCTCGCGCAGCCGTACCTCCACCTCGCCCAGGTTCAGCCGCAGCAAGGGCTGGCCGCGTTCCACCTGGCCGCCATACTGGAACAGCCTTTCCTGCACGAGCCCATCGAACGGCCCCACCACGCTGACCAGCGACCCCGCATCAAGCATGCCGACCACGGCGATGCGGGAGGAGACGGGCTGCGGCACCAGCGTGATGCTGGGCGCGCCGGAGGGCGCCGGGGCGGCGGCGGTCCAGCCCGATGCCGGCAGCCAGGCATAGGCACCGGTGGCCAGCAGCAGAAGGGCAACGCCGGCGCCCGCGCCGAGGCGCGCCAGCCGCACGCGCTGCGCCACCTGCTGCTCGCGGATGGCGCCGTTCTCCAGTTGCAGATAGGCGGTCTGGAGCTTGCGGTGCTGGTCCGCCAGGTCGCGGGACAGCGCTGCCTCGGCTTCCGCCAGGCGCTCCGTCTCCGTCACATCGGTCAGCGTCGCGGTCAGGCCGAGCCGGCCGCGCGCGGCGCCGACGCGCAGGCGATAGGCGCGGCTGACCACGGAAAGGCGGCGGGCGCCGAAGCCGATGGTGCGGCGTGGCGGCGCCGCATCCCCGCCGATCGGCTCCAGGATCGCATCCAGCAGGTCATCGGCGCTGCCATCGCCGGGCAGCAGCGCCAGCAGCGTCGCACCCGGCGCGGCCGCGGCATCCAGGCCGAGCATGGCGGCGGCGGCATGGTTCATCGCGATCACGGCGCCGTCGCTGCCCAGCGTCACCACGCCATCGGCCAGCCCGTCCAGCGCCGCGTTGAAATCCAGATCGAGCCGGTCATGCGCGGCGCGGATATCGGTCTCGGTCGCGTCCAGCTCGGCCATCCGGCGGCGCAGCTCCAGCTCCGCCACCACCCGCCCGGCCAGCAGGGTCAGCCCCTCCGCCTGCGGCGGCGCCAGATCCCGGGGCACCGTATCCACCACGCAGAGCGTGCCGAGCGCGTGGCCCTCCGCCGAGATCAGCGGCGCGCCGGCATAGAAGCGCAGGAAGGGCGCGCCGGCCACGCTGGGGTAGCTGGCATAGCGCGGATGCGCCGCCAGGTCCGGCACCACCAGCAGATCCCGCGCCCGGATGGTCTCGTTGCAGAAGGCCTGGTCGCGGGGACAGGTCAGCAGCGCGGCATCTAAGCCATGCGCGGCCTTCAGCCATTGCCGCCCGGCATCGAGCAGCGCGACATAGGCCATCGGGCAACCGGTGAGGTGGGCCGCCAGCCTCGCCACATCGTCGAAGGCCGGCTCCGGCGGCGTGTCCAGAATGGCGTAGCGCGCCAGCGCCGCCAGCCGCGCGGCCTCTGCCGGGTCGGTCGCGCCGTCCATCAGCGTTCGTTCAGGCTGATGCGCCAGGTGTCCAGCGTGGTGCCCAGCACCTGGTCCATCGCCGTCAGCGCGTTGAGATAGGCGATGACCGCAGCGAGCTCCGCGCTTTCGGCCTGTTGCAGCGCGGATTGGAAGGACACCACCTGGAAGTTGCTGGACCGCCCGGCCTGCAGCTTCACCAGCTCCGCCGCCAATTGCTGCGCCGTCAGGTCACGCGCCCGCGTCGCGAGCTGCGCCTGGCGGCGCTGCGCCTCGATGTTCCGCACGGCGTCCTCGGCCTGCCGGCGAAGCTGGTCGCGCGCTTCCTCCACCAGCACCTCGTTCTGCCGCAGCGCCACCGTGGCATTGACCTCCTGCTGCTCACGCGACAGGCCGCCGATCGGGATGTTGACGCGGAGCCCGATGTTGAAGTCGGACCGCACGGTGGACAGCGCGCCGATCGTCTCCAGCACCTGGGACCGCAGCGCCTGCTGCCCGGCGCCAGCCACGATGGAGACGTCCCAGAGCCGCTGGTTGCGCGCGATGTCGAGGTTGATGCGGCTGATCTCGATGCTCAGCAGGCGGGCCAGGTAGGCGGGCTGGTTGGCGAAGGCGGTGGCCAGCGCGCGGTCCATATCCACCCGCACCGCCGGCGCCGCCGGCCGTTCCGCCGCCCAGACCGGTGAGGACGGGTCGATCCCCATCAGCACCAGCAGCGAAAGCCGCGCCGATTCACCGGCATTGCGCGCGGCGATGAGTTGCAGTTCCTGCTGCGCGATGCTGGCCTCGGACTGGATCAGTTCCACCTGCGCCAGCCGCCCGGCGGCGATCAGCGCGCGGTTCACCTCCACCAGTTCCCGCGCCCGGCGCAGGCTTTCCTCCGCGATGCGGGTCTGTTCCTGCGATTGCAGCAGGGTGCGGTAGGCGACGATGATCTGCGAGATCTGGTCGATCACCTGCGCCTTCAGCCGCAACTGCGCGCCGCGTTCGGAGATGCGGGCGATGCGGCGCGGCGCCATGGCGTAGTCGATGCCGCCACCGGCCAGCAGCGGCTGTTCCACCTGGAAGCCGATCTGCGAGGGGCCCTGCGGATCCTGGCCGCGCGTATTGGTCTGGGTGCTGAGCCAGGACATGCGGAACACCGCGCCGGTCGGCGTATCCACCGTGACCACCGGCCCCACCGCGAAGCGCGTGGTCCGCGTATCCCCGGTGCGCGACCGGTTGGCTTCCGCGGCCAGGGTCAGGCGGGGGGAGAAACTGTCCTCCGCCACGCGCAGCGCAAAGCGGTCCGAGATGCGCTGCAGATACTCGCCGCGGATGCCGCGATTGTTCCGCAGGCCCAGCGCCACCGCCTCCGGCAGGGTCAGCGGCACGGCGCCGGCGGGCGGCCTTGCCGGCGCGCCCGGCTGCAGCCTTGGCTGCGCCCCAACCGGCCCGATCAGCAGGACCAGCATCGCGCCGATCCCCGCCACGACATGCCATGCCACCCGGCCGACCCTTCTCTTTCCGTGCAACGAAGCTTCCGCCAAGGTATCTCATTGCGGAGGGGAGGGAAGCAATGCGCTACCTTGAGGCGTTTCCTATCGCCTGCATTGCCGTCAACGATTTGCCTGATCATTGCGGTTGCCGCAGTAATCGTTTCGTCGCCAATGCGGAATGGTTTCGCCCGGCGCACGATAATGAGAACGGGAGACGGTTCATGCGATACGCAGGAAAATTGGCAGGCGTGGCCCTGGCGCTGGTGGCGATGACGGCAGCCGGCACCGCCCAGGCGCAGGGCGGCCATGAATGGCAGGGCCAGAACCGCCAGTACCACGCGCCGAGCCCGACCGTGTGCGCCCTGCGGCTGGACCGCATCTACCAGCCCGGTGCCGGCCAGCCGATCCATCTGGTGATCACCAATACCGGCCATAGCCGCCTGCGCTACGATGTGCAGATCGAGTTGCGGCGCGGCGCGGACTTCACCAGCGGCAGCATCCACGTGGACAACGCCAATCCGGGCGAGCAATCCACGCGGCCCAGCATCCAGGCCTTTACGGGCTCGCTCGCCGGCAGCGTGGTGACGCTGCGGGTCACCTCCTGCAGCATCCGCAGCTGAGCGCGAGGCGACGCATGCGGCCAATTCCCCCCATGCCGCGCGTCGCCGCACCTGCCGGGTTCCCCCCCGGCGGGTGCTTGCGTGCCGCGTGCCTCGCATTGCTGCTGGCACAGGCGGCCTGCGGCACGCCCGCGGTGCTGCGTGGCCCACCCGATGCCGCCAGCATGGAAACCCCGACCACCCTGCCGATGCCGGCCATCACGGAGCCGACCGGGGAGCCGCCGATCACGCTTCAGCCGCCGGCTACTCCGCCCGCAGCGCCTCGATCGGATCCAGCCGCGAGGCCATGACGGCGGGGTAGAAGCCGAAGAAGATCCCGACCGCCACGGACACCCCGGCCCCCAGCGGCGCCGCGGTGGCGGAGATGACGAATTCCCACCCCGACAGCCAGGCGAAGCCCCAGGCACCGGCGATGCCGAGGAAAATGCCGAGCACGCCGCCGGTGACGGATAGCAGCACCGCCTCCGCCAGGAACAGCGTGCGGATATCGCCGGGCTGCGCGCCGATCGCCAGCCGCACGCCAATCTCCCGCCGCCGTTCCGCGATGGAGACCAACATGATGTTCATCACGCCGACGCCGCCGAGTGCCAGCGCGATGGCGCCCACCGCGCCCAGCAGCAGGGTGAACAGCTGCATCTGGTTCTGCATGCCGGCAATCAGCTGCTGCGCGGATTGCACCGAAAGCCGCTGGTCGCGCAGCTTCGGGCCGAGATGGCGCTGCAATTGCCCGACCACGACCTCCGCCTCCGCATCCGGGCGCATCCGCAGGATGGCCATGGACAATGACGGGTTGAACATGATGCGGCGGACATTGGGGATGGAGACGAACAGCGTGCTGTCGATATCCACCGGCATCATCGGGCTGTGCAGCATCGGCTCCACCACGCCGATCACGGTGAAGACGTAGCGCCCGATCCGCAGCGGCGAGCCGACGCGGACCGGCGCGTAGGGGGTGGAAAGCTGCTGCGCCAGCCCGGCGCCGACCACGGCATACAGCTCGAACCGATCATAGTCGGAGATGAAGCGGCCTTCCCGCATCCGCATCCGCGTCACCTGCGCGAAGGCAGCCGTGATGCCGAGCTGGGATGAATTCGCCACCTGACCCTCATGCTGCGCGCTGCCGCCGCCGATGACGAAGGGCGCGACCTCGGCCACCGCAGGTAGTTCGAGGGGCAGCGCCTCCAGGTCGGCAAGCTGGAAACTGCCGAGGCCGGTATTGCCATCGGCGCGCAGCGTCAGGATGTCCGTGCCCAATTGGCGGAACTGGCGGATGGTCTCGTTGCGCGCGATGGCACCGACATTCAGCATGGCGATCACCGCCGCCGCGCCGATGACGATGCCGAGCAGCGCCAGCGCCGATCGCTGGCGCGATGCCAGCAGGTTGGCCGCAGCTTCGGCGACCACACGCTTCAGCATGTGGAAGCAACCTCCGTCAGCACGCCATCGGCCAGCACCACCTGGCGCTCGCATTGCGCGGCCACGCCGGGGTCATGCGTGATGATCAGGATCAGCACGCCGTATTCGCGCTTCAAGGCCAGGAACAGTTCCATGATCTCCTGGCTCACCTTGGGATCGAGCGCGCCGGTCGGCTCATCCGCCAAAATCACGCGCGGCTCGCCGACCAAGGCGCGGGCGATGGCGACACGCTGCTTCTGGCCGCCGGACAGCATTGCCGGCATGTGCTCCGTGCGCTCCGCCAGGCCGACGCGCTCCAGCATGGCGATGGCGCGGCTGCGTGCCTCGGCCTCCGGCGTGCCGCGATACATCAGCGGCAGCGCCACGTTGCGCCAGGCACTCAGCCGCGGCAGCAGGAAGAAGGACTGGAAGACGAAGCCGATCAGGCGGTTCCGCAGCCGCGACAGCTCCCGCGCCTCGGCCCGCAGCACGTCCTGGCCGTCGATCCGGTATTGCCCGCTGGTCGGCTTGTCCAGCAGGCCGATGATGTTCATCAGCGTGGTCTTGCCGGAGCCGGAGCCGCCCATGATGGAAACCAGCTCCCCGGCCGCCACGGTCAGCGACAGATGCCGCAGGATGTGCATCTCGCCCGGGCCGACGCGGTAGGATCGGCCGATATCGACCAGTTCAAGCATGCGGCGAGGCTAGACCTTCCGGGTCCGGAGCGAAACGCCCCTCGGCAGCGCCAACCCGCCGCAGGGGGCCTGCGCAGGGGGCCTGCCGCCCACGCATCAGCGGCAATGGTTCAGCGCAATCGTCGGGCGGCCACCGCCGGCCGGTGCATCATGCACAACGGCCACGGTGCCGATGTGGATGTTTTCGTTCCTGCCATGGCCGAAGCGGGTGGTCATGGTGCCCTGTGGTGGCACGGGAATGCCGTTGAGCTGCGGACCGTGCAGCGTGACGGTCCGGCCGAAGCCCGCGAAATCGAATGCGATCCGCATGTGGCGGGGCGTCCGGATGCGGATGCGCGAACACTCGCAGCGGCTCAAGCCCAGGCTGTTGTGGTGCATGGATTCGACGAGGGCGTGGCCTGGGCCTTCGCCCGGGCCTGCGGGATCGCGCCGGTCATGCGGGACTTCTTTCGATGAGGCATGAGCAGCAGGAGGCCGGCGCAAGGTCGGGCCAAAATCCTGCGCCCGGCGATTCGGGGAACCGGATCGCCGGGCGCTGCGCTCAGCGGCGCGCGCAGTTGCTGGCGGAAACGGTGGCGCGGCCGCCCGTGGCCGGGGCGTCGTAGGCAATGGTCACGTTGCCCATGTGGATGTTGCCGTTGGTACCGTTGCCGAAGCGGATGGTCTGGCTGCCATGTGGCGGCAGGGTGATGCCGACGAGCTGCGGGCTGAACAGCGTCACGGCATCGCCGAAGCCGCCGAAGTTCAGTTGCAGGGTCGTCGCCGTGGGCGTACCGTTGCGGACCTGCACGAAGTATTCGAAGCGGTTGCCGCCCAGGCCGGTCTGGTAAACCGAATCCACGAAGATGCTGCCCCGGCAGGTATTGGCCTGGGCCTCGGCCTGCGGGATGGCGGCGGGCAGCAGGGCAAGGCCGAGGGCCAGGGCGGTCAGGGTCATGCGGGTCATTTTGGCGTCCTTCCGAAGAAGAGGAGCGGAGACCGTTCCTCGATGGAAAGAAACCTAGGGGTGAATTGCCTGCGCCTCCAGATCGCAAATTCTATTTGCGCGATAGGCGTTGCCAGGGGGAGCTGGCCAGGGGGAGCTGGCCAGGGGGAGCTGGCCAGGGGGGGGGGCGTCTCAGCGCGGGGCGGCGCTTACCACCGGCCAGTCCAGGACCTGAAAGCGCAGCACGGGGATGCGGGCGATTGCCAGGGTGCGGTCCTGCACCGTCACCGGCACCTCGATCTCGGTGCCGCCGCCGGGGGCGGGGCGGGACATCAGCGGCAGCATGATGCGTGCGGTGCCTGCGGCGCGCCGTCCCACCACGCCGGCATCCGTCAGCGCCTGCAGCGCCTCCGCCGCGCCGGTGACGCGCAGCGTGCCGGCGCCCATCGGCTGCAGCGCCTCATCCAGCGCCAGCGTGGCCGCCGCGGCGACCTCCGCCGGCCCCCAGCGCAGCGCCACCTGGCGCAGTTCCAGCGACCCGCCCGCATCCCGCCAGGCTGCCGCCCGACCCGCCGGCGCGCGGCCGGGCGGCACGGGGCCGCTCAGGGACAGCTCCGCCAGCACGGATTCGATCTGGCGGCCGAAGCCGCGCGCGGCATCTGCCGCGGCGGGCAGGTCGATCGCCTCCGCCGCAAGATCCAGCGTGATCGCCGGCTCATCTTCGGTGGCGGTGGAGGAACTGGCGACGGCCAGCCGGGCGCGTGCCACCTCCATCGGCCCGGCCGGGGTGGCCAGGCGCAGCCGCTCCGCGAGGAATTCGGCACTGCGCGGCGGCGTGTCCGCCTCCAGCGGCAGCAGCGCCACCAGCTCATCCGCCGCGAAACGCCATTCGCCGCCGGCCAGGCGCAGGCGCTGGGCGCCCGGCATCTCCACGCGCAGGCGATTGAGCCGCGGCAGGGTGACGCGGAGCACCACCCGCTCCGCATCCAGCGCCAGGCCGCCCGGCAGCGTGGCGCTGCCGCCCTCCAGCCGGACCGCACCCAGGGTCAGCGTGGCCGAGAGGGGCCAGCCGCCGCGCACGGGTGCGGCATGGTCCACGCGCCAGCCTTGCGCCCGCCTTATCTCGACCCAGGCGGCGAGCCCGGCCTCAAGCTGCTGGGCCATGGCCCGCCACAGCAGGGTGTGCCCGACACCGAGGACGAGCAACAGCAGCAGCGCGCCGAGTGCGAGGCGCGGGCCGAGGGAGCGTGCGCCGGGTGAGCGGCCGGGCCGCGGGGACTTCATTTCCATTCTGTTGCCCAGTATAGCGGGTTCCGGTCTTCCCGTGCAGGCACCTCCCCCATTCCCCACGCCATCGATCCGCCGCCGCTGCATGACGGGGCCCTCTGGGTCTTCGGCTATGGGTCGCTGATCTGGCGGCCCGGCTTCGACCATGCCGGCTGCCATCCCGCCCTGCTCGCCGGCTATCATCGCCGTTTCTGCCTGTGGTCGCACCGCTACCGCGGCACGCCGGAGGCTCCGGGCCTGGTGCTCGGGCTGGACCGTGGCGGTGCCTGCCGCGGCGTGGTGTTCCGCGTGCCCGCGGCTTCGGCGGCCGAGGTCCTGCGCTACCTGGACGAGCGGGAACTGCCGGATGGGGCGGAGGTGGTCTATCACCGCCGCGTGCTGCGGGTGCGCCGGCTGGATGCGCCGGGCAGCCCCGCCGTGCCGGCGGTCACCTATGTCGCCAATCGCGGCTGCCGGCTTTACGTGCGCGACCTGGCCGATGCGGCGGCGGCGGCGGCCATCGCGCGGGGCGTCGGCCAGATGGGCCCGAACCGCGACTATCTGCTGAACACGCTGAGCCACCTGGCTGAAATGGGCGTGCGGGACCGGGGTCTGGCACGCCTCGCCGCCCTGCTGCCGGCGGCGGCACCCATCGTTACGATATGATGATATACGCTGCGGATCAGGCAGCCCGGTGGTCGCTGCGCCAGGAATAATCCACCGCGACCTCGGCGCCTAAGTCCTTGGCCGCCTTTGCGAAGCTGCATCAGAACCTGGGCCGAACCCGAACGGGGGCGCGGAAAGATTGATCAGAAAATTCAATGTGTTGCGAGAGGGCGCGTGTGGCGGGATTGACGTGTGATCAATGGTTTGGTCGGAATTAGAAACACTCCGTTGCAGAAACGCCCCAGGCCCCAGGGAGGGTCAGGACGGTCGACCCACAGATTTATCCACAGGGTTGATTTCAACCGAACTGTGGCTCGGCCATCAGTCGATCCGTCGTATCCTCGATCTGGTTCTGCAGGGATTCGAGCATCCGCGCCCGGTTCAGGCCCGCCGGCAGCGGCGGCAGGATGGAGATGCGGATGAGGCCCGGCCGCTTCAGGAAATGCCGGCGGCCCCAGACCCGGCCACTATCGGTTGCCACCGGCACCACCGGCGCCCCGGTGCCGGCGGCAATCGCCACCACGCCGGGCTGATAGGCCACCCGCTCGCCCACCGGGGTGCGCGTGCCTTCCGGGAAGATCACCACCTGCGCGCCCGCAGCCACCGCGGCGGTCGCCGCCCGCAGCATGCCGCGCAGCGCCGGACCGCCGCCCTCGCGGTCCACCGGGATCATCCCGGCGTTGCGTGCGTGCCAGCCATAGACGGGGATCGCCAGCAATTCCTTCTTCATCACATAGGACGGCTTCTGCAGCAGGCTCAGCCAGATGATGGTGTCGAAGGCCGATTGGTGCTTGGCCGCGATCACCACGCCGCCCGGCGGCAGGTTCTCCCACCCCCGCACCTCCACCCGCACGCCGACGCTGATACGCAGCGCCAGGACCACGAGCTGCGCCCAGAGCCGCGTCACCCGCAGCGCCGCGCTGCTCGGCAACAGCAGGGTCGGGATGGCGATGATGCCCACCACGGCCGTGATGCCGAAGAACAGCAGGTTGAAAATCAGGGACCTCAGCCAGATCATCGTTCCGCCTGTTCCTTCGCCGGCGTGAAACGGGATAGCCCGGCGGCTGCGGCCACATACTTCAGATACTCGCCGGATAGCAGGGTCCATCGGCGCAACCCTGATAGTCCGCGGCCATTGGGCCGGCTGTTGGAAAGGCCGTCGGGGCGCAGCGCCGCGGGCACCACCGGATGCGGCACCACCTCCAGCCCCGGCGCCGCGCGGCGCAATTCCAGCAGCGCCCTTGGCATGTGGTAGCCCGCCGTCACCAGGCGGACGGAGGCGATGCCGCGGCCCCGCGCGAAGGCCGCCACCTCCACCGCATTGCCCAGCGTGGTCGCCGCCGCCCAGCCGAGCGCGACGCGGCCGGCCAGCGCCGCCGGGTCGCGCCCATGCGCGCGGGCCAATTCCGGCAGGGTCAGCCCGGCATGCGCGCCGGAGACCAGCAGATACGGCGCCGCGCCCTGTTCCAGCAGCCGCAGGGCAGTCTCCACCCGGTCGGCGCCGCCCGTCAGCACCACCACCGCCTCGGTCGGCCGCACCGGGTCGTCCACCGCCGCGGTGGCGCCGGCCAGGAAGCGCAGGAAGCCCCAGCCGAGCAGCAGCAGCCCGGCCAGGCCAAGCCCGCCGATCAGGACCAGCAGGCGCTTCACGGCAATTGGTGCAGCCAGCGCCGGACGGTGGCCTGCGCGGTGGCCCAGCCGACCAGGTAGGCCACCGGCGGCAAGGCCAGCAGCCCGGCCCAGGGCAGCCCCGCCAGGCTGTGCAGGCGGCTTTCCGCCCCCACCCAGGGTCCGGCGAGGTCCACCAGCAGCGCCAGCGCCGGCACGGAAATGCCGGCGCCGACCAGCGCCCCGGTCGCCGCCAGCAGGCCGACCCGGCGGGCGAAGCGGCCGGCGATGTCGCCATCCCGCGCGCCGAGGCCGTGCAGCACCTCGATGGCGTTGCGCCGCGCCGCCAGCCCGGCCCGGGTGGCCACCGCCACCACCGCGGCCGCAACCACCGCCACCAGCACCAGCACGCCGAGCGCGATGGCCTGCAGGCTGCGCGCCAGCGCCGCCAGCCGCTGCACCCACAGCCCATGCGCCTCCACCATCGCGCCGGGCACCAGTTCGGCCAGCCGATCGCCGATCACCACCGGGTCGGTCCGCGAATCCCGCAGCCGCAGCTCGATCACGCCCGGTACCGTGATGGCCGGGGCATCGCCGAGCCAGGGGCGCAGCAGCGCGGCCAGCCGTTCCGGCTCCATCGCCTCGGCCGACGCAACCTCCGGCATCTGGCGCAGGGCGGCGACCGCGCGCTCCAGCCGCACCGCATCCGCGTCCGGGATCTGCACCGTGACGGCCGCGGCGGCGCCGCGTTGCCAGCGCTCGGCCAGGGTCGCCGCCCCCTGTGCCCCGGCCAGGGCAAGCGCCGCCAGCAGCGCCATGGCGGCAACCAGGCCCGGCAGCAGCAGCCCGGACAGCGCCCGGCGCAGCCCCAGCGGGTCCCGTGAGTAGCGCCGGCGCCTAGCCATGCGGCGGCGGTCCCCGGCGCGGGTCGCGCGGACGGACGATGTAGGGCGGCGGTCGGTTGGCGTGGCGGGGTGGCTCGGGGAATTCGGCGGGGTCGGCCAGGGGGTCTGCCAAGGGATCGACCTGGGGATCCACGCGGGGGTCGGCGCGCGGGTCGGGAAGCGGGTCGGGGCGGGGCTCTGGCGGCGGGGCGGCCGCGCGGTAGGCATCCGCCGCCGCCGGCGCATCAGCCTGCGGCGCCTCCGGCCAGGCGCCAGGATGGCCCTCCGGGTCGTAGCCCGCCGCCGAGTCGACGCCGCGGGCGCCATCCACGTCATGCAGCCGGCCATCGTGCAGCAGCAGGGACGGGGCCGGGAAGCGGGAGACGAGGTCCTCGTCATGGGTCGCCACCACCACCGTGGTGCCGAGGCGGTTCATCTCCCGCAGCAGGGCCAGCAGGCGGCGGGCCTGGTGGCTGTCCAGGTTGCCGGTCGGCTCATCCGCCACCAGCAGGGCCGGGCGGTGCACCACGGCGCGGGCGATGGCGATGCGCTGCTGTTCGCCGCCCGAAAGCTCCGGCGGCAGCGCCTCCGCCCGCTCGGCCAGTCCGACCCAGCGCAGCATCTCCGTCACATCGGCGCGCAACGAGGCCTCCGGCCGCCCGGCCAGGCGCAGCGGCAGCGCCACATTGTCGAAGGCGGAGAGGTAGGGCAGCAGGCGGAAATCCTGGAACACGACGCCGATCCGCCGCCGCACCGGCGCCAGCGCGGCGCGGCGGGCGCGGGCGGTGCGCAGGCCCAGCACCTCCACCTCCCCCCGCGTCGGCCGCAGCGCCAGGTGCATCAGGCGCAGCACCGAGGATTTGCCCGCCCCGGAGGGGCCAAGCAGCCAGGTGAAGGACCCCTGGGGCAGGGCGAAGGTCACATCGACCAAAGCCTCCGGCCCCCATGATCCGGTATGTGGGCCACCGCCGGGGTAGCGGAGGCCGACCGCCTCGAAGCGCACCATGCGCCCTGTCTGCCACGCAGCGGGCGTGGCGCCAAATGATGCCGGCGTGGCATTGCATCATTCGCCGCCGCATGGTGGCTGGACGCCGGGCGCGCGGCGCCGCAAAACTGCGACGACATGCGAATTTCCTGCCCGAATTGCAGCGCCGAATATGATGTGCCGGACACGGCGCTGGCCGCCGGGCCGCGCATGCTGCGCTGCGCCCGCTGCGGCCACAGCTTCCGGGCCGCGCTGCCGGAGCCGCCGGCCACGGAAGCCGCGCCCGGATCGCTTCCCGAGTCGCAGATGAACAGCCGGAGCGAATCCGCCGTCACGGCCGTGGCGCCCGCGGTCGAGGCACCTGCCGAGGCGCCGCCCCCCCTGCCGCCGCCCCCCCTAGCGCAGCACGGCGCCGAACCGCAGCCTATTCCGCCGCCGCCATCTGGCGCCTCGGCGGAGGACCGGCTCGGGCAGGCCCCCGCAAGCCCGCCGGACCGCTTCGCGGTGGCCGGATGGGTACTGACGGTGCTGGTGCTGGGACTGGCGGCCTATGCCGGCTACGCCTTCCGCGCCGATGTGATGGAGGCCTGGCCACCCTCGCAGCGGCTTTATGCCCTGCTGGGGCTGGCCTAGAGCACCGATCGATCCTCTCGGATCGATCGGTGCTCTAGAAGCTATTGGATCGACTGGTTCAGTCAGACCGGATATTGCTCTAGCGTGACAGGTTGCTGGCGCGCATTTCCTTCGGCGCCTCGCTTACCATCCGCATCTCCACCCGGTTGCGCCCCTTGGCCTTGGCCAGGAACACCGCCGCATCGGCGCGCTGCAGCAATTCCTCGGGCGAGACGTCTCCCGGCAGCAGGCCGGTGACGCCGAGGCTGGCGGTCAGCCGCGCCGGCACCTGGTCCCCGTTCAGCATGAAGCTATGCCGGGCAATGGCGGCGCGCAGGGCCTCCGCCACCGATGCGCCTTCCGTCGTCCCGGCGCCGGGCAGGGCGATGGCGAAGACCTCCCCGCCCAGCCGGCCGAAATGGGCCGACCTGCCCTCCAGCTGGGCGCGGCCGATCTGCGCCACGGTCTGCAGTGCGGCATCGCCGGCGGCGTGGCCGCGCATGTCGTTCAGCGGGCGGAAATGGTCGAGATCCATCACCACCAGCGCCAGCTTGCCGCCCCGCTGGCGCGCCTCGGCGAAGGCATCGCGCAGCCGGCACAGGAAATGTCCGCGATTGCCGATGCCGGTAAGGTCGTCCGTCTCTGCCCTGTGGCGCAGCTCCGCGGTCTGGGCGGCAACCTCCGCGGTCAGGCGGATGTTGCTTTCGGCCAGCAGCGTCTCCGCCTCCCGCCGCTCGCTCAGCAGGGCCATCAGCACCAGCGCATTGGTCGCCATCAGCACGATCATCATGCCCACCGCGCGCAGCGGATTCGGCACGAGGTCCGCCTGGAACGGGCCCAGCCCGGCCAGCGTGCCCACGGTTGCAGCCACCGAGATCAGCGTCAGCAGGCTGTAGGCGGCCCGCAGCGAGATGCGCAGCGTGACCCAGGTGACCGGGATGGTCAGCAGCACCACCGCCTCCGGCTGCACCAGCGCAGCGGCGGGCGGCGGCAGGGCAAAGACCAGGGTGGCGAGGCCGCCCGCCGTGGCCAGCACCGCGCGATCGCCGGTGGCCGGGGCGCCGCGCCTGCCATCCGCCAGGATGCGCCGCGCGGGGGAGACCGGCGTGCGCTCGATCCCCATCCACAGCAGCAGCGTCGGCGCGAAGAAGAACACGCCGCCCGCCTCGCACAGCGCCCAGCGGGAGAACACGGAATAGGCGGCCTCCAGCGGCAGGCCGCCGGCCAGCAGCAGCCCCGCGGTGCCGCCCGCCGCCGTCAGCAGCGCCTGCAGCACGACACAGCCGGCGACGAAGCCGAGCACGCCGCGCAGCCGGGTGAACAGGCCCGTCGGCGGCCGCAGCGCCCGCGTCAGCAGCGCGCCGGCCAGTGGCCCGAGGCTGTTGGAAACCGAGATCAGCGCGGAGGTCAGCAGGCTGGCATCCAGCAGCAGCCAGTTGACCGTGAAGGAGCCGAGGAACAGCCCCGGCACCAGCCGCGCGCCGCCCAGCAGGCAGGCCACCGCGGCGATGCCGGCCGGCAGCCAGATCGGCGCCGGAAACAGCCCATATTGCGCGAAGAAGGTGCCGACCGCCGCGCCGAGGCTGGCATAGAGCAGCGCCGCCAACAAATTGCCGAGCAGCAGTCGGCCAAGCCCCGACAGAGCGAAGCGCCGCTCCGCCGGGATGGACCCCCGGGACCTGCGCGGCGCCAGGGACGAGGCTGCGGCGGCGCGGGCGCCAAGACCGACCTGGGCGAGGTGTGGCATCGGGTCGGTGGATCTCACTCGTCGATGGGTGCGGGCGACAGGGCGACCTGCGCCTGGCCCGACATGCAAGGCCGCGACATTCAATCACGCGGAGCGTTAAGAAGACTGCCACCACCAGGCACGCACTGCAACATCAGGTTGTCCAGCGGCCAGATGCAGGACGGGCTGCGTGCATCTGCGGCCGAGGCCGCAGCGCAAGGCGGCACGCCGCGCCGAAGCGGGCGTGCCGCGATGATCAGCGCGCCGGCTTTTCGATGTTCCAGATCACCGGGAAGCCGAAATCGATCACGCCGCGCAGCTCCGCCCGCCAGACGGCGGGGCTGCGGAACTGGCCGGCGATCGGGAAGGTGGCGTTCTCGAAGGAGATCTTCTGCAACTGCGCCGCCAGTTCCCGCCGCTTCGCCGGGTCACCTTCCGCCTCGAACTGCGCCAGCACGGGCGACATCGCGTCCACGCAATAGCCCCAGGGCTGGTTGTCCGTGCAGTTGAAGCCGACGCCCATGTTGGACAGCGGGTTCGCCAGGTCGAAGCCGGTATAGACCACCGGAACGATGTTCCAGCCGCCCTGGTCCAGCGGCTGGCGCTGCACCCAGCGCTGCGCGATGGAGGCCCAGTCGCTGGCCTGGACATCCAGGTTGAAGCCGGCGCGCTTCAGCCGGTCGATCATCACCAGGCCATAGGGGTTCAGCAGCGGGCTGTCCGCCGGGTGCAGCAGCACCACGCGTTCATTGTTGTAGCCGGCCTGCTGCAGCAGCGCCTTCGCCTGGTCGAGGCTGGGGTTCTGTATCAGCTCGCTGCCCAGCGTGCTGGAATAGGGCGCGCCGCACATGAACAGGCTGGCGCAATCGGGCTGGCCGAGACCCTCCCCGAAGCCGGCGCCGGCCAGCACCTCCGTCCGGTCCAGCGCCTGCTGCACGGCGCGGCGCATCAGCACGTTGTTGAAGGGCGGCAGGTAGTGGTTGAGGCTGGCGCAGTACATCAGCGTCGCCTGGCCACCGGCCTCGGCGATCTTCATCTGGCGGTTGGTCCGCAACCGCGGCAGGTAGTCCACCGGCGCGTATTCCAGATAGTCCACCTCGCCGGTTTGCAATGCGGCGACGCGCAGGCCCGGGTCGGCCATGGTCGCCATCTCGACGCGGTCGAGCTTCACCACCTTGCCGCCGGCCAGCCCATCCGCCGGCTCATCGCGGGGCACATAGTTCGCGTTGCGGGTGAAGCTGGCGCGCTCACCCGGGATCCAGCCGGAGCGCTGGAAGATGAAGGGGCCGGAGCCCATGATCTCCTGCACCTGCTGGGAGGGCGGCGTGGCATTGGCGATGCGCGCAGGCATGATGAACGGCACGTGGACGGAGGGCTTTCCAAGTGCCTCCAGCACCCCGCCGAAGGGCTTGGACAGCTTCAGCACGAAGGTGCGGGTATCGGTGGCGGCGAGGCTTTCGGTGGAGGCCAGCAGGCGCCGGCCGATCGAATCGCGTCCGCCCCAGCGCTTCAGGGAGGCGACGCAATCCTCCGCCGTCACCGGGCTGCCGTCATGGAAGGCGAGGCCGGGGCGCAGCGTGAAGGTCCAGGTCAGCGTGTCGCCACTGATCTCCCACCCCGCCAGCATCTGCGGCTTGTACTCGCCGCGGCCATTCATCGAGACCAGCGTATCGAAGACCAGATAGGCGAAGTTGCGGGTGACGAAGCTGGGGCTGGAGATCGGGTCCAGGTTCTGCAGCCCGACATTGACGATGAAGCGGAACGGCGCCGCCTGCGCCTGGGCGCGCGAGGATGCGCCGGCGGAGATCAGCGTGATGCCGGCGCCCGCGAGCGCCTGTCGGCGGGTGATCTGCATGGTCATTGTCTCCTCAACGGGCTTGCGCGGCCGTTTCCTGGGCGGCCCAGGCTTCGGCGATCTCGGTACAGGTGGCGAACCATACGTTATCGAAGCCGCGGATGAAGCTGATCATTTCGCGCAGCAGCGCGATACGGCTGGGGCGGCCGGAAAGCTGCGGGTGCATCACCAGGTTGTAGAAGCCGCCCCAGCGATGGATTTCCTTGAACTCCTCCTGCCAGACCTCGCGGATGTGGCTGTTGGTCATGATCGGGCGCGGCGTCTTCACGCTGAACAGCACGAAGGGCGCGTCATCCAGGCTCCAGTGATAGGGCAGCTCCACCAGCT
>LNFM01009159.1_pt1 | contig 29130 bp, 28 predicted proteins | sample 596031 | NCBI WGS metagenome assembly LNFM01 (sample SAMN04254537, study PRJNA301005) | activated carbon metagenome | isolation source: dual media filters at the Ann Arbor, Michigan drinking water treatment plant | place: USA: Ann Arbor
CCACCGTGGCCGGCGTCAACAACGGCGAGATCTACGCCGTCTGCGACGACGGCACCCGCGTGCAGGGCACTTTCGTGATCGGCTCCGGCACCGCTAGCGGCACCGGGACGGCGACCGATACCAACGGGAATGTCTATAAGCTGTTGTTTTGAGCGAGTGGCGAAATGCCCCACTAAGTGCTCCACCGGTGTGCTTCTTCCTTGCTGGCTCATGCGGCAGCGATGCGGGACGGAACGGTCATGGACCCATCGGGTTTGGACGTTGAGCAGGCATCGGCGCAAATCGATTTGATCTGGCGCAAGTCAGTGGGCGGCCGCTTGTGCCAAGCATTGAAAACGTACCATATTTTTTTGGAGACAAACTATGCGCAAAATCGGAACTGGCGCACTCGGTGCGATAGTAGCGGCAGTCGGACTCTTCGGGTGCGTGGCCGCGTCCGAAGTCCCGGTTCTACATACAGTAAGTCAATCAGAGTTTCAGGAAAGGATCGTTGGAGCCAAACTCGTCTGGGAAGACGGGGAAACGCGATACTTTGCGGACGGTACTTTTTCCGGAAACGCTGGCGACAAAAGCTTGCAGGGCAAATGGACCTTCGAGAACGGTCAGTACTGCCGGTCCGGTACCATCGGTGGCAAGAAGTTCCCATACGCCTGCGAAACAGTGAAGATAGTGGGCGACACCGTGAAGTTCTCGGGAACCGGGACGACGTATACCTACAAAATCAAGAAGTAGGCGCCCTGACTGGTTTGGGCTCTGTTCGGGTGGTTGCTGCTTGCCATTAGTGCCCCACCGGGTGTGACGGACGGGAGGCTGCTAGGACAAGAGCTCAAAGGGCACGTCACATGGTCGTCGCTTGCCCCACGCACGGTCTCGCAGTCGCGCGGCGTCTCGGTGCGGCTCCTGCAACCCGGCGCCGAGGTTGGCACCCGCAGTTCCACCGTGGCCGGCGTCAACAACGGCGAGATCTACGCCGTCTGCGACGACGTCGGCTCCGGCACCGCCAGCGGCACCGGGACAGCGACCGATACCAACGGGAATGTCTATAAGCTGCTGTTTTGAGCGGGTGGCGAAATGCCCCAGTTTATGCCCCAGTTGCCCCCCGAGCTATTGCCCGGTGTAGACGGTTGTCAGCTAAGCGTCGGCGCCACGGATGGTGGTTGAAATTCTTACACTGGTCATCAATCTAGATCGCAGCACGGACCGGATGGAGGCGGTCAGAGCCCAGTTTGAAAGGTGCGGCTGGCGCTACCAGAGGTTCAGTGCCGTTGAGCCGGACGAGGTGGAGACTCACCCCGAGTTCGACTGCAAACGCTTCCGTCATCTGCACAACCGGCCGATCCGCAAAGGGGAGCTGGGCTGCGCCCTCAGTCATAAGCGCTGCCTGGAGAAATTCCTTGCGACGGATGAACAATATTGCCTCGTCTTAGAGGATGACGTCTGCTTCGATGAGCGGACGTTTCCGACGATTGTCGCGACCGTGAAATGGCTGGAGCTGCGCAGCGATATCCGTTGGCACTGCGTGAACCTCTCTTCAAGCTACTCGAAGCGCTGCCGCGACCTGTCCGTGATTGCGGGGCGCACGCTGCGCAGGTCCTGGCAGTTTCCACTTCTGACGTCGGCGCTGCTCTGGAACCGGAGCGGAGCTGAAGCCTTTCTCCGAAACCTCAATGACCAGCTGATTTACACCCCTGTAGACAATCAGCTTCGCTACTTGATGGGCCGCACGGGCTTGGGCTTATCCTTCGACAATGCGCCTGTGGGACTGACTTTTGCCTTAAGCGAAATCCGTGCGGAAGGGGCGGCAGATCGGGGAATGCGAAATGGCTGGTACGATGTGAAGCGCCGTCTGCCGGTCTATGCCTGGGCGCTTTGGCACGGCCTTCGGTCCTGACGAGAGGCGCAAACGCGGATCATGGGCTAAAGAGGGACTAGGGAATAGGTATAAGTAATGGAAGATAAAGAAGAAGTAGAGGATGATGAGGAACCTATGCTCCTCCTCCCTCTATCCTTCTCCTCCTCTACCCATCCTATCATAAGGAACGATTACCTTACCCACCCTAGCCTCCCAGCTAGCCAGCCGCTTCAAGAAGCCAGCGCTTCTAGGAGCCTGACGCCAGCCAATGAAGTCGGCGGTTAGGTCAGCATCCCCCTGGTCCTGCATGCCCCCCGAGCCTTAGCTCAGAGAGCAGACCGTCATGTACACGTCAGGGCAGGGCTGGTGGCGCACTTCTTGTTACTTTTCCTGAACTGATTCCAGATACATGGCCAGAGAAAGTACCTGACCGCGTGTCACCAGCACCTCGGCGTAACCGAGATCGCCAGCGTCTTCACTGAAAGTTTTGCCAAAAATGGGCATCACACTTGCATGTGCCCTAAGACCCGTGCGCCCGTCGATCGTATGGATGACCCTCAGCAACGGAAATATCCCGTCGTTGTTCTTCGATAGAAGAGTGAGGTTAGGGGACGGAATGTTAATGACATCCGCCATGTCGCCATCGCCCTTTCCCGATGCGCCGTGGCACGCAGCGCAATATTCGCCGAAAAGCTGCGCGCCCGCCTCGTCTGCAAAAGCCATCGGGGCAAACAGGGCGGACGATACGATCAAGGTAGCCAGTCGAAGCATTCGCATGATATCTTCTCCAACCTTAAGGGTTCAGCTCCCCTGTTCAGGCTCGTTCGTTTACAGCCGCGCGGCCTTGATCTGCGTCAATGGACCGCTGCTTTTGACGGCGCTGTTTCCGCTTCCGCAATCCGGGACGGCGACGGATACGAACTGGAATGTCCACACGCTCTTGTTATGAGGCTTGCTCCTTCCGCTCAAAAATGACCCCAAAAGTGCCCCAAATGGCAACTGCCCCCCCCAAGCTGTCGCTCGGGGAGGTGAAAGTTGAAGATGCTGCTGCGTGCGGGAACTGTTGCGCAGAGCGAGGTTAACTGTGGTTTAGTTGGGAACCTGCGCTTTATCGGATGGGTGTCCCGGTGCGCCGAGCTGATTTTCAGCCTTGTTCTTGGTGAGGCTATTTCCCGGCGCGGTTTGGTCCCCGTTGCCAAGGCCGTTGTTGCCCTTGACCTTCTCTTCAACCGGCGGCGGCGGAGGGGGCTCCTCGACAATGATCGCGAACGCTGGCGCCGCAAACGACACCGACAGAGCAAACGCAGCAGTAACAAGTCCAAAATCTTTGGTTTTCATAGCACACTCCCTTGTTGCTAGTGCAGAGAGGATACACGGGTTCTATTGGGTCTCGACCAAATTTTTGACACAACTATCCCACAGAAAAGACACACTGCGTTTCTCAAAATGAGACAATGAACCCGTGGAGTCACCAGTGTGCCCAACGAGTGCGACAGTAAGGTGGCGGCTGCGACGAACGACTTGCGATCGGGCCGACGGATGACCCGTGGTCGAGGCAACGGCCAGATATCCCAGAACGCGCTCCTACAGGAGCGACCGGTGGCACGGCAGTGCCGAGGCCGACCCCACGCTGATTAACAAGGTGGCGATAGGAACGGGACTGTCTGAATGCGGCCGCTCTACCGCATCCCCACGGCCCGCCGACCGATCGCGCTGATCGACACGGCCGCAAGGATGATCGCGCCGACCAGCACCTCGCGCACATAGCTGTCGACGTTCAACTGCGTCAGACCGTTGTCCATCACACCAAGAACCACCACCCCGGCAAACGTGGCCAGCACGCGCGGCTGACCGCCTCGGGTCATTGTCATGCCAAGGAAAACCGCCGCAATTGCGGTCAGCATCAGCCCGTCGCCCTGGGTCGGGTTGGCTGACGCCACGCGCGACGCATACATCAATCCCGCCAGTGCCGCGCCGGCCCCGGTGAACAGAAACGCCGTCAGCCGCAGCCGGGCAACCTTGACCCCCGCCAGCCGCGCCGCCTCCATGTTGCCGCCAAGCGCATAGAGCCTGCGGCCGTAGCTGGTCTGCTCCAGCACCAGCCAGACCACCGCCACCACCGCCAGTGCCAAAACCGCCAGCCAGGACAGGACGAGCGGCCGCTCGTCGCCCGCAAGAGTGATCCCGCCACGCGCAAAGCCCGAGAAAGCTTCAGGTATCGCGCGGCCCGAGATGGTCTTGCCGTCTGAAACCAGAAACGCGGCCCCGCTGAAGATCGTCAATGTTGCCAAAGTGGCAACAAAGGGCAGGATGCCCAACAGGCTGACAAGCGCACCGTTCAGCGCACCGCCAAGCAGCCCGACACCAAGCGCCGCGCCCAGTGCCACTGCCATGCCGTAGCCCTGGGCGAACAGAACCGCCGCGACCACGCCCGCCAGAGAGGCCATCGCCCCGACTGAAAGGTCGAAATCACCGACCGCCATCACCACCGTCATGACGCTTGCAACCACGATCAGCATCGCCAGTTGCTGGCCGAGATTGAGCCAGTTGCGCGCCGTCATGAACGTCTCCGGCAGCATCACCCAGAAGAACAGGATCACCGCCGCCATGCCCACAATCGTGCCGTAGCTGCGCAAAGCATTGCCCATTCAGGCCGCCTCCCCCGCATAGATCGCCGCCAGAAGTGCCGCCTCGCTCAACCCCTCGGCCGCGAGGTCAGACCCGACTTTGCCGTCCCGCACCAGCACGATGCGGTCCGACAGGCCGATCAGTTCGGCCAGATCGGACGACGCAACCAGCACGGCCGCCCCTTCGGAGGCAAGGCGCCGTACGATGGCGTAGATGTCCGCCTTGGCGCCCACGTCAACGCCCCGCGTCGGCTCGTCCAACAGCAGCACCCGAGGCTTGCCGGCCAGCGCGCGGGCGAACAGGACCTTCTGCTGGTTGCCACCCGACAGCTCTGCCACCGGCTGCGCTGCCCCCCTCGCCTTCAGGCGCACCGAAGTGGACATTTCAGCCACCAGCCGCGCCTCGGCGCGGTGCCGCAGCACGCCGCCGATTGCCAAGCGCGCCAGATGCGGCAGGCTGACCGTGCGGCCAAGGCCCTCGCCCAGCATCACGCCCTCGGCCCGCCGGTCGCGCGGGACATAGGCGATCCCGGCCGCCCAGGCGGCATCGGGGCGGGCCGGCACCGGCACCCCGTCCAGAAGCACCGGTCCCGCCCGAGGCGCGGCACCGATGAGCGCCTTCAGCATTGCGTTGCGCCCTGCCCCGGACAGCCCGGCCAGCCCCACCACCTCGCCCGCCCTGACGGCGAGGCCAATGCCTTCCAGCACGACGCTACCCAGCTGCTCTGCCCGGCCCGGAAACAGCGCATCCACGGCCCGCCCGGTCATGTCCCGAATGATCCGGTCGCGGTCAAGCGCCGCCCGATCCAGGGTCGAGACGTTGGCCCCATCGCGCAACACCGTCACCCTGTCGGCCAAGCGCATCACCTCGTCCATCCGGTGCGAGACATAAAGCACCGCAGCGCCGCGCCCGACCAGCCGCCCGATGACCGCAAACAGCCGTTCGGCCTCGGCATGGCTCAGGGCGGCGGTTGGCTCGTCCAGAACATAGAGCCACGGCTCGGGTCCGGCCTCCGCGATAAGGGTCGCCGCGATCCGTGCCAACATCCGGTCGCCCGGACCAAGGTCCGCCATCGCCGCCCGCACGTCGATATTGCCGATGCCCAGATCAGCCAGAGCCTCCGCCGCCGCCCGCTGCATCGCACGCCAGTCGACCAGACCCCAGCGCTGCGGAATTGGGCGTGCCAGATGCATGTTCTCGGCTACCGACAGCCCTGGCACGACCTGCACTTCCTGGTGCAGGAACCGAAATCCGGCGGCTGCCGCAGCCTCTGGCCCGGTCAGGCGCAGAGGTGTGCCATCCAGCGACACGTCGCCGGCATCCGCCCGCTCCAACCCCGCGAGGATGCGGATCAGCGTCGATTTTCCCGCGCCGTTCTCGCCCATCAGGGCATGAACCTCGCCGCCGCGCAGGTCCAGCGCCACGCCGCGCAACGCTAGCGTCGGCCCATAAGCCTTTGCAACGCCGGACAAACTCAGGTGGCGCATGGCTTCATCTGTCCGAAGATATCCCCGCAGGAGGCTCTGACGTCACCGCCAGAGCCCAGCCTGCTTCCCTTAAAACCGATCACTCGGCCGCATTCGCCGCCGTGATCAGCTTTGTCGGCACATAGATCACGTTGGCCTTCAAAGTCTCACCACCCAGCACCCGCGCCACGGTATCCGCCGTGGTGCGCCCGATACCGGCAAAATCCTGCGCGACCGAGGCTTCGAAACTGCCGCCCTTGGCGATCTCGTCGCGCGCTTGCGGGTTGGCGTCGATGCCGGTGATCACGATGCCCTCGCCCTGCCGGCCCGCCGCTTCGATGGCCTGCAGCGCGCCAAGCGCCGGCTGGTCCCAGGCTGCCCAGACGGCCTTGATGCTGCCTGCCTCGGGATTGGCGGCCAGCACGGCCTCCATCTTGGCGCGCGCATCCGCGATGCCGCCGTCCGACACGTCAGGCGTGATCCGGTCCAGCACCTTGATGTCGGGGTGGTTGGCAAAGACCGCATCCGCAATCACGCCGCGCACCTGCACCGGCGGGAACGGGTCGAAGGTGAACATCACCACATTGCCCGCGCCGCCAATGCGGTTCGCTACATAGACCGCCGTCTCCGCCGCCATCGCATAGCCGTTCGAGGTCACGTTGGCCTTGATCCGCGCATCCACACCCGCGTCCATGCCAAACACCGGGATATTTGCTGCCGCTGCGGCATCAAGACCCGCGCCAACCTGTGCGGGATCGACGTTCAGCACGATCGCGTCGACGCCCTGGTTGACCACGTCCTCCATGCGGCTGATCACCGCCGCCACGTCGCCTGCGGTGTCGATGACATTGACCTCCCAGCCCAGCTCGCCCGCCCGCGCCTGGAACGCCTCAACGTAGAACTGCGTGCCGGGCTGCGCGAGATAGGGCGTGATGACTGCGATCTTCTCGCCCTCGGCCGCAGCCGCCCCGGCGAACGCCACGCTCGCCACCAAGCCAAGGCCCGCCACGGCGCGGCGGGTAAATGTCAGTGCCATCTTATCTGTCTCCCCAAGAAACCGACCGGTCTAATCCGGTTGCGCTGCGAAGTCTGTCAGGCCAGAGTTGCCTCGTCCAGCAGATAGCGGGGGTGGTCTGGGCACCACCTCGGTCAAGGCGGTGATGCTGACGGCGACGGGCCACCGTCTTGCCGATTTCGCGGCAACCTACCCGACGCACCGCCCCGGCCCGGCGCGGGTCGAACAATCGCCGGACGATTGGCTGCGCCTGACCCTCGCCGCCCTTGCCGGTTTTGCCGAACGCGCCGAAGCGGCACATGTGGCCGCGATCTGCCTCACAAGCCAGGTCAACACCCATGTCTTTACCGACGCGGCCCTGGGCCCGCTGCACCCCGCCATCGTCTGGCAAGACGGCCGGGCGGCGGCCGAGGGCGCGCGCCTCGACGGCAAGGTCACCGCCGCGCAAAAGACCGAATGGCTTGGCGCACCGATCCCGATCGATGCCTCGCACGCGCTGGCGCGTATGGCGTGGATGAAGCGACACCATGCCGAGATCTGGGCCGCCACCGCGCATGTGCTGTTGCCGCGCGATTATCTGCTTGCCCGGCTGACAGGGACCGTCACCTGCGACCCGATCTCTGCCGTCGGCCTCGTCACCCCCGGCCTTGCCTATGCACGCGGTATCGTTGCCCTGCTTCCGGGCGCGCAAAAACGCCTGCCACCACTGCGCGATCCGCTGAGCGTCGCGGGAACCGTCCTGCCCGGCCTGCCCTTCGCCGGTCTGCCCGTTGTAACGGGAGTGATGGACGCCTGGGCCAGCCTGTTCGGGATCGGCGTCGCGTCGGCAGGTCAGGCAATGTATCTTTCCGGCACCTCCGAGGTACTTGGCCTGATCAGCCCCGACATTTCGGGCGAACCCGGCGTAATCACCTTTCCCGCCTGGCGCGGCATCACGCTGCACGCCGCACCGACCCAGGCCGGGGGTGCCTCGCTCGACTGGGTGGCGCGTCTGCTCGGGCAGGACGCAGCACGCCTTGCGGCCAGTGCAGCACAGATCATGCCGCAAAGCCCACTTTTCCTGCCACATCTGCAGGGCGAACGCGCGCCGCTGTGGGACGCCACGGCGCGTGGCACTTTCGCCGGCCTCACCGCCGGCACCGGTCCTTCCGAACTGGCCGCCGCTGTGCTGGAGGGCGTCGCTTTCTCCGCCCGTCTGGCGATGGAGGCGCTGGAGCGGTCTGCGGGCATGATTCCGGGTCAGATCCAGACCGGCGGCGGTGGTGCCGCCTCCGACCGCTGGTGCCAGATCCGCGCTAACGTGTTTGGCCGCCCGTTCCTGCGCGTCGAGGGCCGCGATCCCGGCGCACTTGGTGCCGCCGTCATGGCAGGTGTCGGCGCGGGTCTGTTGCCCGACCTCGCGCAAGCCGCCGCCGCGATGATCCGCACCGACAGGGTCTTTGAACCCGACGCAGGGGCAAAGACGCTGGCCGACCGGCGCTTTGCGATCTGGCAGCAGCTCTATGCCCAGATCCGACCGATCAACGCCGCGTTGGCCTGAGCGTCCTACCGTGCGGCCAGCGCGTCCACCAAAAGCCCGCGCACCGCATCCATCGGCACGTCCTCAGCCACAAAGGCCTCGCCGATCCCGCGTGCCAAGATAAAGCGCAGACGTCCGTCGATCACCTTCTTGTCCTGCCCCATCAGGGCGACAAGCGCCTCTGCCCCCGGCAAATCGCCCGGAATGTCTGACAGGTCCACCCGCATCCCCATTGCCTTCAGATGGGCGCGCACCCGGCTTGGGTCTTCCTGCGAACACAGCCCCAGACGCGACGACAGCTCAAACGCCAGCGCACAGCCAATCGCCACCCCTTCGCCGTGCAACAGCCGGTCCGAATAGCCCGTCGCCTTTTCAAGCGCGTGGCAGAAGGTGTGACCAAGGTTCAATAGCGCCCTTTCCCCCTCTTCTGTTTCGTCCCTCGAAACAATCCCCGCCTTCATCTCGACCGACCGCGTCACCGCGTACAGCCGCGCGTCACGGTCACCCGCGCGCAGGGCCGGACCGTTCACCTCCAGCCAGTCGAAGAAGGCCGCGTCGCCCAGAAGTCCGTATTTGACCACCTCGCCGTAGCCCGACAGCAAGTCCCGGTCGGTCAGGCTTTCCAGCGCGGCAATATCGGCCAGTACCAGCGAGGGCTGGTGAAACGCGCCAACAAGGTTCTTACCCTGAACCGTGTTGATGCCGGTCTTGCCGCCGACCGAGCTGTCGACTTGCGCCAGCAGCGTTGTCGGCAACTGCACGAAGCGCACGCCCCGGCGCAGCACGGCGGCGGCAAAGCCGACCAGATCACCGATCACCCCACCGCCGAAGGCCACCACCACATCGCGCCGCTCGACCTTCTGCTCCAAAAGCCACTCGACCGTGCGCGAAAACTCCGCCCAGCCCTTGGTGCCTTCCCCCGGTGGCAGGGCAAGCGAAGCAACCGCGATGCCTTCCGCCGCGAAGGACGCTTCCAGCCGCGCCAGATGTGCCGCGGCCACGGTCGCATCGGTCACGACGACCACCCGCCGACGAGACAGCATCGGCGCGATCTCCGCCCCTGCCCGGTCGATCAGGCCCGCACCGATTCGCACCTCATAGGACCGCGTCCCGAGGTCAACCGCCACCCTGTTCACGTCTCAATCCTCCAGCACATCCGGCCGCGACTTCAATACCGCGACCACCCGCTCGGCCATATCCTCCACCGACAATTCGGCGCTGGCGTCCACCACGAGATCGGCCTCGGCATAGAAGGGCAACCGCGCCTCGTAAAGCGTCCTCAGCGTCTCGCGCGGGTTCGGAGTGCGCAACAGTGGCCGCGTCGTCTTGTGGCGCACGCGCTGCCACAAAAGCTCCAGATCGGCGCGCAACCAGACCGAAACCCCGACATCATGAATAAGCCTGCGGTTCGCCTCGGCCAGAAACGCGCCGCCGCCGGTGGAAAGCACACAAGGCCGCCCCCGCAGCAATCGGGCGATCACCTCGGATTCGCGCGCCCGGAAGAACGCCTCGCCGTCACGCTCGAAGATCTCGGCGATGCTGCGATCAGCGGCGCGCACGATCTCGTCGTCACTGTCGCAAAATTCGACGCCAAGCAACCGGGCAAGCGCGGTTCCGACGGCGGTCTTTCCAGCCCCCATCATACCCACCATTACCACAGTCTTCGCCAAACGGCCCATCGCGCCCCGTCACCATCACTCCTTCCGCGCCATTTGTGCGCCGAAGGGAAATAATCATCCCTGCATGGCGTGAAGTCTTGCCGAATGCTATATACATTCGCAACAAGCGCCGTGTCGAAGCGGCTGGGCAGAAGGAGGCAGCAGCGAATGGGACGTGTGATCAAGCTTTTGGTGCTGCTCGTGATTATCGCTTTCATTGGCCTTGTGGGCTTTGCCTATCTTGCAGATTTCGCGCCTGAGCAGGGCGCCGTTACCAAGCCCGTGGTTCTCGATGCCGGCGATTGAGACGCATTTTTCCGCGCGCTGCGGCCGGCTTGTCACTGTCGGGCTGCTTGCGTCGGGTATCGCTTTGTCGCCGACCGCTGGATTGGCACAAAGCGATGCGCCTCTGTCAGCCATCGACTGGCTGTCGCAGTCGGTGACCACACCGGCCTCCGCCACCCCGCCGCCAGATGCCGTGACTTCACCGCTGAGCGAGCCACCCGTGGCCGATGGCGGCGCCTTGCCAGAACCGGTCGCGACCTCCTCGCTGGACGGACCGTCACCCGATGGCGTCGGGCTGATCCCGACGTCGGTTTCCGGCCTGCCAAAAGACTTGTGGGGTGCCGGCCGGACCGTCGAGATCGCCGAACGTCTGACGGCCGAACAGGTGGAAACGCTGCCCGCGCTGCGCCAGTTGTTCCTCACGCTGCTGCTGGCGGAACTTGACGCCCCGGTCGATGCCGGCGGACGGGGTGATCTGTTGCTGGCGCGGATCGACAAACTGCTCGCACTTGGCGCGCTGGAACAGGCCGCAGCCCTGATCGACGCTGCCGGTGCCACCACGCCCGACCTGTTCCGGCGGGCCTTCGATGTGGCGCTGCTGACCGGAGCCGAAGACCGCGCCTGCGAGGCCATGCGCTCATCGCCCAATCTTGCGCCCACCATTCAGGCGCGCATCTTCTGCCTTGCCCGGTCGGGCGACTGGGACGCCGCCGCGCTGACGCTGCGCTCGGCCGAAGCCCTGAACGAGGTGTCCGAAGATCAAGCGCATCTGCTGGCCCGCTTTCTGGACCCCGACCTTTTCGAGGGCGAGGTGCCGCCGCCACCGCCAAAGCCGGTCACCCCGCTCGACTGGAAAATGTATGAGGCGATTGGCGAACCGTTGTCCACCAATGGCCTGCCGCTGGCGTTTTCCTATGCCGAACTTGGCCCCCAATCCGGATGGAAGGCCCAGATCGAAGCCGCCGAGCGCCTGACCCGCGGCGGGACCATCCCGCCAAATGTCATTCTCGGGCTTTACACTGAACGCGAGGCTGCGGCCTCCGGCGGGGTCTGGGACCGGGTGATCGCCTTCCAGAACTTCGACGCAGCACTTGCGTCAGGCGACACCGCGCGCATCACCACTACCCTTCCCCTCGTCTGGGCGAGAATGCAGGAGGCTGAAATCGAGGTGCCGTTCGGCATCCTTTATGGCAAGAGCCTTGCCGGCCTGTCGCTGACCGGCGATGCCGCGCGCATCGCCTTTCGCGTCGGCCTGCTGTCACCGGGTTACGAAACCGTGGCCAAAGACCGCACACCCGCCGACCTGACCGAACCCTTCCTCATCGGCATCGCGACCGGCAACCTCGACCGTGCCACGGCACCCGACAGCCTCGGCCGTGCCATTTCCTCCGCCTTCACTGCCCCGACAGCGTCGGCCGACGCGCAGGCGCTTCTGGATGGCAACCGAACCGGCGAAGCGCTTCTTGTTGCGATCGAAAACATCGCGCGCGGCGTGCAGGGCGAACTTCGCGGCGTCAGCGAAGGGCTGTCGCTCTTGCGCCTCGTCGGGCTGGAGGACGTCGCCCGCCGCACGGCGATCGAGTTGATGATCCTAGAGCGGCGCGGCTGATCCAATGACCAAGCCGGACGCAAAGGTCGAAGCAGACCGCTGGATCTCCACCTTCCTCGACGCGCAAGCCGCCGACCTTGGTGCCGCGCGCAACACCCGTCTGGCCTATGGCCGTGATCTCATCGATTTTGCGGACTGGCTCGCACGCAACGGCGCCACGTTCGCCACCGCCGACCGCGCCAAGGTCGAGGCCTACCTCGTCCACTGCGACGCGCAGGGACTGGCGAAATCCACCCGTGCGCGCCGGCTGTCGTCGATCCGCCAACTCTTCCGCTTTGCTTTCGACGAAGGCTGGCGCGGCGACAACCCTGCCTTGCGCATCTCGGGGCCGGGAAAGGTCCAGCGCTTGCCAAAGACCCTGTCCACCACCGAAGTGTCCGCGCTGCTCGACGCCGCCGCCACCCGAGGCCGCACCCCGGCCGACCGCCTGCGCAACCGCGCCCTCTTCGAGTTGCTCTACGCCACCGGTCTGCGCGTCTCCGAACTGGTCGGCTTGCCGGTCGCCGCGGTCCGGGGCGATCCCCGCATGATCCTGGTGCGCGGCAAGGGCGACAAGGAACGGATGGTTCCACTCTCAGCGCCCGCCCGTACGGCATTGGCCGAATGGCTTGTCCATCACGATGCCGAAGACGACGCGGCGCGCAAGGCAGGCAAGCCGGCCTCGAAGCACCTGTTTCCCGGTCCCGGTGCCGCGGGTCACATGACGCGCCAGCACTTTCACCTGATGGTCAAGGATGTGGCGGCCCTCGCCGGCATCGACCCCGCGCGCGTCACCCCGCATACCCTGCGCCACGCCTTTGCGACCCATCTCTTGGCCGGAGGCGCCGACCTGCGGGTGATCCAGACGCTGCTGGGCCACGCCGACGTCGCCACGACCGAGATTTACACCCATGTCCTTGACGACCACCTCAAGGATCTGGTCCTGACACATCATCCTCTGGCCCGAAAAGCCTGACCTCCGAAGAACCGGGACATACCAATGGACTCTGCACCCTCTGCCATCCTCGACACAGCCTTCTGGCTGACCGCCGGGGGCATCTTGGCGCTTCTTTTTTTGTCGGCTTTTTTCTCCGGGTCAGAAACCGCGCTGACCGCCTCATCGCGGTCGAAACTCAAGGCTCAGGCCGACAAGGGCTCGCGCGGAGCAGCCAGCGCAATGAAAGTGACCGAAGACCGCGAACGGATGATCGGTGCGCTGCTGCTTGGCAATAACATCGTCAACATCCTTTCGGCCTCGCTGGCCACCGCCCTGCTGACTCGGATGTTCGGAGACAGCGGGGTTGCAATTGCCACTTTCGTGATGACGGCGCTGGTGCTGGTCTTCGGCGAGGTGATGCCAAAGACCCTTGCAATCACCTACCCCGAACCCGTCGCCACGCGCGTTGCTCCGATCGTTCGCGTGCTGATCGTGATCTTCACGCCCGTGGTATCGCTGGTCAGAAACTTGGTGCGCGGCCTGCTTTGGCTATGCGGCGTTCGCCCCAACCCTGGTGGCGAAATGCTCGCCCTGCGCGAGGAAATCGCCGGCGCCATCGCGCTCGGCCATTCCGAAGGCGCGGTGGAAAAGGAGGACCGCGACCGGTTGCTCGGCGCACTCGACCTGTCGCACCGCACCGTGGACGAGATCATGCGCCACCGCCGCCAGATCGAAATGATCGACGCCGACCTGCCGCCCGGCGAGATCATCACCCGCGTCCTCGCCTCGCCCCACACCCGCCTGCCGATCTTCCGCGAAAGCGACGACAACATTCTTGGCGTCGTCCACGCCAAGGATCTCCTGCGTGAGGTGGACCGGCTGGTCCGGGGCGATGACGGCTCGGTCGAGGGCATCGCCAAACTGGACATCGTCAAGGTGGCGATGAAGCCCTACTTCATCCCGGACACCACCTCGCTTGACGAACAGATGCGGGAGTTTCTGACCCGCCGCACGCATTTCGCGCTGGTCGTCGATGAATACGGCTCGTTGCAGGGCCTGATCACCCTCGAGGACATCCTCGAAGAGATCGTCGGCGATATCACCGATGAATTCGACGTCGTGCTGAAGGATTCGCACCTGGTCAAGGCCGACGACGGCGGCTACCTGATCGACGGCGCCATGACGATCCGCGACCTGAACCGCGCCACCGACTGGCGGCTTCCCGACAACGAGGCCAACACCGTCGCGGGCCTGGTGATCCACGAGGCGCAGATGATCCCGACCGAAGGCCAGGTGTTCAGCTTCCATGGCTTCCGGATCGAGGTGGTGACCCGGCGCGAGAACCGTATCACGCGCCTGAAGATGCGTCCGCTCTGACTCCCCACCGCTCTGACGCCGCGTGAGTGTCTCCCGAAGCGACACTCGGCCTGAAAAGGAAAAGCCGTCAGGCCAACTTGCGGGCCGGCTCCGCATTGCGGCCAGCCCAGGCCGCTGCCGCAGCCCCAAAGGCCTCGAACAAAGGCCGCGAGACCGGGTCCGCGCCGGCGTTCCACTCCGGATGCCACTGCACCGAAAGGGTAAACCCCGGCGCGCCCTCGACATAGATCGCTTCGGGGGTGCCGTCTGGGGCCCAGCCGTCGATCACGATGCGGTTGCCCGGCGTGGCAATGCCCTGACCGTGCAGGGTGTTCGTCATCACCTCCTCGGCCCCGAACAGGCGGTGAAACACGCCGCCAGGTGCCAGCCGCACGGGATGGCGCAGGGCAAACTGTTCTTCCAGCGTGCCATCCGGCGGCATCCGGTGGTTCATCCGCCCTGGCAGATCGCGGATCTCGGGGTGAAGCGTGCCGCCCATCGCCACGTTGACCTCCTGAAAGCCGCGGCAGATGCCCAGCAACGGCTGGCCGCGCTCGACGCAGGCGCGCACCAGCGGCAGGGTCACGGCATCGCGCCCCCGGTCAAAAAAGCCGTGCGCCGGCGTCTCCTCGTGGCCATATTCACTCGGGTGCACGTTGGGACGCCCGCCCGTCAGCAAAAAGCCGTCGCACAGTTCCAGCAACTCGGTGACGCTGACAAAGCGCGGGTCGGAGGGAATGATAAGCGGCAGGCAGCCTGCAACCTCGGCAACCGCCGCAGAGTTCATCGTGCCACCGGAATGCACCGGGTAGCGGTCATTCATCAAATAGCTGTTGCCGATGATGCCGACGACAGGACGCCGGCTTGCGAGACAGGACATTGCGGATGCCGTTTCGGTTGCGGTCGATGAACCATACGCCCCGCAAGGGCCGGGGTGAAGTCCCTGCTCGCGCACAATGGCTGCCCGCTGTTGCAGATTGCTGCAAAAAACGGCGCAACCTCACGCGGTGGTGACTTGCCTTGCCATCGTTGGAAGGCCGCAGTCATGCTTGAGACAGCCAAAAGGAGCCTCCAATGTCATACCGCGCCTTCGCCTTCGCCGGCCTTGCCACGACCATCGCCCTCGCCTTCCCCCTCGTTGCGCAGGAAACGGACCATTCCGACCACACGATGACGGGCGCCGAAAGCCCCGCCACCAAGGCCTACATGGAGGCCAACATGGCCATGCACGGCGCGATGGAGATCGAGTTCACCGGCAACGCCGACGTCGATTTCCTGCGCGGCATGATCCCGCATCACCAAGGCGCGGTCGACATGGCGCGGATCGTGCTTGAACACGGGCAAGATCCCGAGGTCAGGGCTTTCGCGGAACAGGTCATCGCGGCGCAGGAAGGCGAGATCAAGTGGATGCAGGACTGGCTTGCCAAGAACGGCGGCTGATCACGCTTGGCGGCAAGCCCCTTTCGTGATCCTGTCGGGTCATCGAAGGGGGCGCCATGCACATACTGATCCTCGGGGCGGCCGGCATGATCGGCCGCAAGCTCACCGCCGCCATCATTGCGGGCGGGTTGCCGGCTACGCGGCTGACGCTGGTTGATGTCGTCACTCCGCCGCCCGCGCCGGGAGCCACCTGCCACGCGCTGAACCTCACCGACCCGACCGCCCCGGCCACCCTCATTGCAGGTCGGCCCGACCTGATCTTTCACCTCGCCGCCGTTGTCTCGGGCGAGGCGGAGGCCGATCTTGCCAAGGGCTACGCCACCAACCTCGATGCGTCCCGCGCGCTTTTCGATGCCATCGCGGCCATTCCCGACTATCACCCGAAGCTGATCTTCGCCTCGTCGCTCGCCGTGTTCGGGGCGCCCTTTCCGAAGGTGATCCCGGATGATTTCCATCTGACGCCGCGCACCAGCTACGGCACACAGAAAGCGATGACCGAACTTCTCCTGACCGATTACAGCCGCCGAGGGCTGCTTGACGGCATCGCACTTCGCCTGCCCACCATCTGCATCCGCCCCGGCGCGCCGAACCGGGCCGCGTCCGGCTTTTACTCCTCGATCCTGCGCGAACCGCTGGCCGGACTGCCTGCGATCCTTCCCGTGCGCGATACGCAGCGCCACTGGTTCGCCAGCCCCCGCGCCGCCACGCGATATTTCCTGCGCGCAGCAAGCCTGTCCGCAGCCGAAATCGGCCCCGACCGCGCCCTCACCATGCCCGGCCTCTCGGCATCGGTCGCCGAGATGATCGAAGCCCTGCGCCGCGTTGCCGGCCAAAAGGCTGTCGATCTCATTACCAGCGCCCCGGACCCCACCATCGCCGCCATCGTCGAACCCTGGGCCGAGGCGTTCGAGGCGTCGCGCGCCCGCGCCCTCGGCTTCCAGGCCGAGGAAAGTTTCGACGACATCATCCACATCCACCTGGAGGACGAGCGCCCCGCTTCCCCATGACCCCGGCCTTGCTCTTTTCAGAAATACTCCACCGGGGTCCGGCGGTTTGAAACCCCCGGTCTTCCGCCAAATCCCCCCGCCGTCAGGATAGCATGACCAAGACCACCTCCCGCCCGTTGATCGGCATCGCCCTGATGCTTGCCGCAATGGCGATCCTTCCCTCGATCGACGTGCTGGCGAAATTCCTTGGTCAGGCAGGGATGCCGATCCTGATGATCGTCTGGGCGCGGGCGGTGTTCGGCGCGCTTCTCACACTGCCGTTCGCACTCCGGTCCGAAGGAGCGCGCGCGTTCCGGCCGGCACGGCCGCTGCATCACCTGACGCGGGCGGTGCTGCTCTTTGCCGCCACCTACGCCTTCTTCACCGCCCTGAAATACCTGCCCATCGCCGATGCGCTGGCGATCTTCTTCGTCAACCCGCTGGTCATCGTGGTGCTGTCCGCCCTTGTCCTTGGCGAATCCGTCGGGCCGCGCCGCTGGGCTGCGGTCACGGTCGGTTTCATCGGCACGCTGATCATCATCCGCCCCGGCTTTGTCGACCTGAACCCCGGCACCCTCTATGCCCTTGCCGCCGGCGTGGCGCTTGGCAGCTATTTCGTGATGACGCGCCACATCGCCGGGCAGTCGGACGCAATGGTGCTGACCTTCCAGACCTCGGCCCTCGGTGCCGCCCTGATGACGCTGGCCCTGCCCTTCATCTGGGTCAGCCCGACGCCCCAGCAGTGGCTGATGTTCGCGGCCCTCGGCGTGATCGCCACCTTTTCGCACAACCTCATCACCCGCGCCTACGAACACGCAGAAGCCTCGCTTCTGGCCCCGCTCGCCTTCACCGAGATCATCACCGCCACGCTGCTTGGCTGGTGGTTCTTCGGTGATCTGCCGGATCGCTGGACGGTCTTGGGCGTGACGATCCTGATCGCCTCGGCGGTCTACATCTCGGTGCGCGAACAACACGCCGCGCACCGGCAGCGGCAGGCCCGGCTTCGGGTTGAACCGCTCTAGACCCCTGCCCCCGCCGCGACGACCTTCGCCGCTGACGCCAGCGCGCCGTCCCCGTGCGCAATGTCCAGCGCGACCATGCCCGCCTCCATCACCGCCAGCGCGCCCAGCGTCATATGCGCGTTTACATGGCCCATATGCGCCACGCGCAGAAAGCCGTGGTAGGCCGGATCGTCAGACGCGGCCATGCCAAGCCCGATCCCCAGCGTCACGCCCGCCTGCTTTTCCGTCCAGGTCCGAAGCCGCGTCGCATACGGCGCACCCATCCGCGCCGCCGTCACCGACCAGCCGCGCGATGCCGGGTCCACCACGTTCATCGCAATTGCCGGGTTGCCCGCACTCCAGGCATCAAAGGCCGCCCAGACAGCGCCCGCCAGCACCCGGTGACGGTGCCAGACCTGCTCCAGTCCCTCCTCGTTGATCATGTCCAAGGCCTCGCGCAGGCCAAACAGATGATGCGTCGGCGCGGTGCCGTCCCAGTATTGCCAGAACTCCACCGGCTCGGCCCGCGGTCCCCACGCCCAATAGGGCGTCGCCAGATCGCCGCCCTTGCAGCGCCGACGTGCCTCTTCGGAAAACCACACGAAGGCCAGGCCAGGCGGGGTCATCAACCCCTTCTGGCTGGCCGCAACCATCACATCGACGCCCCAAGCATCCATCCGGAACTCGTCGCAGCCAAGCGAGGCGATGCAGTCCACCGCCAGCAGCGCCGGATGCCCCGCCGCGTCCATCGCCGCCCGCAGCGCCGTGATGTCGGTCTTGACCGAACTTGCGGTATCCACCTGCGTCGTCAGCACCGCCTTGATCTTGTGGCCGGCATCGGCGCGCAGCGCGGCCTCGACCCGGCCCATATCGGGCGCCACAGCCTTGCCGAAATCCAGCACCTCGACCTCGACCCCCATCGCCCGCGCAGAATTTGCCCACGAAAGGCCGAACTGCCCGACCGCCAGCACCAATGCCTTGTCGCCCCTGCTGAACAGGTTGGCATTCGCCGCTTCCCAGCCGGCATGGCCGTTGCCGATGTACATCGCCACATGCGCCGTCGTGCCCGCCACCCGGCGCAGGTCCGGCCACAGCCCTGCGACCAGATCGATCAGCCCGCCCTCGTAGATGTTCGGTGAACCGCGATGCATCGCTTGCAACACCCGGTCAGGCATTGTCGAAGGGCCGGGAATGGCAAGATAGGGGCGGCCGTGGGCAAGGCTCATGCGCGGGACTCCATAATGATCCGCCATGGCTATGCCGCCCGGCTGGGCGCGTCAATCAGACGGCGGCTTGAGACCGCGCGCCTTTCGGGCTAAACCCCACGGGCATCGGCAGAAAGGCTCCTTTTCGTTGCAGCCCATCCGCTCCTACCAATCGCGCGAGCTTTTCAGCCGGTTCTGGCGGAGCTATCTGCGGCCCTATCTGCCGCTGCTGCTGGTGGCCTTCCTCCTGATGGCGATCGAAGGCTCGACGCTGGGACTGCTCAGCTACATGATCGAACCGCTGTTCGACGAGGTTTTCGCCGCGGGCGGCCAGGCGGCCTTGTTGGGGGTTGGCAGCGCAATTCTCGCATTGTTCGTCACCCGCGCGATGACCTCGATCATCGGGCGCTGGCTCCTCAGCCGGGTGAACCAAAGCGCCGCCGCCGCGATGCAGACCGACCTTGTCCGCCACCTCCTGACCCTCGATGCGACGTTCTTTCAGAAGAACCCGCCCGGCAGCCTGATCGAACGCGTCCAGGGCGACACGATGACCGCGCAGAGCGCCGCAACCTCAGTGATCACCGGTGTCGGTCGCGATGTCGTGGCGTTGATCGGCCTCTTCATCGTTGCCATCAACATCGACGCGCGGTGGACGATGGCCGCGATGATCGGCACGCCATTGCTGCTGCTTCCGGCGGTTGGCCTGCAACGCTACATCCGCCGCAAGAGCAAGCAGACCCGCGCCCAGGCAGGCCTGCGCGCCACCAGGCTGGACGAGATCTTCCACGGCATCCAGGCGGTCAAGCTGAACCGGATGGAGAGCTACCAGTCGGGCCGCTTCAGTGCCATCGTCCGGCGCATCGCGCGGGCCGAGGTCAAATCGGCCGTCGGTCGCGCTACGATGCCCGGCCTCGTCGACATCGTCACCGGGATCGGCTTTTTCGCGGTCCTGATGCTCGGCGGGCGCGAAGTAGCCGACGGCACCCGCACCACGGGCGAATTCATGGCCTTCTTCACTGCGATGGCGCTGACTTTCCAGCCGATCCGCCGCCTTGGCGAACTCGCCGGGGTCTGGCAGGTCGCGGCGGCCAGCCTGGAACGGGTCTACACCCTTTTCGACACCCCGTCCGAAAGCCGGCGCCCGGCAACCAGTGTCGCCATGCCGCCGCCCGGCCCCCCGGAAATCCGGTTCGAGGACGTGGTCTTCACCTACCCCGACCGACCGGTCCTGAACGGCCTCAGCTTCACCGCAACGGCGGGCCGGGTGACAGCCCTGGTCGGCGCCTCCGGTGCAGGAAAAAGCACGATCTTCCAGCTGATCTCGGCCCTTGCCGAACCGTCCGCCGGGCGCATCCTGATTGGCGGGATCGACACCGCCACGATGACCCTGCCCGACCAGCGCGGACTCTTGGCCAGTGTCTCGCAAGATGCGGCCCTGTTCGACGAAACCCTGCGCGAAAACCTAACCCTCGGGCGTGAAGACCTCGTCGAAGATCGCGTCGCCGCAGCCCTTGCCGATGCCGAGGTGTCCAGCTTCATCGACAGCCTGCCGCTGGGGCTCGACACACCTGCCGGACCGCGCGGCTCGTCGCTGTCGGGTGGCCAGCGCCAGCGCATCGCGATTGCCCGCGCGCTTCTGGCCGACGCGCCCGTCCTGCTGCTGGACGAAGCAACCTCGGCGCTCGACACCCGCACCGAAGCCGCCGTTTCCGCAGCACTCGCACGGGCGCAGACCGGGCGCACGACCCTTGTCATCGCGCACCGCCTGTCAACGGTTCGCGATGCTCACAAGATCATCGTCCTCGACAAGGGGCGCGTTGCGGAAGAAGGCACGCATGGTGAACTTCTGGCGCGGGGCGGCCTCTACGCGCAACTGCACGACCTGCAACTGCGCGAGTAGCCCTTTCCTTCCGCCAGGGCCGCGCCCATATTCCTACCATGACAGGCGAAGCCGCACCCGACCGAACCCTCTGGCAACTGACCGGTGCCGATGCCTCGCACTTCCTGCAAGGTCTCGTGTCCAATGACATTCGCCCGCTTGACGGCGCGCCCGGCATCGTCTGGGCCGCGCTCCTGACGCCGCAGGGAAAGTATCTGGCGGATTTCTTCGTGGTGCGCCCGGTGGAAGGGCCGATCCTGATCGACATCGCCACAGCGCTGGCCTCGGCCACGCTGAAGCGTCTGACGATGTACCGCCTGCGGGCCGACGTGCAGATCGCACCCGCGCCTCTCCACGTCCGGCGCGGCCTCGGCACGCCTCCCGACGGCGCCTTTCCCGACCCGCGCCACCCGGCCCTCGGCTGGCGCGCCTATACCCCCGTCGCGGGCAGCGCACCCGGCATCGACTGGACCGCGATTCGCGTCGCCCACCTGGTCCCCGAAAGCGGGGTCGAGCTGGTGCCGGATGACACCTACATCCTCGAAGCCGGGTTCGAACGACTGCATGGCGTCGATTTCCGCAAGGGCTGCTATGTCGGTCAGGAAGTCACCGCGCGGATGAAACACAAGACCGACCTGCGCAAAGGGCTGGCCCGCGTCCGGATCGAAGGCCAGGCACCCCCCGGCACGCCGATCACCTCCGGCGAAAAGACCAAAGCGGCGCTCAGGCCATCGCGCACCTGCGTTTCGATCAGGCGCAGGGCGAAATGCGCGCCGGTCCCGCCCGCCTCTGGTGCGAATGAAAAAGGCCGCCCTCGCGGCGGCCTTCGCTTCGGAACGTCGCAGGCGTCACGCCCGCTCGGAATATTCCATCAACTCGGTATGCACGATGATCACCTCGTCGGTGTTGATGAACGGCGGCACCATGATCCGCACGCCATTGTCCAGAACCGCGGGCTTGTAGGATTTGCTGGCGGTCTGACCGTTCTGCACCGGCTCGGTCTCGACCACCCGGCAGGTCACCTTCTGCGGGATCGTCACGTTCAACGGCTCGTCACCGAAATATTGCACCGACACCGTCATCCCGTCCTGCAGGAACGGGCGCCGTTCGCCCAGCAGATCGGCGTCGAGTTCGATCTGCTCGTAGGTCTGGCTGTCCATGAACACCAGCCGCCCGTCGTTTTCATAAAGGAACTGCTGGTCCTTCATTTCCAGTTCGACCTGCTCGACCTTGTCTTCCGAACGGAACCGTTCGTTCAGTTTCCGACCGTCGCGCAGGTTCTTCAATTCCACCTGCGCAAAGGCCCCGCCCTTGCCCGGCTTGACATGGTTCACCTTCACCGAAGCCCACAAGCCGCCGTCATGCTCGATGATCGTTCCCGGACGGATTTCATTTCCGTTTATTTTCGGCATTGTGGCCAAACCTTGTACAAATGTTGAAGAAATGGGAACCGACCCTATATCTGCGCAGTTAGCGGCTGACAAGACGACTACATGCAGTAGGTACTACCCCGGAGCCATGCGCTGGACGCATAGCAGTCATTCCAAACCGGAAGGGCCGAATCGTGTTCAAATCGTTACAAACGCACGACGCAGCAGAAGACAAGAGCAAGAAAAAAGGAAAACCCGATGCTCGATACAATCGACAGCACCGCTTTCAACTTCGAACAGGGCCAGCGCGCGCGCAAACTTTTTGCCGCCGTCGTTCTTGCTGCTCTGGACGATGCGATTGCGGATGACAAAAAGTACGGCAACGGGCCTGACCAGATCGCCCGCTGGGCGCGGTCGCGCGATGGGCGCGAAGTGTTGTCCTGTGCCGGGATCGACCCGAACGAACGTGTCGTCAAAGGCTTGATGGAGTTCGTCTCGAAGGGTGTGCGGACCTCGGTTGCGCTCAGCCGCGAAGAATCCGAACGCCGCCACGCCATGGAAGCCGAGCAGGCCGAAGCAGCCTGATCCGGTGTCACCCTACGCGAATGAAAAAAAACGCGCCTCTTCCGGCGCGTTTTTTCTTGGGCAATCGTCTCAGCCGCCAGCGATCATTCGTAGGGACGTGACGCCAGCGCGCGATTGATCTCGGCGCGCACCAGCTTTCGCACATTGCGGGTGATCCGCTCGCCAAGCGCGCCCTGCAACTCCTCGCGGATCAGGTCGCGCACGATCTCGTGCAGCACATCCTCGTCCACCAAGGCATAGCCGGCATCGAGGTCGGTCGCATCGTCCTCGGGCGGAACGGCCAGCGCGCCCGCGTTCTCAGGCTCCGGCTCCGGCTCCGGCGATGCCCCAGCCGCAACCGCCGCCGCAAGCGGAGCCTCCGGCGCTTCGGTCGCAGCCTGCATCGGTGCCGCCTCAGCCAGCGCCGCCTCTGGTTCCGCAAATACCTCGGCTGCAGGTTCCAGCACGGCCTCGGCCACTGGTTCTGGCACAGGCTCCGGCCCAAGCTCCCGTTCGGCCTCGAACATCGGCTCCGCCACAAGGCCCGCAACTGGCTCCGCAACTGCCTCTGCCACAGGTTCGGCTACAGGTTCTGAAGTCGGCTCCGGCTCCGGCACATAGGAAGTCCGGCGATGCGCCAGGAACGGAACCGGCCCATTCGCCAGTTTCCACCCGTCGCCGTCCGCCTGCCCGGCACCATCTGTCACCAGCTCCGCGTCCTCGACCTCATCCGCAAGTTCGGCGAGGGTCGGCTCCGGTTCTTCCCAGATCTCGTCTTCCCACTCAGCGTCGATCAGATGCAGCGTCGCGGACAGACCTGCGGGCGGCACCTCCGGCACGTCGGGCGACGTGGTGGCCGACATCGGGTCCGCCTCAGGTGTCAACACGGCTGCCTGCGGGTCAGCAGGCATCTGCGGCCACAGAAACGCATCCACTTCAGGGGCAATGGGCGCGTCAGCATCCGCAACCAGCACCAGAGTGGGCTGCCCCACCACCGCCGCGCTGGCTGTGGCGTCCGCCTCCTCCACCAGCACCGGCTCTGACAATGATCTGACAAACGCCGCCACAGGGTCGACCTCGGCATCGTCCGATGCGGCCAGTTCGATCACCGGCTCGACCACAGTTTCGGCTGCAATCTCCGTCACCGGCTCGATCACCGGCTCGGCCACAGTTTCGGCCGCAATCTCAGTCACCGGCTCGACCACGGTTTCGACCGCAACCTCAGTCATCTGCTCGACCAACGGCTCGACCACAGTTTCGGCCACCGGTTCAGCCACAGGCTCGGCAACACTTTCGGTCACAGGATCAAAGACAGCCTCGTCCACCGCATCCAGCAGCGGCTCTGGCGGCGGTGCCATCCAGTCCACCATCGGCTCGGGGGCGAAGTCGTCCATCTCAGCCAAGGGGTCGGTTGGAAGTTGGGCGGCATCTTCGGCCAGATCCACCGCATCAAACGCGGCAAATGCCGGACCTTCCGCCTCGATCGTGGTGTCGGTCACAGCAGGCGCAAACGTGGCAAGCACCAGCGGCTCCGACGCGATTTCGGCCTGTTGCGCGGGCAGTTGCTCTGCCTCCGGCTCCGGTCTGGCCTCGATCACCGCATCGGGCACGACGCGCAGCGCCGGCGTCAGCAGCAGCTTGTCATGTCCAAGGTCACGGCTGCGACGGCGCGGCTCGGTCGATACCAGCCTCCGAATCGACGACAGAACATCCTCGATCTCATGGTTGCTCAGCGGTTCCGACATCGCAGTGCATTCCGTTCCTGTTGCCTCAAGAAGGCAGATAACCACATTGCCGTGCAGATGAACACTGGGCAATGCACAGACCGCACTAAACCCAAGGTTGTGTCAGCCGCGCCTCAATTCCCGATCTTCTTCAGGATGCGGTCCAGCTTCTTGCCCTGCGGCGAGGTGGCCGGCGCGGTCTTCACCGCGTCGTAATATGCCTTCGGATCATAGGTCGGGATGCCCAGTTGCAGGTGGTCGACCGTCAAAAGCCCCATCGACGCCAGCACCCGATAGACCCCGACATACCGCTGCGCCTCGGCATCCAGCCGTGCGTTGCGCGCATCCAGCAGCTCCTGCTCGGCATCCAGCACATCCAGCGTGGTGCGGGCGCCAAGTGCCGCCTCCTCGCGCACGCCATCAAAAGCCGTCTGCGCGGCACGGATCTGCTGGTCCGTCGCCTGGATCGACGCCGCCGAGACGGCAAGGTTGGCCCAGGCCACGCCCACATTCTGCGCGATCCCGACCGCAGTCTGCTGCAGGCCCGCGCGGGCGCGGTCCTTGCCCGCCAGCGCCTGCCGATAGACCGCCGACAGCCGGCCACCCGCGTACAGCGTCTGGTTCAGTTCCAGCCCGAAGGTCTGCGTATCCAGACCATTGTCATCCCGGCTGATCGAGGCGCGCGCGCCCAGTGTCGGCTTCATCCCGGCTTCGGCCAGATCGACCTGACGCTCGGCGATGGTGACCAGATGTTGCGCCTGCAACAGCACCGGATGCGTCTTCATCGCAACCGACTGCGCCTCGTCCACCGTGCGCGGCAACTTCGGCGCGGACGGCACGGACGCCAGACGGCCCGGATAAGCCCCGGTCGCAGCCTTGTAGGCTTCGCGCGCGACCAGCAACTGCCCCTCCGCCGCAGCCAGTGCCGCACGCGACGACGCCAGCCGCGACTCAGCGATCGCCACGTCGGTACGGGTGATCTCGCCGACCTCGAACCGATCCTGCGAGGCGCGCAGTTCCTGGGTGATCAGCCGGAAGTTCGACTGCCGCAGCGCGACCACCTCCTGCGCCAGCCGCACATCGACATAGGCCTGCACCGTCGAAAGCAGCACCTGCTGCTCCACGTCGATCAGCGCCTGCCGCGTCGCCAGCACGCTTTCCTTGGCAATCGCCACGCCAAGCGCGTTGCGGCCAAAATCCAGCAGCGTCATCTGCGCGCTCAAGCTCAGCGAGGAACTCAGCCCCTCGCCCGTGACCACGCCGCCAGAGGTTTCAACATCGGCCTTTCGCCAGCCCGACTGCGCGGTGAACTGCACCACCGGGCGCAAGGTCGACACGGCCAGCGCCACATCCTCATCCGCCGCGCGCAACACGGCGCGATTCTGGTCCAGCAGGTTCGAAGTGCGGTAGGCTGCCACCAGCGCATCGGCCAGCGTCTCGGCTCCCGCCATCGGGGCGGCGGTCACACCCGCCAGCACCACCGCAACCGCCCGAAACCAGATCCGCATGACATAAACCTCTCAAAGCGGGCCAATGGCCCATTCAGATCAAACCCGCCCTCGAATGGCCGGCACGGGTCAGAGTGTAAAGCCCTGCGGCAGCGCGAACCCGTCCAGCACCGGTGCGGCGGCATTGAACAGCGACCGCCACGTCATCTTGCCGTCGATCTTGTAGCCGATCTTCGCGGTGCCGACACCGTCGTTCATGAACAGCGCGGCAATCCGGCCGCCGTCCTTCAATTGCTGAAGCAGCGCTTCAGGCACCGTGTCCACCCCGCCCTGCACGGTGATCACGTCGTAGGGTGCATGTTTCGGCGCGCCGGCCGCCAGCGGCCCGGTCACCACGGCGGCATTGTCCACACCCTCGTCCGACAGCAGCCTCTGCGCCTCGGCTGCCAGCGCGGGGTCTTCCTCGACCGCCACCACCGCATCGGCCAGCCGTGCGATCACCGCCGCCGAATAGCCAAGCCCGCAGCCCAGATCCAGAACCATCTCCGTCGGCTGAATATCCAGCGCATCCAGCATCTTGGCGAGCGTCCGCGCCTCCAGCACGACCCTGCCCCCACCGATGTCGAGGTTCTCGCCGACGTAGGCCGCCTCGCGCCGATCGCCCGGCACATAGGTCTCGCGCGGTACGGTCAACATCGCGTCGATGATGGGAAACTTCGTCACATCCGACGGTCGGACTTGCGTATCGACCATGATCACGCGTCGGCTGGCGAATTCGCTCATTCTGAACTCATCGGTATGGTTTTCGGTTGGGTCAGTCTTGCCACAGAACCATCGGCGGGGCAACCCGCCGAACGTCAGGAAACCGTGGGTCAGACCGCCCGCCGGGTGGCGAACGGGTCAGACCAGCCGGGGTTTCGGCGACAGCCGCGCCGGTTCGCCAAGGCGCGCGGCCAGACTGCGTACCAAAGCGGCGATATCTTCGGCGCGCAGCCCGGCTTCGGCATACATTTCGGCGGGGCTCGCCTGATCGATAAAGCTGTCGGGCAAGGTCATCGTCCGCACCATCCGCCCCCGGTCCAGCCCGCCGGAGTTCGCAAGGTAATGCAGCACCAACGCGCCGAAACCGCCCGTCGCCCCCTGCTCAATGGTGATCAGCGCGCCGTGATCCGCGATCAACTGGTCGATCAGGGCAGTATCCAGCGGCTTGGCAAAGCGCGCATCGGCCACCGTCACCTGCACGCCTTCTTGTTCCAGCCGTTCCGCGGCCAGCAGAACCTCGGCCAGATGCGCGCCAAAGGACAGGATCGCCACGTCGCCGCCCTCGCGCAGCACCCGGCCCTTGCCGATTTCCAGCGGTACTCCGCGCGCGGGCATCTCCACCCCCGCGCCCTCGCCGCGCGGATAGCGCAACGCGATCGGCCCGCTGTCATGCGCCACGGCGGTCGCCATCATATGCACCAGTTCCGCCTCGTCGCCCGCCGCCATCACCGTCATGTTCGGCAGGTTGGCCAGAAAGCCGATGTCGAAGGCCCCGGCATGGGTCGCGCCGTCCTGACCCACCAGCCCGGCCCGGTCGATGGCAAAGCGCACCGGCAGGTTCTGCAAGGCCACGTCATGCACGATCTGATCGTAGCCGCGCTGCAGGAAACTGGAATAGATCGCGCAAAACGGCTTCATGCCGCTGGCCGCCAGCCCCGCCGCAAAGGTCACGCCATGCTGCTCGGCGATCCCTACGTCGAACACCCGCGCCGGAAACCGCGCCGCCATGATGTCCAGCCCCGTGCCGCCCGGCATCGCCGCTGTGATCGCCACCACCTTCGGGTCGCGTGCCGCCTCTTTGGTCAGCGTCTCGCCAAAGACCTGCGTATAGCTCGGCGCGTTCGACTTGCCCTTGACCTGCTCGCCGGTCGCCACGTCGAACTTGGCCACGCCATGATACTTGTCGTCAGCGCCCTCGGCAGGCGCATAGCCTTTACCCTTCACCGTCACGCAATGAATGATGACCGGCCCCGAGGCCCGCGCCTTGGCCGCGCGCAACGTCGCCAGAAGCTGGCCCATGTCATGCCCGTCAATCGGGCCGATATAGTCGAAGCCGAACTCCTCGAACAGCGTCGCGCCCCCCGGCAAGCCCGTCACCAACTGCCGCGCCCGCCGCGCACCATCGCGCACCGGTCCGGGAAGCGCCGCCTCGAGCCCCTCTGCTGCCGCCTTCAGCGCGGCCAGCGGCCCCTTGTCGGCAATCGAGTTGAGGTAGGTCGACATCGCCCCCACCGGCGGCGCAATCGACATGTCGTTGTCGTTCAAAATGACGAACAACCGCTCTTTCAGGTGGCCGGCATGGTTCATCGCCTCATAGGCCATCCCCGCCGTGATCGCGCCATCGCCAATCACCGCGATGGTATCGCCCACCGGCATCCCCATCTCGCGCCCCACGGCAAAGCCAAGCGCCGCTGAAATCGAGGTCGACGAATGCGCTGCGCCAAACGGATCGAACTCGGATTCGCTGCGCTTGGTGAACCCCGACAGACCGCCCTTCTGCCGCAGCGTGCCCATCCGGTCGCGCCGCCCGGTGATGATCTTGTGCGGATAGCACTGGTGGCCCACGTCCCAGATCAGCTTGTCCAGCGGCGTGTTGAACACGGCGTGGATCGCCACGGTCAGCTCCACCACCCCGAGGCTTGACCCCAGATGCCCGCCGGTGCGCGAAACCACCTCGATGGTCTCCTGGCGCAACTCGTCGGCCAGACGCGCCAGGTCGGCATCGTCCAGCACGTTCAGGTCGGCAGGTCCGGCTACGCGGTCAAGGGTGGGGGTGCGGCTTGCAGCGTCCATCTGAGGCTTCCTTTGAAAAAAGTGCCGTGCGGGCCAGCCACACGGCACCAGGTTCCTGTCGCCAACAGGAAGGGAACCGGGCTCATGGTGTCGCCCAGGATCCGGGCCGGCATTTGGCCCGAATTGGCATCGGGGGCGGCAGGCCGCCCCCGACCAAAGTCACGCGGTCGCACTATCCATCACCGGAACAAGCGCGCTCCAGGTGTTCGGGTCGGGTGCCTGCTTGCTTTCTTCCGGCAGCAAGAGCCCCACTCCCCAGATCACCGCAAGGATCAGGCCAAACCCGACGACAACCGCCGCGCCGTAGCCTGCACCTTTCAGCATCTGCTCCGCGATCCAGACATTCAGCTGCGATTTGCGGCTGACCTTGAAGT
>LNFM01002593.1_pt1 | contig 29121 bp, 31 predicted proteins | sample 596031 | NCBI WGS metagenome assembly LNFM01 (sample SAMN04254537, study PRJNA301005) | activated carbon metagenome | isolation source: dual media filters at the Ann Arbor, Michigan drinking water treatment plant | place: USA: Ann Arbor
TCTGTGTTGATTGAACCAGATAGCCAATAGGATCCCATTCCATGATCGCCGTCAGGACGAAATAGGCCCCGATCATTGGGAAGACGGTGGCGTAGAATGCCGACGTTGGATGTACCAACGTCATGCCCAATAAGGTTATTCCGACAATTGTCCTAAAGCCCTTGTCGGCGCCACCTACGTTTGCTGTCATTTCAAAATACTTCATTGTATGTATCTCCATTAATTAGGGACTTCCTCATTCCATCCAGAAGAGAGGGGTCGGATGGCGTGAGTTAGTCGGTCAGCGTTTTATTACGCCACGATTAAAAAACAGTATCTGCTCCATGTGTTGCCCACCGTCTCCGGCTTGTTTGGGAATTTATTCCCAATTTATGCGGATGTCAAGCCTCTTGCCGAAAATTTTTCACTTGATGGCAGCAAAAGGAGGGGGTGGATTGCTGGTGCCGGGCGCGAGGAAACGGTTTTTCACAAAAGACAGCATGCATGTCCTGACCGGCGAGGGTGGATATGCGTTTTGCGGGTTATTTGCGGAGATTGAAATAAATAGGGTAGGAGCAGCTACTCGCGACCCCGCTCTGAAAGGCGGGAGGGGGTGCCAACATCACGGGTTCCCGAGGCTATCCGCCGCTCCTACAAACTTAACAAACTGTTGCTGCTAACCTTAAAATAAAATTCTAGATCAATATATAGTGGAACAGCAGAGTGAATCCCACACACCAATGATGGTGGTGCGTGGGGCTAACCCTGCATAATTTCTGGCGTTTTGAAACTATTTAGTCGTGGCCTCAGCCATCCGTGGCGGCCCACTATGCATCCTTGCTCATTCAGGCGCTGAAAGTTTGTGGCGCCCTTATTCCCGTAACCGATGAACTAGCCATCTCACCTAAGTTGGTAAGGACGTTCTGTGTTGATTGAACCAGATAGCCAATAGGATCCCATTCCATGATCGCCGTCAGGACGAAATAGGCCCCGACCATTGGGAAGACGGTGGCGTACAATGTGGATGTTGGGTGTGCCAATGCCACGCCTATCAGGGTCATTCCGACAATCGTTCTGAAACCCTTGTCTGTGCTGCCAATGTTCGCTGTCATTTCAAAATACTTCATTACATGTACCTCCATTTGATAGGGACTTCCTCATGCCATCCAGGAGAGAGGGACCGGATGGCATGAGTTAGTCTGTCAGCGTTTTATTACACCACGATTAAAAAGCATTGCTTTGCGGTGTAAAAAAGCAACTGGGTTGCTGCATGCAATACTATGCATGCGTCGTGCCAAGTTATTATTTTTTGAGATATATATATTAACGTAATGATAATTATGGGAAAAAATTATGAGATTGATGGGTTCGCTGCTGCGTTGAAGAGAAATATTGCACACTTATAGGCCGACAAGGGCAAGATAAAGCACCAGTATGTCGCAGTAATAAGCCTGATGTAGGTGCTGATCGGACCAAAATTCCTAAAGAATGCGCAGGAACGTCCCTGAATGGGGACATCCCGTGGCTTGCTATTATTTATCTATTTGATTTCATTGTGTTTGGCATGTCTTCATATCACTACATGCGAATATGCCTGGAATTGCTAATCTCAGGTAGGCGTATGATTGCATTCGAAATATCACGGCAGTCCAGTGTAAACCGAACGGGAACCCCATATTTTTTTATGCTATTTACCTCGCCTAGGATAAAATTTATACTTATCAGTTAATTCTTTTCCCTTATTTACAAGGCGGAACCCTCCCCATGCGTGTCCTCCAGGAAGCCCTTACCTTTGATGATGTCCTGCTGGTGCCGGATCACTCCACGGTGCTGCCTAAACAGGTGAGCCTGGAAACCCAACTCACCCGTGAAATCAAGCTGAATATACCCTTGCTGTCCGCCGCCATGGATACCGTGACCGAGGCGCGGCTGGCGATTACGTTGGCGCAGGAAGGCGGCATCGGGATTGTCCACAAGAACATGAGCACTGAAGAGCAGGCGGAGCAGGTGCGTATCGTCAAGAAGTTTGAGAGCGGCGTCATCAAGGACCCTATCTCTGTTGCGCCGGATACCAGTATTCGTGAGGTGCTGGCCTTGACGCGCGCATATAACATTTCGGGTGTGCCAGTGGTGGATGGTGAAGATCTGGTCGGTATCGTAACCAACCGCGATTTGCGCTTTGAGACGGAAACGCGTTACGGCAACCCCGTCTCCACCATCATGACGCCCAAGGAGCGGCTGGTCACCGTGCGCGAGGGCGCCGGGCGTGATGAGGTGGTGGCGCTGTTGCACAAGCACCGCATCGAAAAAATTCTGGTGGTGAACGATAAATTTCAATTGCGCGGGATGATCACCGTGAAGGATATCCAGAAGGCCAAGGAAAAGCCCAATGCCTGCAAGGACCATCTGGAGCGCTTGCGTGTCGGAGCGGCCGTGGGCACGGGTGAGGGCACCGATGAGCGGGTTGCCGCGCTGGTAGCCGCTGGCGTCGATGTTATTGTTGTCGACACCGCGCATGGCCACTCGCAGGGTGTGCTGGATCGGGTGCGCTGGGTGAAGCGTAATTTTCCGGGGATACAGGTGATAGGCGGTAATATCGCAACCGCCGAGGCCGCGCTGGCGTTGGTGGACGCAGGGGCCGATGCCGTAAAGGTCGGTATCGGCCCGGGGTCGATCTGCACCACGCGCATCGTCACCGGCGTGGGCGTGCCGCAGATCACGGCGATTAACAACGTTGCCAATGCCTTGCAAGGCATGGGTGTGCCGGTCATCGCCGATGGCGGTATCCGTTATTCGGGCGATCTTGCCAAGGCTATTGCTGCGGGCGCCTCTTCGGTGATGATCGGCAGCATGTTCGCCGGTACCGAAGAATCTCCTGGCGATGTCGAGCTTTATCAGGGCCGTTCCTACAAGTCATACCGCGGCATGGGTTCGATAGGCGCCATGCAGCAAGGTTCCAGCGACCGTTATTTCCAGGAGCTGACTGCCGAGGCCGAGAAGCTGGTGCCGGAAGGCATCGAGGGCCGCGTGCCCTACAAGGGCAGCATGGTGGCCATCGTGCATCAGCTGATGGGTGGCGTGCGCGCCAGCATGGGCTATACCGGATGCAGCAATATCGTTGAAATGCGTACCAAACCAAAATTCGTGCGTGTCACCAGCGCGGGCATGCGTGAGAGCCATGTTCACGATGTGACTATCACCCGCGAAGCGCCGAATTACCGGATTGACTGATCTGTTCAAAGACGAGCACAACATTGACTAACATTCACGACCACCGCATCCTGATCCTCGACTTCGGCTCCCAGTACACCCAACTCATTGCGCGCCGGGTGCGCGAGGCGGGGGTCTATTGCGAGCTGCATCCCTATGACATGGATGAGGCGGCGATCCGCGCCTTCAATCCGCGTGGCGTCATCCTCTCTGGCGGTCCGGAATCGGTGACGCTCGAATCAACGCCGCGTGCCCCGCAAGTGGTGTTTGAATTGGGGGTGCCGGTGCTTGGCATCTGCTATGGCATGCAGACCATGGCAGCGCAATTGGGCGGCGCCGTGGAGTCCTCCGCGCACCGCGAGTTCGGCTATGCCCAGGTGCGCGCGCGCGGCCATTCACGCCTGTTGCGTGATATCGAGGATCACACCACCCCTGAAGGCTACGGCATACTCGATGTCTGGATGAGCCACGGCGACCGTGTCATGCGTCTGCCAGATGGCTTCAAGATGATCGCCAGCACCGAAGCTGCGCCCTTGGCGGGCATGGCCGATGAGACGCGCGGTTTCTATGGCCTGCAATTTCATCCCGAGGTGACCCACACCCGTCAGGGCGCACGCATCCTGCAACGCTTTGTGCTCGACATCTGCGGCTGCGCAGCGTTGTGGACCATGGGAAACATCATCAACGACAGTATTCGTCTGGTTCATGAGCAGGTGGGGAGTGATGAGGTGCTGCTGGCGCTGTCCGGCGGTGTAGATTCCTCCGTGGTGGCGGCGCTGCTGCACAAGGCGCTTGGCGATCAGCTTACCTGCGTATTTGTCGATAATGGCCTGCTGCGTCTGAACGAAGGCGACCAGGTGATGGCGACCTTTGCCCAGCACATGGGTATCAAGGTGATCCGCGTCAATGCCGAGCAGCGTTTTATGGATGCCCTCAAAGGTGAGGCTGACCCGGAAAAGAAGCGCAAGATCATCGGCAATCTGTTCGTCGAGATCTTCGAGGAAGAGGCCGCCAAACTCACCAATGTGCAATGGCTGGCGCAGGGCACTATCTATCCTGATGTCATCGAATCTGCTGGCGCCAAAACCGGCAAGGCGCACGTCATCAAGACTCACCATAACGTTGGCGGTCTGCCTGCGGACATGCGGCTCAAGCTGATCGAGCCGCTACGCGAGCTGTTCAAGGATGAAGTGCGCCGCCTCGGCGTGGAGCTCGGCCTGCCTTTCGATATGGTCTATCGCCATCCCTTCCCCGGGCCGGGCCTCGGTGTGCGTATCCTCGGCGAAGTAAAAAAGGAATACGCCGATTTGCTGCGCGGCGCCGACGCCATTTTTATCGAAGAGCTGCGTAAAAACGATCTGTATAACAAGGTCAGCCAAGCCTTCGCCGTGTTTCTGCCGGTGAAGTCCGTGGGTGTTATGGGCGATGGGCGGCGCTATGATTATGTTGTAGCGCTGCGCGCCGTCGAAACCATCGACTTCATGACCGCCCACTGGGCGCACCTTCCTTATGAAGTGTTGGGGGTTATTTCCAACCGCATCATCAATGAAGTGCCAGGCATCTCGCGCATCACCTACGACATTTCCGGCAAGCCGCCGGCGACCATTGAGTGGGAATGATTTTAGGTCTTTCGGCAGCTTTCGCGGACTATCGGAAAAACACATTAACTTATTGATTAATATAAGTCTATATGCCGGTATCTATCGGCATCTATTGACGGCAAGCAAAACTTTTTGTCGGTAGTCTTGACGGTAAGGAAAGCTGGACCAATTACCCGAAAATCTTTACCGTTTGACAGATTCCGGTGGTGACGGTAAAAAATAGCCTGAAAAGCTAGTATTCATAAGGATTTCAGAGCATCATGCGTTTTTCTGACCGTTGACGGTAAAATTACCGTTCTCAGGAGGAGGCACCGATGCTGACCGACACCGCACTGAAGAACCTCAAGCCCAAGGACACGCCTTACAAGGTGACGGACCGGGATGGCATGTACGTCACTGTCTCGACGGTGGGCACCGTCACGTTCCGCTACGATTACCGGATCAACGGCAGGCGCGAGACGCTGACGATTGGGCGCTACGGACCAGGCGGTCTGTCGCTGGCTCGGGCGCGCGAAAAGTGCATCGACGCGATGCGGGCCGTTACGGAAGGCCAGTCCCCGGCGCAGGAAAAGCAGCGCGAAAAGCGACGCCTGTCCGAAGCCCAAACCTTCCAGGAATTTACCGACAAGTGGTATGCGGACGCCAGGATGGCCGATAGCACCCGGTCGATGCGCAAGAGCATCCTCGACCGGGACATCCTGCCGGTGTTCAAAAGCCGTCTGCTGAGCGAGATTAGCCCCGACGATCTGCGTGACCTGTGCAATAAGGTCAAGGGCAGGGGTGCGCCAGCAACGGCGATCCACGTCCGCGACATCATCAAACAAATCTACGGCTTCGCCATCCTGCACGGCGAGAAGGTGGCCAACCCTGCCGACAACGTGGGGCCATCGTCGATCGCCACCTTCGTGCCGAGGGATCGGGCGTTGTCGCCTACGGAGATACGCGTTCTGCACAAGGAGTTGGAGTACGTGGCTTCGTACCCGACCATCAAACTGGCGTTGCGGCTGATCCTGCTCACGCTGGTGCGAAAGGGCGAACTCATCCATGCGACGTGGGACGAGATCGACTTCGAGAACGCGCTGTGGACTATTCCGAAAGCGCGCATGAAAGCCGCCAAGGCCCACAACATCTACCTATCGCAGCAGGCGCTCGACATCATGATCGCGCTGCGCACTTGCGCCGGTGGCTCGAAGTACCTGCTGCCCTCGCGCTATGACGGCGACAAGTGCATGTCGAACGCCACGCTGAATCGCGTCGCGCAGATAGTCGTCGAGCGGTCGAAAGCGAAGGGCCTACCCATCGAAAGCTTCTCGGTGCACGACCTGCGCCGCACGGGTTCGACCATCCTCAACGAATTGGGCTTCAACAGCGACTGGATCGAGAAGTGCTTGGCGCACGAAGATGGCCGCTCATCACGCGGTGTCTACAACAAGGCCGAATACGCCGAGCAGCGCCGGCACATGCTGCAAGAATGGGCCGACATGATTGATGCTTGGGTGGCCGGCAAGTCACACACTCCGACGTTGCTGCCACCGTCGATGAAGGTCATCACGACACAGGCGCTGCTTTGACGGGGCGGCGCTTGCGCCGACGCACGTCCGGTGAGGGCGCCCGTTTCAACTGTGCACTGTCGGAAGCTTGACGACGTGCGTCGAGCCAGGCTTCTACTTCCGTTAAGTCCCATACCACGCAGCGCGCGGTCAGATTGAACCGGCGCGGAAATTCGCCGCGTCTCTCCATATCGTAGATCGTCGTATCGGCCAGCGGCACGATCTGTCGCAGCTCGGTACGGCGGATCGTGCGTCTGAACGGCAAGGTATTCATCGCGTCCAGTCGTGGTAGCTGCATGTCGTGCGGTTCGTTCGTATCAGAGTCGTCGTTTGGCCCAGAAGCCAGCGGACTTCGATCTGCTTTGTACATGATCTGCTCCATCATCAGGGCAATTGCTGGTTGCATCGCAACGGCCTGTATAAATGCGGTCCTGTGATGGTGATCTTTCCGGCATCTATCGAAAACTCGCTCAGGCGTGCATGGGCGTATTGCGATTGTGCTGATGCGGCGTCGCTGTGAATCACTTCGCCTTGGTCTTCCTGAATCCCCGATCCCGCGCCATAAATGATTCCAGCATGTGCGGGATCAATGTGGCGGCATCGACCGGCTCGCCGTAGGTCTGAGCATGCAGCGCGGCGTAGCGCTCCAAATCGGCCTTCAACGCGGTGGTGAGCGCAATGGTGACTTTGACGGTCTCGGTCTTGGGCAGCGGCCCCAGCCGCAGTTTGCTGGTGGTTGTGCTCATTGCGATGATCCCCTCTGGAAGAACAGCGGCTGGTATGGCCGCAGAATCAGATCCTTGTTCACCATGACTCGCATCGGGAAGCCGGGCCGGATGGTCAGCGTCGGCTGGATGCTCACGTTGCGTTTGGTGATCTCCTGACCGACCTGGTTCACCGTGTCCTGCGCGCTCTGGCGCGTGGCGATGATGACCTTGCCGTCACTACCGCTGCGATCGGGCGCAGCCAGCTCGGCGCCCACACCCAGCAGCGTGGACAGCGCCGCGCCGGCGAGGATGCGATCCCAATGCCAATCGACGCCATCCTCCAGCCCGGCATAGCCCGCTGGGTCGATGCCGGGCAGACGGTCGAGCGAAATTGACGAGGTATCCGGCAAGATTAACCGCGTCCACACCAGCAGCACGCGTCGCTGACCGAATGACACCTGGCTGTCATAGCGCCCGATCAAGCGCGAACCTTGCGGGATCAGCAGAAAGCGGCCAGTGGCTGTGTCGTAGACCGCTTCGCTCACATTGGCAATGACCTGTCCCGGCAGGTCGGAGTTGATGCCCGTCACCAGCGCTGCTGGAATGATGGTGCCCGCCATCACCTGGTAGGGAGAGGCTGGCAGTTGCAGGCTGGCGGGATTGCGTGTGGCGGCATCGCCAGCATTGGCGACGAAGGCCTGCTTCTGCTCCTGCCGGTTCTGCGCAGCCGTCGGATCGGCAGGCTGTGCCGATACCGAAGCCATCGGATTGAATGCCTGGTTGCCGGACATCGGCTCAGGCATGGCGGTGCTCGCGACGGTTGCCGGTACCGCCTTCACCGCATCGCTGCCGCGAAAGAACACTCCCGATCTCGCCGCTTCCTCGGCATCGCGAACGCCAGCCATCCGAGTCGGGTTGCCGTACGCACCCGTGCCGGTATTGGCATTGCGCTGCGCATGCACGATGGCCGGCCCCAGATCGCCCGGCAGTGGTTCGCCCAGTGCGGGCACCGCCGGTTTTGCCACTGCCGGCACTTTGGAATAGTCCTTCGGCAATTGATCCAGGCTCTCGGTCCGCGAGACGCGATCCACGTTGTACAGCTCGGTGGCCGGGTTGCGCTCGCGCTTGTGCGACTGCAAGGACCAGAGCGTGGCACCCAGGATGACAATACCCAGTGCCCCCGCGAGCACCGCCAGCATGCGCCGGTTCAGTCGCGTGACCGGGCGCGGCGAAGCGCGCAGGGCCAAGGTATCCGGGTCGGCCTTCTCGGGTGTTTTCGGTGTGGCAGACGTGCTCATGCTCAATGCCTCCGCGCCGTGCTGTCCACGCCATCGGTGCGCTCAATGCGAACCACAGCAGCCTTGTCCGTGCCCAGCCGCAGCTCGGCCGCGCCGAACAACCGATCCACCACGTAGTACGGCGAGCGGAAGCGATAGTTCACGAGCTGGCCATCACCCTGCTGCCCGATCACGAACAGCGGCGGCAGCTCGCCCTGCGCGATGCCGACCGGGAACTGGATGTAGACCCGCTCGCCATCGTCGAAGGCGCGCAGCGGTTTCCATGGTGGGCTGTCCCCGGAGATGGCGTAGCGGAACTTGATCTGCTCCAGCGACAAGCCCGAGTCCACCGGCGCTGCCGCCTGAGCCTGCTGCGCCTGCTTCCGCAAGGCCAGCATGCGGTCCTTCGGGTAGTCCCACGACGCGGATGCCATCCACGCCTGAGGCGTCGAGGACAGTTCGAGCAGGTAGGTGCGGCGATTGGTGGTGATGACCAGATTCGTCTTCAGCCCCACTCGCGTAGGCTTCACGAGGATGTTCACGCGCAGGCTGGCGCCCGCACCGCTGGCCGTGTCGCCCACGATCCAGCGCACCGTGTCGCCGGCCGAGACCGTCACCAGTTCCTCTCCCTCCTGTAAGGCGATGACGGTGACGCGGCCTGGACTCGTGTAGACCTGATACAGCGCGCCATCGGCGTAGGGCCAGACTTGGATGGCGTTGATGTAGCCTTCGCGGCTGGGGGACACGCGCGCCTCTGCATTGGCGCGCGCCACACGGATTCGCTCATCGGGTGATTCAGCGATTGGCTTGTCTTCGGGCGGATTTCCCAAGACCTTCAACTGTTCGGGCAGCGGTAGAGTTTTCGGCACTTCGACTACCTCGATGGGCTTGGGTGGCTCCGGCAGAGCGTGCGCCGCGATGGGTTCGTCCAGCGTGATGTCCGGCGGCGGCTTGCCGTGTGTGGCGCAACCGCTGACAGTCACCAAGGCGGCGCTCAGGATCAACGGCAAAACGTAAATACGGATTTGGGTTTTCATGGTTTCTTAGCTCCTTCGGTCGCGTCGAGTTCACGGCTCCAGGAAAGGCCGTTCACGTAAATGCCCAGCGGGTTCTTGCGCAACCGCTCTTCGGTGCGGGGTGGCTGCAACACCATCGACAGGACGGCAGTCCAGCGCTCGGTGCCCGAGGGCGAACCGTTCGCGTAGTTGCGCTCGATCCAGCGCACCTGGAACGAGGATTCGCTGGCGCGAACCACACTGGTGATTTCCACGGCCGTTGAGCTCTGACCGATGCGCGCGAAAGGATCGTTGGTGCGTGCGTAGTCGTTCAGCGTGGCCGCACCCTTGTCCGTCGTGTAGTCGTAGGCTTCGAGCCAGTTTTGGCGAACGACGATCGGGTCGATCGACAGCGAACGCACGTCGGTGAGGAAACGCGCCAGGTGGTAGGCGATCTGCGCGTCGTTCGGCTTGTAGGGCGTGGCCGCTTCGCCGACCGCGCGCACTTGGCCGCCGGCGGCCACCTCTACCACATAAGGCGTGACGATGGATTGCGCTGAGCGCCACACCAGACCGCCCGCCATCAGCAGTGCCAGCGAGAGACAGCCAAAGGCCATCAAGCGCCAGTTCTTCGCTTGTACGCGGGCACTGCCGATGCGCTGGTCCCAGACCTGCGCGGCGGCTTGGTAGGGGGTGACGGGTTCGGGCGTTTCCGAGTAGCGCACCTGGGGTCGTTTGAATCGCATGAATTTATCTCCTCAAGGGTCCGAGTCGTCGCGCAGGCTCGGGCTGGCGCCGCTGCCGCCGTGGTCGCCTGAGCGCAGGGTGTGTGCCGCCGTCGAGACCGCATGGCTTGCTTGCTGTTTGCGCCGCATTTGTTTGGCCCAAGCTGGCTCTGCCGCAGGGGGCTTGGCTTCAGCCGATTCGGTAGAGCTGGCTGCCGCCGCAGGCGCAACAGCCTCCGCGACGAAATTCGCTACACGGTCCTTGACCGCTTTCGCACCGACTGCGACGCGCTGGCCGACAGCACCGGCACCGCTCTTGGCCACATTGGCGAGGCCCGCGCGAGCAGCACGAACACTGCCACCACCCGATGCCGCGGCACCGGCCTGGTAAGCGGACTTCGCACCGCTTGCCATTGAGTTGGTCGCGCGGCTGGCCGATGCGGCGCTACCGATGGCCGCGCGAGCGGCACCCGGCACCATGCGCGCACCCGCCGCTACCGCTGCGCCACCTGTTGCGATAGCGGCACCACCGGCTACCGCCAAACCAGCGCCACCTAGCGCCGTTCCGGCCGCCGCACCCGCGCCGAGCTGTGGTGCGCCTGATACCAGTCCGGTGGCAATTCCCGGCCCGAAAATGCCCAGTCCCAGCATTGCCAGTGAAGCCAGCATGATGGTCAGCGCCAGGTCGATGGATGGCTCGGTGCTGGGCGGTGTTTGAAACTGTGCAAACAGTCCCGTGCCGATGCCGACGATCACCGCCAGTACCAGTACCTTGATGCCTGACGATACGACGTTGCCCAATACGCGCTCGGCCAGAAACGCGGTCTTGTTCCATAGCGCAAACGGCACCAGCACGAAACCCGCGAGCGTGGTCAGCTTGAATTCGATCAGCGTCACGAAGAGCTGCACCGCGAGCACGAAGAAGCTGACGATCACCACCAGCCAGGCGAGAAACAGCACGCTGATGACATCGAGGTTCGCGAACACCTCGGGGAAGCCTGTCAGGTCGCTGATCTGCGCCATGATCGGTTGCGCAGCATCGACGCCGACCTTGGCCAGATGGCCCGGCTGCAGAAACTGCGCTTGCGTCAGCGTGGAACCCGACGCCGCCAGCCCGAGACCGGCAAACGAGTGGAACAGGATGCCTGCCAGATTGTTGAAGTTGCCGATGATGAAAGCGAAGGCGCCGACATACAGCGTCTTCTTGATCAGCCTGCCGATCACGTCCTCGCCGCCCATGGCCCAGAACAGCCCGGCCAGCGTCATGTCAATCACCACCAGCGTCGCGGTGAGGAACGCCACCTCGCCATGCAGCAGCCCGAAACCCGAGTCGATATAGTGCGAGAAGACATCGAGGAATTGGTCGATGACCGACAGGTCGTTCATGGCTCAGTCTTTCGGTGCAGAAGCTGGTGCAGCCGGTGGTGTTGGCGTGTACGGCGTGCCGCTGCCCATGAAGCGCCGCCGCGTGGCTTCGGCGGCCCTGTTGCACAGGGCGTCCCCCACCTTGTCGTGGTCGGCCTTGCACTGTGCGCGGACTTCCTTCAAGCGCTCCGGATTCGCCATCAGCGATTCGACGGACTCGACGGGTGCCGGTTTGCCGCACGCGGCCAGCAGCACGGTGCAGGCGGCAGCGATGAGAAGGGTTTTCATGATCACGTTTTCTCAATTGCCGTAGTAGTTGACGGTGTACGGCGTATAGGGCGTGCCCTCGCCCTGGAAGCGCCGGCGCACTTCACGCGCACGTTCCTGCACCGCGACCTGCCGCGCCTGTTCCAGGGCGGTAGCACGATCTTGGGTGATCTGAAGCTGCTGCGCCTGAATCGCCTGCCTGGCTTGCAAGGCAAGCAACTGGTTCGTCGCCTGAGTGGCTTGCAATGCACCGACCGCCGACTGGCTGCGGTTCACGAGGTCGGTCAAGGTCTGCTCGTCTGACGCGAAGTTCTGCACCGCCTGCGACTGCACCTTGGTCGCGGTGCGCAACGCCTCCAACGAGTTGTGCCAGCGTGTGCGCGCATCGGTAGCCATCTGGCTACCCGAGGCGGAGGCGGTGTAGGCATCGGGATAAAGCCGCGCGAACTCGGTTTCCATCTGCGACACATTGAAGGCCAGCCCCTGTGCCTGCTGGATCAACTGGTTCGTCGCGGATAGCGCCGAGCGCAGTTCATTGAGCGCGCTGAAGTTCAGGCCTGTCAGGTTTTTCGCCTGGTTCATCAGCATCTGCGCCTCGTTCTGAAGCTGCCTGATCTGGTTGTTGATCTGTTCCAGTGTGCGCGCCGCGGTCATGATGTTCTGCGTCAGGTTTGACGGGTCGATCACCACCCATACCGCCTGAGCAGCGGGCATCACGGCCATGAGTACGGCGGCTGCGATGGCAATCAAGGTCTTTTTCATGGTTGCTTCTCCTTTGGAGTGAAGGGAAAGGACGGGATCAGATCGGCAGCCCAGTCGAGGCCGCGATGCCGCAGCCAGGCGGCCGCGAAGTCCGCAGGTGGCACCGACGCGGAAACGACATCGATGGCACGCTGGTCTTCGGGCTTGGCTGTACCAGCAAACGCCAGCGTCACCGGCCCGAGCCCGAGGTCGAAGACGCGATTGCCGAGCCGCGACTGGTAGTAGTAATCGCGCTTGGGTTGTGCGGTCGCCACGATCTCGATTTGCCGCGCATTGAGACCGAAGCCTTCATAGATGACGCGAATCTGCGGCTCGGTCGCCTGCGGGTTGGGCAGGAAGATACGGCTCACGCAGCTCTCGACAATGGCCGGCGCGATGGTCGAATCCTTGATGTCCGCCAGCGACTGTGTGGCGAAGATGACAGAGACGTTCTTCTTGCGCAGCGTCTTCAGCCACTGCCGGATGCGCGCGGCGAATACCGGGTCGTCAAGGAACAGCCAGGCCTCATCGAGGATCAATAACGTCGGGGCACCGTCGAGTCGTTCCTCGAAGCGCGCGAACAGGTAGCGCAGCACGGCGAGCGCCGCCGCCTTGCTGTGCATCAGCTCTTCCATCTCGAACGCTTGCACGTCAGCGAAACCGAGTCGATCCTGGTCGGCGTCAAGCAACTTGCCGTGCGCACCGCCCAGCACATAGGGTTGCAGTGCTTGCCGCAGCGCATTCGATTGCAGCAGTACCGACAAGCCGGTCAGGGTGCGCTGTTCGAGCGGCGCGCTGGCGAGACTGTTCAGCGCCGACCACACGGTATCCTTCTCGTCCGGACCGACGGCCACGCCTTCGTGAATCAAGCGGTCTTCAATCCACTCCGCCGCCCAGGCGCGATAGCTGTCCTGGTCGATACGGGCTAGCGGCTGAAAGGCGATGGCGCCGTCAGCGCCCAGGTCATAGTGCTCGCCACCCAGTCCGAGCACGGTGGCGCGAATCGAACACCCCATATCGAAAGCGAAGATGCGCGAACCGGCGTATCGGCGGAACTGCAATGCCAAAGTGGCGAGCAGTACCGACTTGCCTACGCCAATGGGGCCGACCACCAAGGTGTTACCCACGTCGCCGATATGCGTGACCAGCCGGAACGGTGTCGCGCCGTCGGTGCGCGTCACGATCAGCGGCGGACCGTCAAGATGCGCATTGCGCTCCTGCCCGGCCCACACCGCCGACACTGGCATCATGTGGGCCAAGTTCAGGGTCGAGACGATCGGTTGGCGCACGTTGGCGTAGGCATGGCCGGGAATGGACGACAGCCAGGCATCGACCGCGTTCAGGGTCTCGGGAATAGTGACGAAGCCCCGGCCCTGAATGGTTCGCTCCACGGCGCGCAGCTTCTCGTCAGCGGCAGTTGCATCGGCATCGAGCACCGTCACGGTGGCCGTGACGTAGCCGAATGAAACCTGGTCACTGCCCAACTCCTGTAAGGCTGCATCGGCGTCTGCCGCCTTATTCGACGCATCCGAATCAACCAGCGGACTCTCCTGCTGAAAGATGGTCTCGCGCAGTAGCGCGACGATGTTCTTGCGCTTGGCGAACCACTGGCGGCGCAAGCGCCCCAGCTCGCGCTCGGCCTCGGCCTTGTCAAGGCACAGGAAGCGAGTGCTCCAGCGGTAGGCGAAGCCCATCCGGTTCAAGTCGTCGAGCAGTCCCGGCCAGGTCGAGGTCGGGAAGCCACGCACCGACACCACGCGCAGGTGTTGCGCGCCAAGCATCGGCGCAAGCCCGCCCGTTAGCGGTTCGTCGGCCAGCAGCGCATCGAGGTGCATAGGCACCTCGGGCACGGCCACTGGATGTCGGCGCGTGGACACGCAGGCATGCAGGTAGGTCAATGTCTGGCCGTCGTCGAGCCAGGCGATCTCCGGCATCACGCCTTCGAGCAGGCCGAAGAAGCGTTCGGTCTCCGACACGAAGCCCTCTAGCCGCTCGCGCCAATCCACGCCTTCGACCTTGGTGTTCTCGTACAGCAGCTTCGCGGCGCGGGCCGTCGATTCCTCGGGCGGCAGGTACAGCAGCGTCAGGTGATATGCGCTCTCGAAGTGGCTTTCGGCTTCCTCAAAACCGGCGCGGCGCTCTTCATCGACCAGCCAGGACAGGGGTTCTGGAAATACCGATTCCGGATAGTCCGCCGCTTCGCGTCGTTCGGCTTCCACGAATAGCGCCCAGCCCGACCCAAGCCGACGCAGCGCGTTGTTCAAGCGCGCCGATGTGGCAACCAGTTCGCCCTGTGTGGCGCTGTCCAGGTCTGGCCCGCGAAAGCGCGCGGTGCGCTGGAACGAGCCATCCTTATTCAACACGAAGCCTGGCGCGACCAGTCCGGCCCAAGGCAGCCAGTCGGCCAGCAGCGCGGGGCGTTTGCGGTATTCGGCAAGGTGCATCATGATCTTCGCCTCAAACGTCCAACAGCGTGCGGTGCTTGATGTGCCGCGCGAACACGGCCATGAACTGCGCATCCAGCCGCGCGCCCCAGACCGCTAGCGAGTGCCCAACAATCCACAGCGCAATACCGGGCAGCCAGAGTTGCAGCCCGAGCCCCACGGCGGCGGCCAGCGTGCCGTTGGCAATCGCCACGGTGCGCGGTGCTCCGCCCAGCAGAATGGGTTCGGTCAACGAACGGTGCAGCGGCACCTCGAAGCCGGATGCGTCTGCAGGCAGCGCGTTCATGCCAGCACCGCTCCGCCGCTGAAACTGAAGAAGGTCAGGAAGAATGATGAGGCGGCAAACGCGATCGACAGGCCGAAGACGATCTGCACCAGCTTGCGGAAGCCGCCGCTGGTGTCACCGAAGGCTAACGTCAGCCCGGTGGCAATGATGATGATCACCGCGATGATCCTGGCCACTGGCCCCTGGATCGAATCCAGCACGGATTGCAGCGGCGCCTCCCACGGCATGTTCGAACCGGCGGCATGCGTGGGCAACGCGACGCAGAGCAGCAGCGCCGCCATGACGATGATCTGCATGCCGACCTGAAGCCGGGTGTTGTGCAGAAGCGGATTTACGGAAATACGGGGTTGCGTCATGACGGCTCTCCAGTGATTAAAGAAAGGGATGGGAAGGAAGACATTTGCTCCATGCTTAGCTGGTAGCCGTGGCTGTCGAAGCCGATGACGCGGGCGATTTCCTGCACGCGGCGTGCATGGCCGCGACCGGCGATGTAGACGATGACGTTGACCGCTTCGGCGATCAGCGCGCGTGGTGGCGTCACGGCGACTTCGAGGATCAGTTGTTCCAGGCGCAGCAACGCGCCCGCAGCGGAACCGGCATGGACGGTGGCGATACCTCCCGGATGGCCCGTGCCCCAGGCCTTGAGCAAGTCCAGTGCTTCGGCGCCGCGCACCTCACCGACGACGATGCGGTCTGGGCGTAGCCGCAGGGTCGAGCGCACCAGCTCGGCCATGGTCACGACACCCGCGCGAGTGCGCAGTGGGACATGGTCGCGCGCGGTGCATTGCAGCTCCACCGTGTCTTCCAACACGATCACGCGGTCTCCGGTGGCGGCGATTTCGTCGAGCAGGGCATTAGCCAGCGTGGTCTTGCCGGTGCTGGTACCACCCGCGATCAGGATGTTCTGGCGTTCGCGCACCGCGTTACGCAGGAATTCCGCCTGAGCCTCGGTCAGGATGCCGTCGGCCACGTAGGCATCGAGCCGGATCAAGCCGACCGCGCGCTTGCGCAGTGCGAAGACCGGCCCCGGCGTCACGGGTGGCAGCGCACCCTCGAAGCGTTCGCCGGTTTCCGGCAACTCGGCGGACAGCAGCGGCTTGCCCGCATGCACCTCGGCACACACATGCGCCGCGACCAGTCGGATGATGCGTTCACCATCAGCGGGTGTGAGGCAGACACCCAGCGGTTTGCGGCCACTGCCCAGCCGATCCACCCACAGCGAGCCGTCGGGGTTCAGCATGACTTCGACCACGTCGGTGTCGTTCAACGCTTTAGCGATGTCCGGCCCCATCGCCGTGCGCAGCATGCGGACGCGACGCTCCAGCGAGGCCGACACGCCCTGATCGCGCGGCGCGCTGCTCATGACGGCACTCCCGGCTCGTCTGTTGACGACACGGAGTTGGCGTTTTCCTGCAAGCCGAAGAACTGGCTCTGATCGGGCTGGATTTCCTCGACCACATCCTTGACCAGACTGCGTCCGCGCAGCAGATGCCGGCCAAGCTGTTCGACGAACTGCTCGAAGCGCGCCCGTCCTTGGGCGCGTGCCGCTTCCTGATGCGCTTCCGGCACGGGTGTGCTGACAGTGAGGAAATATCGCACGTAGAGCGCCAGCGTCTCGATCAGGATGTTCTGGTCGCGCTCCAGCTTGTCGAGCTGGCGGGATAGCCGATCCAACCGTTTGGCGATAGCCGCTTCGCGCTGGTCGCCGGAATCGGGCGAAAGGAACGATGCCAGCGCGGCGGCGATGATCGAGGACTTGGATAAGCCCTTCATGGTCGCCAGCTCGTCGAGCCGCCTGGCATGCTCGGGTTCGATGAAGAGGTTCAGGCGTGTGCGGCTCATAGCGCGATCCCGTCATCAGGGTCGAGAGCGGCCAGCCGCGCCGTGCGTTGCAGGCGTTGATCGAGCTGGGCGGGCAGGGGTAGCGGCAGGTCGTTGTCATCGAGCAGGCCCAGATCGTCCACCGCGTGTTCGGGCTCCGGTGTGAACGCGACTTCGGCCAGTTCCGGCTGCTGCTGGAGACCGCCGTCGTCAAGGGCCTCACCGTGCGCGGAGAAGACCAGACCAGGAATCGGCGCGGCGGGGATGGCCAGTCCGGCCCAGTCGTCGGGTCGTGCTGCCGGTACATCGGCGTAATGCCCAAGCAGCAATGGCGGCGGGGCCTGAACGCGCGTCTTGAAATTCGCATCCAGGTAGTAGCGAATCTTCTTGGCCTTGATCGGTGGATGGCCGGACACCATCACCACCTCATCATCAGGTGGGAGCTGCATGACCTCGCCAGGCGTCAGCAGTGGCCGCGCCGTCTCTTGCCGCGACACCATCAGGTGCCCGAGCCACGGGGCCAATCGGTGGCCCGCGTAGTTGCGCTGGGCGCGCAGTTCGGTCGCCGTGCCCAATGCTTCAGAAATGCGTTTGGCGGTGCGTTCGTCGTTGGTCGCAAACGCGATGCGCACGTGGCAGTTGTCGAGGATGGAGTGGTTCTGTCCGTAGGCCTTGTCGATCTGATTCAGCGACTGGGCGATCAGGAAGGCGCGCAGGCCATAACCCGCCATGAAGGCCAGTGCACTCTCGAAGAAGTCGAGCCGACCCAGTGCAGGGAATTCGTCGAGCATCAGCAGCAGCTTGTGGCGGCGGGCGACGCCGTCGCTGCCGTCGAGCGATTCGGTGAGTCGCCGTCCGATCTGGTTGAGGATCAGCCGGATCAGCGGCTTGGTGCGGCTGATGTCCGAGGGCGGCACCACCAGGTACAGCGACACCGGATGATCGGCATCGATCAGGTCGGCGATGCGCCAGTCGCAGCGTGAGGTCACTTCGGCCACGGTGGGATCGCGGTAGAGGCCGAGAAAACTCATCGCGGTGGACAGTACGCCCGAGCGCTCGTTTTCGCTTTTGTTCAGAACCTCACGCGCGGCGGATGCGACCACCGGGTGTGGCGTTTCGCCCAGGTGTCGCGTCGTCATCATCCGGTGCAGCGTCACCTCGAAGGGGCTGGCCGGATCGGACAGGAAATTAGCGACGCCGCGCAGCGTTTTGTCCTCGCTGGCGTAGAGCACGTGCAGGATCGCGCCGACCAGCAGGGCATGCGAGGTCTTCTCCCAGTGGTTGCGCCGCTCCAGCGCGCCTTCGGGATCGACCAGGATGTCGGCGATGTTCTGCACGTCGCGTACTTCGTGCATGCCGCGCCGCACTTCGAGCAGCGGGTTGTAGGCGGCCGACCGTGCATCGGTCGGGTTGAACAGCAGGCAATGCGAGAAGCGCGAGCGCCAACCAGCGGTCAAGGTCCAGTTCTCGCCCTTGATGTCGTGGATCACGGCGGAGCCGGGCCACGAAAGTAGCGTGGGCACCACCAGGCCTACGCCCTTGCCGGAGCGCGTGGGCGCGAAGGCCATTACATGCTCGGGGCCTTCGTGGCGCAGGTAGTCGCCGTCCTTGCGGCCAAGGAAAACGCCGGCAGGACCGGTCAGGCCGGAACGATGGATTTCAGCGGACAGCGCCCAGCGCGCCGAGCCGTAGGTCGTGACCAGCTTGGACTGCCGTGCGCGCCACACCGACATGGCGATGGCCACCATCGCACCAGCGAAACCGCTGCATGCCGCGATAGCACCACCACGCAGGAAAATGTCGGGCGCATAGGCGTCGAAGAAGTACCACCACTCGAACAGCCGCCAAGGGTGATAGACGGGCGTTCCCAGCAGGTCGAACCACGGCGCACCCAGGAGTAGCTGGTAGCCCAGTTGTGCTGCGGTCCATTGAGTGGCGCCCCACGTTCCCGCGATCACGATCCCGAACACCGCCAGAATCTGACCGAACAGCACACTGGTTCCCTGCATCACGACCCCCTGAATTGCACTCCTGCACAAATTGCGGACAACGATGTGCCGCAGGCGTGAGAGTGGGGGGCTAACGAGTGCCGGTCAAAGACCGTTATCGGGATAGTGGAGACGAAGAAGACAAGATTTCTAGTTGGGGAAAAACGGAGCGCATCACTGCAAACGACAGCGCGTTTCGGCGTGCATCGCGATTCGCCGAAAAATTATTGATGGATGCCGATAAGCAGGCACATTCCACCGCATACGACCGAAGCCATCCGATCGATGTGTGGTGCTCCGGGTCGAGGCATCAGTTCTGCGGTGCCGACTGCGGTGTGTATTTGCTTTTGCCGTTTCCCATGAAGCGTCGGCGGCGTGCTTCGCTCGCCGCGTTGCAGAGGGCATCGCCCATCTTCGCGTGGTCTTCCCTGCACAGGCGCTGTACTTCCTTGAGCCGTTCGGGATTGGCGACCAGTGATTCGACGGTATCCGTCGGTGCGGGCTTTTCGCAGGCGGTCAGAACGAGGGCCAACAGCAGTATGTCGGTTTTCTTCATGTCGTTTCCTTTTGATGTGGGCGTGTAAGCGTCTATCTCATGTCCCCGCACTTGAATTCGAGTTCTCTGCGGCAACCACTCGGGCGACGAAGCGGCTCAACGGTTCGGAGGGTTCCGTGTTGAGTCTTAGCAAGTAGGTGGTCAGCATGAGGGGTCGCCCCGCCAGCGGGCGAGCCACGACCTCCGGGTGGCGGCAGACCATCATGTGAGATTCACTGGCGAAGCTGAGCCCATAGCCAGCGGCCGCCAGCGTCAACATCAGGTCGAAGGTCGCCGCATGTTCGGCCACGACGGGTTCGGCATCGACAGTGCGCAAGATGCGTTCGACCTGTCGGTAGCAGCCTTCGCAGAACTCCGGGTGGCACAGCACCAGCGGGTAGCGGATCAGTTCCCCCAGCGGAATGCGTTTGTGCGCCAGCAGCGGATGACGCGCCGGAACGGCGATCACCAGCGGATCGTTCCACACGGACTGAACGACGATGCTTTCGCCGACCTCGTCCGCTTGGGCGAATCCAGCGTCATACAGGCCGCCGCGTAGGCCTTTCGCCTGTTCCGCCAAGGAAACCTCGAACAGGCGGATTTCGACATCGGGTTCCTCCTCGCGACACTGCGCCAGGAGGGCGGCGAGCCGCATTGGATCAATGCCGTCGGACAGCGCGATGCGCAACGTGCCTCGATAGCCGGTGGCGGCCGCCTTGGTGCTGGCGATGGCTTGTTCCAGCATGGACAGCACGCGGTGAGCTTCGTCCAGGAATACTTGTCCGGCCCAGGTCAGGCGAGTGCTGCGCGTGGTCCGCTCGAACAACTGCACGCCCAAGTCATACTCCAGATCCTTGATCGCTCGGGACAGCGGCGACTGTTCGATATGCAGTCGTTCCGCAGCGCGAGCGAAGTGTAATTCCTCGGCGACAGCGATGAAGTAGCGCAGGTGGCGCAATTCCATCTCAAGTCACCCCCTGGGTATACCAGGGCGACGCACCTTCATTACATTCTTGGGTGTTTGCGCGTATGAAGGTCACTGGAGCGTGTCCCCTGAACAATGCGATTCCGCGACTGCAGCGCCACGCCATCCAATGATCCGCCACCAGCCCAAGCTGCGAGCAACTTTGCGCCCACCAACGCACTGAGACACATGTCCGTAGCGTTGCTCACGTCGTATCCTGAGCGCGGGATCGAGCCACTGTCATCGCGATGGTGATGAGAAGAGCTGCCGCGGCGGCGGCTGCGCCCGCGTAGCCAACAGCCCCGACGCCGTGGTGGTCCACGATTCGGCCACCGAGCGTCGCGCCCAGGCCGATGCCGAGATTGCAGACTGAGATATTCAACGATATGGCGAAGGCTGCCGCCTCACGTCCAGCCCTCATGACGCGGACTTGACTGATGACGAATGCGGCCAGGTGCGCAGCGCCCCACAACCCGACTACGAGGCCGAGTAAACCCGACAGGCTTTGTCCCGCGGGTGCGACTACCGCCATGGCAAACGCCAGGGCGAACGCGACCCACGCCGTCGCCGCGAGTGGATCGCGATCAACCACACGCCCGGCAAGCCAATTCCCGAACACGCCGGCAAAGCCGAATCCCATCAGCGCCCAGCCGATCGTCGCTGCATCGAGATTGGCTAGGGCGCCGAGCAAGGCCGCGATATAGGTATATCCGGCAAACATCCCCGCGAACAGGATGCATGACAGCAAAAGATGCATCAGGAAAGCCGGCCGCCCCAGTAGGGAGGTCTCGGTCAGCATCGATGGCTGCTTCGCAATTTCCATGCGTGGAAACCACACGGCGACGAGACCCGCCGAGATGAGGCCGAGCAGCGCCAGGCCGACAAAGCTCGCAGGCCAACCCGCGTAGTCCGCGGCCATCGCACCGGCAGGAACGCCCAGCACCGTGGCGGCGACTACGCCGATATTGACGCGCGAGACTGCCCAGCCCTCACGCTCGGCACCTGCCAGGCGGGCGGCCGCCACGGCGGCGACGCTGGCAACGGCGGGCAGGGCGCAACCCTGCAACAGGCGGACGGCAACGATGATGGAAGAATGTGACGCCAACGCGATCGCGAGATTGCCGGCGGCGAAAACGATCGCCGCCGTGACAAGGACATGGCGCGGATCGCACCGGCCGGCCAGCATCGTCAGCGGCGGGCCGAGCAGCGCCGCAGCCAGCGCGAACCACGTGACGAACCAGCCGGCTTCGGCGAGTGACAGGTCGAGATCCTTCGCTATCGCCGGCAGCAGGCCCACGACGACAAACTCCGTCGTGACAATCACGAACATCGTGAAGGCGAGCAAGCCAATGGCTAGGGTGAAGGAGGGCGCGGGCTCTACTGCCCGCATCCGCGTTCCATCCAATCGACTGTCATGCGTTGGTGCCACCGTCGATGGTGAGACCGGCACCGGTCATGAAGCGGCTTTCCTCGCTCGCAATCCACGCGACGAGGCCGGCGATGTCGCGCGGTTCGGCGAAGCGGGGAATGGCCATCCGGTCGCGCTGCGCATCTGCGTACTCACCGTTGGCGGGATTCATGTCCGTGTCGGTCGAGCCGGGATGCACGATGTTGACGGTGATGCCACGCGGTCCGAGGTCGCGCGCCATGCCCTTGGTGAACCCGATAAGTGCCGCCTTGCTGAGGCTGTAGAGGCTTACTCCCGGCATGGGCACATGCTCGGCCAGGTTGCTGCCGATCGTGATGATTCGGCCGCCCTCGCCCATGTGGGCGGCGGCGGCCTGAGAGGCGACGAACACGGCCCGCACGTTGATGGCGACCGTCCGGTCGAAGTCGTCGAGCGTCAGAGCATCGAGTGTCTTGACGACGAAAATGCCGACGTTGTTGACGAGGATGTCGAGCCGGCCCAACTCGGCGACGGTGCGCTCCACAGCCGCCCGGACGGCGGCAGGGTCGGCGTTGTCCGCGGCGATTGCCAGACCGCGCCGACCAGCGCGCTCGATCTCCGCTATGACAGTGCGGGCCTTGTCGCCCGCACTGATGTAGGTCAGCGCGACGTCCGCCCCCTCGCGCGCCAGACGCCCAACGATCGCGGCGCCCATGCCTCGGCTCCCGCCGGTCACCAGCGCCACTTTGCCTCTCAACCCAGTCATGTCAATTCTCCTTTATGTATCGACCGATACAGAATATAATCCCCAATCGAACTTCGATCAAGCGATTTATTTGTCGATCGACACAGAAAAGGAGCTTGTTCATGACAGAGCGAGGTAGACCGCGCAGTTTCGACCGCGCAGCCGCCCTGCGACGGGCGATGGAAGTGTTCTGGGCGCAGGGGTATGACGGCACGTCCATGTCGGATCTGATAGCCGCGATGGATGTCAATTCACCCAGCATCTACGCTGCCTTCGGCTGCAAGGAGGCGCTATTCCGCGAAGCGGTGGCGCTCTATCGCGCTACCGAAGGCGGGCGAATCTGGAGCGCCGTGACAACCGCGCCGTCCGCGCGCGCGGCGATCGAAACCGTGCTGCGCGCAAGCGCCGAAGAATTTACCCGACCCAGCAAGCCACGCGGCTGTCTCATCGTGCTCGGAGCGCTTAATGCCGACGACGGAAATGAAGCCGTGCGCCGAGAGTTGCAAGAGTTTCGTGCGGAAAACATGACAATGCTCCTCCGACGCCTCAAGCGCGGCGTCGCCGAGGGAGAGCTACCGAACGGTCCGGACTGGCGGGCAATCGCCGCTTTCTACATTACGGTTCAGCAGGGTATGTCGATCCAGGCACGCGACGGCGCTTCGCGCAAAGCTCTCCTCGCTGTCGCTGACTGCGCCATGGCGGCGTGGGACGGCCTCGTCTCTTGTCGTCGCGACGGAGGAGCCTTGTGATGGAAGACGCCTGCGGGGCGGTCGCGCGCTGGTTGGCTGATGCCTTTGTGGAACTATTGAGTTGGTGGATCGAGCAACGCACGCCGCTGCCGCCGAAAGAACTGGCAGCGTTGTCCAACGAACCGTCACGGCCGGCGCTGGAGCAGCCTCGCCTGTCTTCCTGACTGCGCTGATGGCCATCGAAGTTTGTGTAGGGTTGGAATGCGTGGTATTCCCCACAGTGGGTTCGGGTTGACAAGCTGCGCCGAGCGTGGAGACTTCACGCAACGTTTGGCCCGCGCGACCGCCCGAACTCCCACGCCACCCCGTTGCCGCGCACAACGGCAGTCATGGTTTGTCCGGTCCGTTGTTCGATCACCGGTTTCCATGGCACCAGGCTGAAGCCCGTGCCGTCGTCGAGCATCGCAAAGCGACCGCTGGCGAGTTGCACGCTGCGGTGGTACACCCCAGTCACGCGCTCGCCGTCTGCCACCGGTCGATGCGCCAGTCCGGTCTCCGTGGCGATGTCCTGCGCCGCCGCTGTGACTTCGCGCCCACGTAGCGTCGCCAATAGATTGCGCGCCAGAGTCACGCGTTGTCCGCGTCGCTCGGCCAGTCCTTGATCGACAAGGAAATCGGCGCGCTGCCGTAGCGCATCGCGCACCTCGCCGCCGAAGCCGTTGTCGGCGATACCGCTGGCGCCGCCGATCAATTGCCGATCCAGCCAGGTCGCACCGATCACGCGCGCCTGTCGCTCGATGGGCAGGTGCGAACGCAGTTCCACCGACACGGCACCCAGCCGCTGCATGTCGTATTGCCGACCTTGCTCGGGCAGGTCTACTGGTACGCGCCAAATGCCTTCGGCCATGCGTTCCACAATGCCCGCCCGGCGCAGCGCTTCCAGGCGGCGCACATGGGCATCGACTACTTCTTTGGGGTCGCGCTCGGGTGTGGCCTGAACCTTGGCCATCGTCAGGTGATGGTCGGCGCGATACAGGCCATCGACCGCGAGTGCGGCAATGTTCTTGTCGGCGGTGCGAACCTCGGCCGAACCGCGTGCGTCCACCACGGCCCCGACCGGATACCGCTCCAGTTCAACCTTGGCATTCAATGCAACATAGTGGGCTTTGCCGTCGACGCCATCGATCACCAGATAGCCTCGGTCATACAGTTCGTCAGCCATGCCCTTGGCCGCTACGCGACCGACCACAGGGCGAGTGTTTTCACCAGGTTCGAATACCGTCAACTCGCGTGGCACACCGCTCATGGCTCGCTGCATGGTGCGCACGATGTCGCCACGCTCACCCATGGTCCGCAGAACCTGCTCTGCATCCGCGTGGACGGCCCACACACCGGGTGATGACTCGTGCGCCAAGTCCATGCGTTGCAAGCGTTGCAGTCGCCCGATCAATAGCACGCGCTGCTGCCTGCGCTTGGGGTCTTCGGTGGGTTGATTGATGTGGACCAACCCACCTTGCGCTTCGCGTTACAGCGTGCGGTCCAGGCTGGTCCAGCGCTCCTGATCGACCTCCCGCCGCAGGCTCTGCTGGATCTCCAGCTCGGTGCGCGGCCCCAGCCATTCGGTCGCCAATTCGGCGGCTCGTTCGCGCATCCCTTGCGCGATGTAGTCGCGGGAAATAATCAAATCCTTGCCCGTATCGTCCTTGCCGCGCAGCACGATGTGGGTGTGCGGGTTGTCGGTGTTCCAGTGGTTCACCGCCACCCAGTCCAGGTTCGTTCCCAGATCGGTTTCCATGCGGCTCATCAAGTGACGGGTGTAGGTGCGAAGCTCGTCGAGCTGCTCGGCATCCTCGGGGGAGACGATGAAGCGGAACTGGTGCCGGTCCTCCCGACCGCGTTCCTCGAAGGCCACCAGGTCAGCGTTGTCAGTTGTCGGTCCATAGGCCTGGCCCGGTTCGCCATCGCGGCCTACGCCCTCGCGCTCGATGTAGCGCAGATGCGTGGTGGTCGAGCGTGGCCCGGCCTGCTTGTGATTTACCAGCCGGGTCTTGATGGTGACGCGCCGTGAGCCAGGCTGCGCAGAGCGGCCGGTGAAACGGGCGGCTACATGCCCGCGACCAAGGCGTGCGCCGGGCCGGGCTCCCGACTTGTGTACTGGCTTGCCGCCAGCCTTGCTGACCTCCTTGAGCACCTGGGAAACGAACTTCTGCTGGCGGTTCTTGGGTGCGCCGGGGCGGACGCGGAAATGGTCATCGTCCTGGTTGCTCACGGCATGAACTCCAGCGCAATGCGGCCAAGTCCAGCGGACAAAGCACGCGGATGGGTCAATGCTGACGCGAACTTCGCGCCGTCAGCGGCACAGCGCCGCAAGCAGCGTGTGCCGCGCCAACCCGCGTGCAGACAAGTCTTTCGACGCGACGAAGTGCCGCGTCCTTTTATCTTGCCCTCCGTCTTTCCCGATCGCTGGCGCGACCGGCGCAGACGGGTGGGCTGCGATCGTCTGCACGGGTGAAGCACCGCAGCCGCAGGCTGTGGTGCAAGCGATGTGCAGTTGGACTGCAAGAAGACCGGCGGGTAGCGTGGCACGTTCATGGCGTGTCCCACGTCCATAACGGCTGCGCGCTGCCGATTACGGCGGAGACAGCAATTGGACCAAAGTAGCGGCTGTCAAACGATGCCGGATTCGTCGAGCTGAGCAGGAACAGCTCGCCATCATGAAGCCGCCGACATTCCTGCCAGGCAGACAGTGGACGGCCACGGCCATCGACTCTATGGAGGCCAGCGACTGCCACGCCGTCGATGCGAACGATATGCTTCTCGATGCATACCTGCTGCGGTGACATCGCGCCGATGCGCTTGAGCACTGGAATGTGCTCAGGCAGATAGCCACGCTGCGCAGCCAGCGCGGCGGCATCTGCCGGAAGCCGGGCGAGCACGATGTTGCCGACGTGCAGCGAGCCGGGCGGGCCGATGCGATACCAGCCAAGCGGTACGCTGTCGCTGGGGTTGTAGACGAGGCGCGCAGCGGGCGTATGGTCAGACGGCCAGGCGAGCGCAGCGATGCCAAGGACGGTCAACAGGACGACGCCCCAGCGATGGGCGCGGGTATTCATCGCAGCACCTCGCCAGCGAGGTAAGCGGCATGCCGTTCAACCGTGTAAGCCGGTAGTGATAGGCGCGCAGACAGCCGATTGCCCACCGTGAGCCAGTACGCGGGCGACACCGCTGCCAGATCGATGCCCATCGCTTCGATGGCGTCGATCTGTGGCAAAACCGCCTGTACCTGCCGCTCGCCCTCGGCGCACAGTAGCAGGCGCGCACCCGGTTGGATGCCCGCGATGCGCTGTACCGCATCGAGCGGTGTGCACGCCTGCAGCACCATGAACTGCCAGCGTGTCGTGCCGTAGTCGTTGGATTCCCAGCGCACGCGACAGAACAGCGCAGCAGGGAGGAACACCGCGCAGCGCCGCCAGCGGTCCAGTCGCAGTTCGCGAACCGGATGACCGAAGCGCAGGTACAGGTTGATCCGGTGCTCGACGAAGGCGAGCGAAACGCGCGTCAACGGCGTGTCGCTCGGCACGCTCGATAGCACGGGGCGAGGCGGCGGCTGCATACCTTCGAGTGCGTTGGACAAGGCATTCATGACTGCTGCTCCGGGAAATGTTGTTCCAACAGGTCGCGCAGCATTTCGGCGACCGTGATGCCTTGCATGAAGGCGGCGACCTTGATGCGGGCGCGCATGGCCGGCGTCACGTCGAGGGTCAGCCGGGCGGTGTAGAGATCGGTCTTGCCGATGTCTGCACCATCGCCCTGGCGCACCCAAGCGTCAGCCTGGGGATTGGCGGGCGGACGCGCACCGATCGCAACGCGTTTACCGTTTTTCATCGCGCCATCCTCAAGGCTTCATCTGTGAGCGCCGCGATCTCGCGCGCGGCAATGCTGTCTACGTCGAGTTCGCGCGCGAGCTGACCTCTGGCCACGCTGTCGGCAAACACGATGCGCTGCCGAACTTCCGAGAGTAGAGATGGCAACGGTTGATCGGCGAGTGCGCTGCGCGCCTCGCGTCCGATCACCGTGGAGCTGACGCGCCGGTTGATGATGAAGGCCGCGCGCAGCGCTGGCCGGAACACCTGCGCTTCGCGAATCAGCGACACCATCTCGGCGCTTGCCCATACGTCGTAGGGACTGGGCTGAACGGGAATCAGCACCAGGTCCGCCGCGAGCAGCGCGGAGCGCGCGAGGGCGGCAATTCGGGGTGGGCCATCAATCACGATGTGATCGCAGCGTCTGGCGAGTTCTGGCGCTTCCTGATGTAGAGTTTCCCTTGCCAAACCGACGGCACCGAACAGCCGGGGCAAACCGTTCTGGCTGCGGCGCTGCGTCCAGTCGAGTGCCGAACCCTGGGGGTCGGCATCGAGCAGGATCACCGATCTGCCTTGCATCGCCAGCTCACCGGCGATGTGCGTGGCGAGGGTTGTCTTGCCGACCCCGCCTTTCTGGTTGAGCAGCGCGATGATCATGATGCGCTGCCTCGGTTTATCCACAGCGCGCGGGGTCTTCTTATCGTTAGTTTTATAGATTCAAAGTTAGAACCTAAGTTAGGAAGCGCCGAAACCACTGCTGTGCAGAGCTTTGCGATGCGTTCGCACTCCCGATAGCACGATAGAGCTACTCCTGATGGCACGAGGATTCTCACTCCCGTTAGCACGACTGGATTCACCGTTTTTCCACAGGCACTGCGCCGGCACCGAAGCTGCCACCGGGCCGCAGCGGTGCCGTGGACGGCACGGCGTGGAAGGTCAACACTTCCGGCCCATGCCTCGGCCGCAAGATGGCGAGCGTGTAGCCCGGCAAGGGTTGCCGTGCCACGATGCAACGCAGGTCGTAGGCGAAGTCGGTGAAGCGCGCCAGGCTGCCGGACTTGCGGTGCAAGTGCGGGAAGTCGAAGCGCCAGCCCTCGCGCTGCCAGCCGCCGTGCTTGCGCACCAGGCGGTACAGCCAGCGCTCGATGCCGCCGGTCAGGCGGAAGTAGTTGGCGTCGATGGTCAGCACCAAGCTCTCGTCGAACACGCCGGCATAAAACCAGTCCGGCAGGATCAGCTCGATGCCCAGCGGCCGGCCGTGGCCGTCCGCGCGCTCCTTCCATTCGTTGATCCACGAGAAGCGGTGCAGGCGCCGCGCATTGGGTTGGCGGATGGAGGTGGCCACGCTGGTGGACTGCAAGCGGTCCAAGGCGGCTTTGAGGCGCTGGTAATCGCGTAGCGACGTGCCGCGACCGATGAAGCGCAGGATTTCGTAGGGCGTGGCCGCCATCAGCCGCGACGAGCGAATCCCCGCATCGCGCGCCTCGACGATCTGGCTGGCGGCCCAGATCAGGATGTCGGCATCCCAGATGGTCGCGATGCCATGCTCGGCCGTACCTTCGACCCGCACCGTCACGCTGCTGGTGCGGAAGTCGATTGGCACCGTGCGCTTGCTCTTGGCCAGCGAGAAGAACGGATAGGCCATCAGGTCTTGCGCATCGCGCGCCGGCAGTTCGCCCGAGAAAGCATGGAACAGTTCGAGCTGCTCGCGCTGCGGATCGCGCCTGATGGCCATCGACAAAGGTGTCCATCGACGATCAGCGCGCGCCGGGACGGCGCGCGACGTGTTGTTCGGTGTACTGAGGATCGGAGGTCATCTCGAAGCTACGCGCATCGGCCCACGCTTCGAGATCGGCAACGGCGTACATCACGCGCCGGCCGAACTTCCGAAGCAAAGACAAGTTAATGAGAGGCATTTCCACCGATTGCACAGGCAATCATGAAGTGATGGCAAGATAGGTCAGACCGTGAGTGGCGTAACC
>LNFM01004262.1_pt1 | contig 29121 bp, 26 predicted proteins | sample 596031 | NCBI WGS metagenome assembly LNFM01 (sample SAMN04254537, study PRJNA301005) | activated carbon metagenome | isolation source: dual media filters at the Ann Arbor, Michigan drinking water treatment plant | place: USA: Ann Arbor
CGTTGAATATGTTGCTGCCCACCACATTGCCAATGGCAATGTCGGTTTTGCCATCAAGCACGGCCCCCACACTCACGGCAACCTCGGGTGCGCTGGTACCGAACGCAACGATCGTCAGACCCACGACCAGCGGGCTGATGCCGAACGACAGAGCCAGCTTGGAAGAGCCGCGCACCAACAGGCTGGCACCCAGAACGAGCAAGGTGAGGCCACCAAAAAATAGAAGTATGTTCATAGCCACGTACTGTAGCCAAGAACGGTCAGACACGGGCCAACACCCCGTTCGGATGGCACTTTCCAAGTGCTTGCGCTGCCCGCAGAAGGGGCGTTGGCGACAGCGATCTCATGGACCACCTAGACCTTCGGGAATAACTCGCGACGTGCTGCGGCGGTGATCGCGGCCACCGCCGGGTTTGAAATTCGCCGCTCGATCGAAATGGCATAGAGCTCCTCCATGAGTTCTGAGGCTGTACCCAACTGAACCACGAGGTACTGCGCTTCAATCTCTGAAGCAAGGACTGCGGGTCCGGCAAACACACCAAACCCCTGACGCCCGAATGCCTTGGTCAGGGCGCCATCGTCAAACTCTGCCGCGATGCGAGGGACCACACCCTGGTCGCTGAGCCATGCGTCCAGACGTGGGCGCAGCACCGAATCGGGGTTGGGCATGAGCCAGGGCAAACGAGCAAGACAGCCGGGAAAGCGGGCGCGAGTCTGTCTCAACGAAATCCCTTCGCCCTTGAGAAGCTTTGGCGACGCAAAGAAGCTGACAGCCGTTCTTCCCAGCAGGTGGGTGAAGGCCTTGACGCTCAAACCGGTCGGCATGGGCACATCCGACACCACGAGGTCAAGACGGTGAATCGCCAGTTCGGCCAACAGAGCGGTCAGCTTGCCTTCAACACAGACCAATCGAGCGCTGTCGGGCATCGCCAGAGCCGGTTCGAGCACATGGCACGCAATGGACTTCGGCACCGAGTCCACCACACCAACCCGAAACGTTCTCTGCCCGGACTCGCATGCTCAGTCTGCAAGGCCTCTTGCAAGGCGGAACCCAGCGCGAAGACTTCGTCTGCGCACCGCAGGACCATGCGCCCCGTGTCGGCGGGCTCCATACCACGCCCCACCTTGCGCAGGAGCGGTTTGCCCAAGCGCCCTTCAAGCTGTTTGATCTGCCCGCTCAGCGTTTGAGGGGAGAGGTGCAGTTGAGCGCTGGCCCGGGCAATGCTGCCCTCGCGCAACGAGGTCCAGAAGTAGAGGAGGTGCTTTTAGTTCATGCAAAAGCATCGCTTTATTCGATCTGTTTCACATCAAAAGTGAGTTTATCTCGAATCAACGAGTGCTTAGAGTTGTCTTGTGCAGTGAGACCACCTTTCGTTTCGAGGAAGGCACGGCACCAACTTGGAACACCACGCCAATGTCGTCATCGAGGAGTCTTTCATGCAATGTCCAGTCTGTGCCTCTTCTTCCCTCGTCATCACGGAGCGCTCAGGTATTGAAATTGATTGCTGCACCCAGTGCCGTGGTGTGTGGCTAGACAGGGGAGAGTTGGAAAAGTTGATCAAACGATCGGCAGCCATGCATGTTCCACGCCGCCAGTTTGCAGATCTGGATGAACCCGACCCGGGGATGCGCTGGCCACAGCGGCGCAGGTCGTGGCTCGGTGACATCTTCGAGTGAGCGCCGGTTGAATTCGCCTTGAAAGGAAGACATTCATGAGGTCTTACCCCGTCAACAGTGGGCAGGCGGCAGCCCGCCTGATCGCACTCGCTGTTCTGGCCGATGGCCATTTAAGTACCAGCGAGCTCGGTTTGCTGGAGCGGATGAACGCGGCAAGTCGTCTGGGTTTGACTCGCGAACAGTTCAATGAAGTAGTTCGTCTTCTGTCCGAAGACCTCATGAGCTCTTCCTACGCCGTTTGGGGATCAGCTTGCCAGATTGACACCGAGGCACTGCGATCGGTCATGGCTGAAGTCACCGATCCAATACTTCAACAAACAACGCTTGAACTGTGTGTTGCGGTGATCAGAGCCGACTTTCACAGCGCAGATTCCGAAGAGAACTTGGTCAACGCGCTTGCCGAACACTGGCGCCTGGTCAAGCCCAGTACCAATGCTGGCTAATTCATTCATCAAGGAGAGCACTATGCATATCGATGTTCGCACCCCCAACACCAAACTGTCCCGCGCTCACAGCCTGGAGATCGCTCAGCGTTTGAGAATAACCTTTGCAAATTTGGCGCACAAAATCGTACGAATCGTGGTGCGCGTGAGTGAGACACCACAATCGGGTTCGGCCTTGAGGGAGTGCATGGTGGAAGTGCATCTGCCCAACGGACAAGTTGCAACCGTCAGTGAACGTCAGCGCAAGCTGGGAGCGTTGCTGAGGCGGGCTACAGAGCGGTCATGGAGAATGGTCAATGCGTTGATCGGACCATTTCCTCATACAACCAAACCGATTCAGGCGCAGTCTCGTAGCAAAGGACAACCTGCGTGACGTCTTTTCGGGTCTTGTTGGTGCCTGCGTATCTGTCCAGCGCGATACAGCGTTCTGGTCTCGCTCTTCCGGTTTCGGGGGAGAAGCGGCCTTACAAATGGCATCGGACGAATGCTCGGTGTTGAGTGCCGCTTGGTTTCAACGCAACGATCTCGAAAGACAGCAACCAGTCTTTAGCCGTCGTCTGCTCGCCAGAGGTCAACTATGCAGCGATTGCTGCCGATCACAGGCGAATTCGAAACCAAGATGGTCGACCATCTTGCAGTGACTCAAACGACACTTTGGCGGTGGATTGACCGACGGGTACGGGCCATGGTCTGACATCGGACTTCAGTTTTGCGAGCGACGTCGACCTACGCCATCTAACGCCATGACAGTGATTCGCATGCCCGTGTTGAGCAGGCTTATCTTTTAAGGATCCACAGCCTCGCTTGCAGTACGGCCAACTCCTGCTCCAGATCGACCACCAGTGCAGCCAGCTCGGGCACGGCGTCAAAATCCTGCTCGAGTTGCGCCATGCGCTTTACCCGCCCCAAGTCGCCCGCGCTGAAATGGAATGTCTCTACAGCAACGGAGGTGTTTTCAACAAGCAATCCGTCGCTCATCCGATCTCGTACCCAGACCTCGGTGACACCCGCCAGATGACACAAGTCGGTCAAGTTCAGCCAAGTCTCGTCCAGCACAGCCAGGACCGGGATTTCTTCAACGTTCATGGTGTGCCTTCCTTCGTGGGTTGCGCTTGCTCAGCGGTATCGACTTTTCGCGCGTCGAAATCGGGCAAGGTGGTGGCCATCTGCTCGTAGAGCTGCCTGGCCCGCGGGTCGTGGGCGCTCGGAAGAACCACCAGCACCTTCAGATCCAGATCGCCGGGCGTTTTGGAGGGCAATCCGCGTCCTCGCACCGTTATCACCTGGCTGCTTTGAGTGCCCTGCGGCACGCGCACTTTGAGCACACGCGCGTCGGGCAGGGTAACCGGCACGACCGCGCCCAAGGCCGCCTCCCAAGGGGCCAGCGCAAGCGTCATAAGCAGATCTGTGCCGTCCAGCTGAAAACGGGCGTGGGGACGGAAATGAACCTCCAGCAACAGATCACCGGCGGCAGCGCCGCCGAAACCGGGAGAGCCCTGACCGGCGAGACGGATCAACTGGCCTGGTTTCACCCCGGGTGGAATGGTGACTTCCAGCGTCCTCTCCACCAGCTGCGGGAGGCCATCCGGACCGGTCCTTGGCGACTTGAAGGAAAGAAGCCTGCTTGCACCACGCCACGCGTCTTCGACATCCAGCGAGATGGAAGCGTGGTGATCCTCGCCGCGCGCGCGGAAGTTCTCTGCCCGTGGCCCCTCGCGCCCGGGCTGGCGGCTTTGCCGACCCATGCGCCCAAACAACTCCTGGAAAAACGCACTGTGGTCGTCCGCCCCCATGGGCGAACCGTTGCCACTGAATTCAAACCCGGCGTCCCAGCCGGGTGGTGGCGTGAACGACTCACCCGCCGTTCGGTCACGCCCGATGGTGTCGTAGGCCGCACGCCTCTCGGCATCGGACAGAACGGCGTTGGCTTCATTGAGCTCGGTCATGCGAGCCACCGCATCGGGCGCCTTGCTCACGTCGGGGTGGAACTTGCGCGCGAGTCTGCGGTAGGCCTTCTTGATGTCGTCGGCGCTCGCATCGCGCGCCACGCCCAAAACCTTGTAATAGTCCTGAAATTCCATTGGGAGGGTCTGGCTTCAGGCCGCCACCAGGTCGGGCAGAAGCCGGGCGTATTCGCGCTTGACCACAGCGTGGCATTCGCAGCTCAGACGCTCCAAGCCCTGACGGTCCAACACCGTGATGTGCCCCGGGCGGTACCGGATCAATCCGCACGCCTGCAGCTTCAGCGCGGCCTCGGTCACACCGCCGCGGCGCACACCGAGCATGTGCGAGATGAGTTCGTGCGTCATCACCAGCTCGTTCCCAGGCAGTCGGTCCAGGCTGTGCAGGAGGCAGCGGCAGAGTTGCTGATCGATCGAATGGTGACGGTTGCACAAGGCGTTCTGCGACATCTGGGCCATGAGCGCCTGCGTGTAGCGCAGCATGAGGTGCTGAACCGCAATGTGCTGCTCGAACTCCTCGCGCATCACATGAACCTTGAGCCGGAATCCCAAACCGGCATTGCGCACCACCGCGCGAGCCGGTGTGCTGAGTCCACCCATGAATGAAGAAATGCCCACCACCCCGTCGCAGCCCACCATGGCGGTTTCGGCAGAACTCCCATCGTGAAGCAGGCCCACCAACGACACGATGGCGTTGGCGGGAAAGTACACGTGGCAGGGTGAGCAGCCAGGCTCGCTGATCACCCTGCCCAGAGGCATGTCCACCCGCTCCAGCTGATCGAACCAGCGTTGCCGGTCCGATTCCGCGAGTGCCGCCAGCAGATGGTTGTCGGTTGGTTCTGCGTCGAGGCTCATGGTGTTCCTTAAGGGCTGTGCCGCACGGACCGGATGGAAATCCGATGCATGCAACCGTACTCCTCTGCGGGCAAACCCCATGTCCGCAAGCGCACATAGCGCCCGCCGCATATCGCCTGACCACCACTTGCTTGATCTGCGTCAACCGATGCGGGATCCGCTGACCGCGTGGAGCACATGTGTGCAGGGCTCTCTCAAATGGCCAGCGCCTCCTTCATGAGCCCCCAGGCTTGGGACAGCTTCGCCCCGCGGGCGTGGTACCCGTCCTTCACGCGCTGCCTGCGGTCTGCGATCCGGCTCTTGGCACTGTCTTCGGAGCGTTCCCACTGGGTCTTGAGCACCTCGGCCTTGGCGTCTGCCTCGTGCTTGAGCGCATCCACCCATTGCCCCGCGCGTTGCACGGCATCTTTCAGCCGGATCCTGGTGGAGCCCAGCTTGGTCTGCAGCCTCACCTTGGCTTCACCCGTCGCGTTCGACACCTCCGACTCCAGAGCGCCGATTTCCGACTGAAACGCCGCGACATCGTGCTCCAGCCAGGCTTGCGCCAGCTCCGACCGGTGGCGGCGGAAGATCCGCCCACCGGCCGCCTCCAGCGCGGCATCCACCGGAATGACCCACTCTTCCTCGATCTCGGCCACCAGGGCGGTCTTGCCCGGTTGCAGGAACCTGTCTGCCTCTTCAATGAAGTCCAGGCCCACACCCGCCACCCAGAAATCCCGCACGGCGCCCACCACCGTCCCGGTCATGGCGCCCACAGCCACGCCCACGGGCCCTCCAAGCAAGCCGATCATGCTGCCCACGGCCAGGCCCAGCGCGGCGCCGACAGGCTCCTCCACCAGGGGGATCTTCACGGTGATGACGCCTCGCGCGTCTTTCATCATCACGCCCGTTGCGTAGAGGGTGATGTCACCCTGCGCGTGCAGCCGGTGCAGAGCCTGCAGGCCCGAATTGGCGGCGGCCTCGCTGTCAAAGACAGCAATCAGTATTTTGTTCATGGTTGGTCCTGAAGGTCGGTTGGCTGGTTGTTGCATCGGCTGATCTGAACCATCAACCTTTCGCCGTTTCCACCGACTTGCGCAGGCGCGCCGTGGCTGCGCTCACACCGGCCTCGAATTCCTTCCAACGCGCTGCTGTGGCCTGCTTCATTTCCGTGAGCTTCGCCTCGGCGGACTTCACATCCCCCTGGATCGCGCTGATCTCCAGATCGATCCTGGCCTTGACATCGGCGCTTGCGGCACCCGCCTTCTTCTCGAGATCCACCACCTTGGCTTTGCCCTTGGCAATGTCCTTCTCCGCCGTGGCCACAAACTGGTCACGCCTGGCCGTGTCGTTCACGTATTCGAACACCGGCATGGACTTGATCGTGTCCTTGGTCGCGCCGGGCATCACGAGTTTGCCGCTGCGGTCCTCGATCTGCGAGATGGGGATCGCGACGTCGTGCCGGCCCATGCCGATGAAGCCCCCTGCACCGACGATGACGTACGACACGTTTTTGTCGGGCGAGATGATCAAGTCGTCCACCTTCCCGACTTTCTGGTTCGCTTCGTTGTAGATGGTCTTGCCCATCAGGGACTTCTTGACGCTCCAACCCATGGCGATCTGCGTCGACTCCACCACGCTGACACCCACGGTGGTCGTGCCACCGGCCACCTGCGCCATGGCGGGGCCGACGCTGCACAGCACGCCGGCAAGCGTCAGGGAGATGAGATTCAGGCGGGAGAGGTTGTTTTTCATGATTCGGTTTCTCGAAGGTTGATGCCCTCAGGCACGGATGGCAGATGCCACTGGGCCCTGTTGTAGGAGCATCGCCCGGCAAGGTCTGTTCGCAACCGTACGGCCTGTGCCGCAGACGAAAAGCCGGTCCGCTGGCGGACAGACCCCGCCATGAAAGACGATCAACCTGCACCCTCCTCAACCAGCCGGAGTGAAGATCATGAAGTCGGACGAACAGGTGCAGCAAGACGTGATGGATGAACTGAAATGGGAACCCTCCATCCACGCCGAGCAAATCGGTGTGGAAGTCAGGGACGGCGTGGTCACGCTGGCGGGCGAGGTGAGTAGCTACCCGGAAAAGTGGAGCGCTGAACACGTCGTGTTGCGCGTTGCCGGCGTGAAGGCGCTGGCGGTGAACCTGAAGGTCAAGCTGTCCGAGTTCGGGACGCGCACCGATGCCGACATTGCCCTCTCAGCGCAGAACGCGCTGCGCTGGTCCATGTCTGTGCCGCAGGGTGCGGTGAAGGTGATGGTCGAAAGCGGTTGGCTGGTGCTCTCTGGAGAAGTTGAATGGCAGTACCAGCGGCAGGCTGCGGCCGAAGCCGTTCGGTATTTGCCTGGCGTCACAGGCGTCAGCAACCAGATCGGCATCAAGCCGCTCCCCTCGTCCGTCGTTGTCAAGGCGGACATCGAAGCGGCCCTCCAGCGAACCGCTTCGTCGGACAGCAAGGCGATCTCCGTGGAGGTCGTGGGTGCCAACGTGACGTTGACAGGCAAGGTGCACAGCTGGGCCGAGCGAGACCTCGTGACGCGATCGGCGTGGAGAAGTGCCGGTGTGCACCAGGTCGTCGACCAGATGACCCTGGTCAACTGAAGCGTCCGGTTGAAACAACACCATGGACACCGAAACGCAGTGCGCTCGCATCATTCGACCGATCGCCTACGTGGGCAGCGGTGGGCGCAAGCACCACATCCCGTTGGGGCCTTGTCTTGTCGAACACAGAGGGGAGAGGCTCGTGGATGTCATCTGGGGTGCGCGCGGCCAGAGCTCGGCGGTTCTGCCCATCGAAGCGATTGAAACCGCCCGGCAGCTCGGCCAGCTGGAGTTCATCACCCCCTTACCCTCGTGACCTTCGGTCGCGGCAGCGGCCTACACACCCCCTTATCAACCATTCGGCGTTTTTTTCATGAAAACAGACAAGCAACTGCAGCAAGACGTGATGGCAGAGTTGAAGTGGGAGCCTTCGGTTCACGCTGCGCGCATCGGCGTGGAGGCCAAGGACGGCGTGGTGACACTGGCTGGTCAGGTCGGCAGCTACGGTGAAAAATGGAACGCCGAACGCGCCGCCCTGCGCGTGCGGGGCGCCAACGCCCTCACCGTCGATCTGAAGGTCGAACTGAGCAGCCCGAGCCAGCGCACCGACGCGGACATCGCGGCCTCGGTCGAGAATGTGCTGGCGTGGACCGCCGCCTTGCCGGGCGGGGCGATCCAGGTGATGGTGGAAGGCGGTGAGGTCACCCTCTCCGGGGACGTGGACTGGCAATACCAGAAGCAAGCCGCCGCCGATGCGATCCGCTACTTGATGGACGTGACCGGCGTCGACAACCAGATCCACCTCAAGCCCCGGCTGTCGGCCACGGTGGTGAAAGCAGACATCGAAGCGGCGCTGAAGCGCAGCGCTGTGTCAGAAGCCCAAGGCATCACGGTGGCGGTGCATGGCAACGATGTCACGCTGACCGGTAAGGTGCACGGCTGGGTGGAGCGCGAAACGGCGCGCAACGCCGTCTGGGGAACACCAGGTGTGCGCAACGTGTTGGATCTGATGACGCTCTCCTGAGGCGTGGTCAAACCTGAGCCCGGGCTGCGTTTGCACCCCCGGCTCAGGCCACAGCCCCGAACAACAAACCGGCCCCTGCGGTGACGGCCATGGCAAAAGCTCCCCAGAAGGCAACACGCCATGTACCGGCCCACACCGGGGCCCCGCCCACGCGCGCCGACACCGCCCCCAGCGCGGCCAGAAACACCAGCGAGGTGATCGACACCCACACGATCGTCGAATGGGCGGGTACCGCCGCCACCACGGCGATCGGCAGCACAGCACCGACCGCAAAGCTGGCGGCCGATGCGACCGCCGCCTGGACCGGTCGGGCGGCTGTGGAAGGCGACTGTCCGAGTTCGTCGCGCGCATGCGCGATCAGCGCACCGTGGGCCGTCAACTGGATGGCCACTTGTTCAGCCAGTTCGGGGTCCAGGCCACGCTGCGCGTAGATGGCCGCCAGCTCGCGCTGCTCGCCGACCGGGTCGGCCGCCAGTTCCGATTGTTCCCGCGCGAGATCGCCCTGCTCGGTGTCCTGCTGTGAGTGAACCGACACGAATTCACCAGCGGCCATGGACATGGCGCCAGCGATGAGGCCAGAGACGCTGGTCAGCAGGACCGTGCGCGGCTCCGCGCCGGCCGCGGCCACGCCCAGCACCAGGCTGGCGGTGGACACGATGCCGTCATTGGCGCCGAGCACGGCTGCGCGCAGCCAGCCGCTTCGGCCACCCAGGTGGCGTTCGGTCGGGCGAGGGTCTTGGGGCTTGGCTCGGTGCATGGGGGTCCTGTTGAATCGTTTTGAGGATGCTGGCGTGCAACGGCGGGTTCAAGCCAGCACGGACTGCACCGGCCGGCGAAGGGAGCGCGGCAGGACTGGGCCTCGTCCGAATCGCACCACCAGATCCGGCCGCTGGCCCAACAGACCCAAGGCCGCAGAAAACCGGGGTCGCACCGATGCCACCTCGACCGGCTGGTTCACGAAGGCGTTGCGAATGCCGAGCGCTGTTGCCTGCAGCGCAAAGCGCTCGTAGCAGCGACCCACCTCCACCCAGTGCGCCTTGTCGGCAGCGTCACCCACAAAAACGGCGACGCCCGCCGAGCTTCGAATCTGTCCTGCGTACTTGTCGTTTTCGCCGTCGCTCGTCAGCAGCCAGCGGAAGGCCAGGTCCCCCACCCAGGAAGGGATTGACGGACTGCCCGAGGTGGCGCTGAACAGGCCGTCGCGGGTGCGCACGGCCGCCGCACCGTTGAAGCGAATCCAGGACTTGAGTTCATTGACGAAGGCAAGATCCGCCATTTGCGTCGTGTTGCCCTGCACAACCCAGTCCAGCACGCGTTCCACCGCCGGGCGGTCGATCAACAGCAGCATGCGAACGCCGCTGGACGTGCCGGCCTGTTCCAGCAGGCGAAGTTCGTCGCGGGACAGCGGCTTTCCGTCGTAGTTGCCCCGGGTGCACTGGCGCTCGGCAATGGCCTGGAACAAGGGCGATGGCTGGAACGGCGTTGCGGCGGGCTCCAGTGCCACCCGGATGGCGTTGCGCTCGGCGTCAAACCGCGCCGTGGCGTTGAGCCCGTGCGCCTGCGCGGCCAGAACGAGGTTCTCGCAGGCACACCCCAGCGACACAAAGACGTGGTGGTCGTCCGGATCCACCGCAGGACACCGGCGCGTCAAGTCCGGAAAAATCCACACCGCCTGCGCTTCCAGGGCAAACCGCCAGCATTGCGTGTTGTGGCTGGACGGTGCGAGCGTGGCCAGGCGGACCAATTCCCGGTGGAGGTCCAGCGGCGCATGGGGCTCCCCGTCGCGACTGGACTTGTCGGCCAGCCGCCAGGTTTGCGCAACGAGGGCTTCATAGTCGGGTGGGTCGGCTGCGGTGGAGCAGGCCGGCAAGCCCACGCCCGCCCAAGCGCCCAGGGCCACCGAGGCCGATGAAGTGAACTGGCGACGTGACAGCTTGGTCATGGAGAACCCTTTCAAGGACCACAAAACACACCACTCAACCGGTCTGCGGCAACGCACGCAGAAGCCACTTCCGACACTCGCTCAACCAGAGCACACCGCTGGCCAGGACCAGGCACACCAGCCATTGCTGCAGCGACAGCGGCGCCGTGCCAAAGGCCCGGTTGAGCAACGGCAGTTGGACCACCGCCACCTGCAAGGCAGCGGACAACACCACCGCACCCCACAACCAGGGGTTGGCAAACAGGCCGCGCAAAGCACTGCCGATCTCTGAGCGGGCGTTGAAGCAGTTGAAGAGCTGGGCCAGCACCAGCACGGTAAAGCCCGCGGTTCGGGCCTGCGTCAAGTCCCCATGGCCTTCCACCAAGCCACCGGGCAAGAACAGGTCCATGGTGAGCAAGGTAAGCAGCGCCATCACCGTGCCGTTGAAAACAATGCCGCCCCACATGCGGGCGTCGATCACCCGGCTGCCCCGGCGGCGCGGCGGCAGCGTCATCAGGTCCCGGGCGATCGGGTCCACCCCCATGGCGAGTGCCGGGCCTGTGTCCGTGATCAGGTTGATCCAGAGAATCTGCGTGGCCAGGAGCGGCAGCACGAGCTCGGTGCCCATCGGGTCGCCATCTGCGCTCCCCGCCTGCAGGCCGATTACCCCCGCGCCCACCACGCCCAGGAACACGGTCAGCACCTCGCCCAGGTTGGACGACAGCAGATAGCGCAGGAACTTGCGGATGTTGTCCAGCACGCCCCGGCCTTCGCGCACCGCGTCGACGATGGTGCCGAAGTTGTCGTCGGCCAGGATCACGCGCGCGGCTTCTTTCGTCACCTCGGTGCCCGTGACGCCCATGGCAACGCCCATGTCGGCCGCCTTGAGGGCCGGGGCGTCGTTGACACCGTCGCCCGTCATCGCCACCACATCGCCGCCGGCCTGTAGCGCACGCACGATGTGCAGCTTGTGACGGGGCGCCACGCGCGCAAACACCGATGTGTTGCGCACCGCCTCGGCAAAAGTCGGCTCGCCTTGGTGGGCGAGCTTGTCGAGCTGGTTGCCGGTGAGCACCGGCGCATGCGGGTGGTCGGGGGAAGTCGGCTTCACGATGCCGAGGTCCACGGCGATGCGCAGGGCCGTGCGGGGATGGTCGCCGGTGATCATGATCACGCGGATGCCTGCGGCGTGGGCTTCCCGGATGGCGGCACCCACCTCGGTGCGCGGCGGGTCGATGATGCCGACCGTGCCGACAAAGATCAGCCGCTGTTCCAGGTCGTTGTGGTCTTGCGGGTTCTCGTGGGCGGCCAGTGGCCGGTAGGCCACGGCCAGGGTGCGCAGTGCGGCGTCCGCCAGGCGCTCCACGTCGGCCTGGATGCGCTGGCGCATCGCGTCGTCGAGTTCGACGGTGGCCGTGCCCACGCGGACCTGGCTGCAAAGCGCCAGCAGGACACCGGGTGCACCCTTGGTGATCACGACCGGGGTGTCACCGTTGGCGTGGTCGGCCTCGATGGTGGACATCATCTTGCGGTCGGACGTGAACGGGATTTCGCCCAGGCGTGTGAACCGCTTCTCGCGCTGTGCCGTGTTGCCGAGCTTGCGCTCGGCCACCAGAAAGGCGGCCTCGGTCGGGTCACCCTGAATCTCCCAGTGGCCGTCTTTGCTCTGGCGGAGCGCCGCGTTGCCGGCCAGACTGCCGCCGCTGAGCACGGCCACGTTCTCGGCGTGCAACTCCCCCGATGTCAACGGCGCTCCCGCATGCTCCACCTGCCCGTGGGGTGCGTACCCCACCCCGGTGACGTCGGTGGCACCGGACGCCGTGACGATGCGCACGATGGTCATTTCTGCACGGGTCAGCGTGCCGGTCTTGTCGGTGGCAATGACCGAGGCCGAACCCAGCGTCTCCACCGAAGCCAGTTGCTTCACGATGGCGTGGCGCTTCGCCATGCGCTGCACACCCAGAGCCAGCACCACCGACAGGATGGCCGGCAAGCCCTCGGGCACGGCCGCCACGGCCAGCGACACGCCCAGCAGCAGCACACGCACCACATCGGCGGGCGCCGTCACATGACTGGTGAGCAGGATCGTGACCACCACCCCCACCGCAATCACCACCGCGGCGCCCCCCAGCACGCGCCCCAGATGAGCCACCTCCAGTTGCAGGGGCGTGGGCGCATCGGGGGTCGCGTCGAGCATGGTCGCAATAGTGCCCATTTCCGATCGCATGCCGGTGGCGGTGACCACCGCTTGCCCGCTGCCCTGCGCCACCGCCGTGCCCCGGAACACCATGTTGAGCCGATCGCCCAGGGCCGTCGGCGTCGCGAGGGTGGTTGCGTTCTTGGTCACGGCTTCGCTCTCACCGGTGAGCGACGCCTCCAGCAGGCGCAGGTCGGCCGCTTCCACCAGGCGCGCGTCGGCGCCCACCGCGTCGCCTTCTGCCAGCAGCAGCAGGTCCCCCGTCACCAGCGCTGTGCTGGGCATTCGCAGCCGCTGGCCTTCGCGCACCACGCTGGAAGTCGCCTGCGTCATGCGCGCCAGCGCCGCCACCGCGCTGCGCGCCTTGCGCCCTTCCAGCCAACCGAGCACCGCGTTCAGAACCACGACCACGGCAATCACCATGGCGTCCAGAGGCCAGCCTTCGCGCCCCTCGACCACCCAGGCCACCAGGGCCACCGCAGCGGCGGCCAGCAGCAGATACACCAGCGGGTCCTTCAACTGCGCCAGGGCGAGCCGCCAGCCGGGCACGGTGGCAGCTGCGCGCAGCGCGTTGGGGCCGTCCCGCGCCAGGCGCCGGGCGGCCTCCTGCGAGCTCAGTCCCGTGGTCAGGTCGGTCTGCCAGGCGGCGGCCACCTCGCGCGCGCTGAGCAGGGAGGCATCGCCCGGGTCTGGGGTGGTCTGCGTCATGCAACCGGCCATCGGACCTGCGTGCCCGCATCGCCCGCCAGCAGCGCTTCGATGTTGTCCAGCGCGCCGATCGCCGCGCGCTGGCCCGGCGACTGCACGAAGGCACACGCGGCTTGCACCTTGGGCGCCATGGAGCCAGCGGCAAAGCGGTGCCGGGCCAGGGCCTCGGGTGTGGTCTGGCCGATGGCGCGCTGCGTGGGCAGGCCCCAGTCCAGGCTGATGGCCGATACATCGGTCGCGATGATGAGCACATCGGCCTGCAGCGCGGTGGCGATGAGCGCGCTGCACAGGTCCTTGTCGATCACGGCCTCCACGCCTTCCATGCCGGTGCCCTCGGTGCGGCGCATGACGGGAATGCCCCCGCCGCCACCGGCAATGACCATGGCTCCGCTGTCCAGCAAGCAGCGGATGCCTTCCATGGCCAGCACCTCCAAGGGCCGGGGTGAAGCCACCAGGCGGCGCAGACCGTTGCCATCCGGGCCGAAGGTCCAGCTCCTGCCGGCAGCGGCCTGCCCGGCCTGCTCGGGCGTGTAGACCGGTCCAATGGGTTTGCTGGGGCTGGCAAACGCGGGGTCGTGCCGGTCCACCTCCACCCGCGTAAGCAGGCTCACCACCGCACCTTGCGCCGGCAGCCGGTTGGCGATTTCCTGCTCCAGCAAGTAGCCCAGCAACCCCTCCGTTTCGGCATCCAGCATGTCCAGCGGATAGGCGGCCACGCGCGGGTCTTGCAACGCGTACGCGGCCGACTGCAAGGCGAGCAAACCCACTTGCGGACCATTGCCGTGGGTCAGCACGATCTGGTGCCGCCCAGGCAGGTCGGCGATGCGGGCCAATTGCGCCGCCGCCAGCCGCACGTTCTCCAGCAGGTTGGCCGCGCTCGGTGCCTGCGAGCGTCGCAGCAAGGCGTTGCCGCCGATGGCAATGACGATCTTCATGGTGGCTCTACGGTGGTGTCATGACAGCGTGGCCACCAGCACCGCCTTGATGGTGTGCAGGCGGTTTTCTGCCTGGGTGAACACCACCGAGGCCTCGGACTCGAACACCTCGTCGGTGACCTCGATCTCGCTCAGGCCGTACTTCTGGTGGATCTCGCGGCCCACTTCGGTGTCCAGGTTGTGAAAGGCCGGCAGGCAGTGCATGAACCGCGTGCGGGGCTTGCCGGTGGCGAGCATCAAGGCGGTGTTCACCTGGTAGGGCATGAGCTGGGCAATGCGTTGCTTCCACACGCTGTCGGGCTCGCCCATCGACACCCACACATCGGTGTAGACAAAGTCGACCCCGGCCACGGCCTTCAGGGGATCGGTCTCCAGCGTGATGTGCGCACCCGTGGTGGCTGCCAGCGCCCGCATGCGGGCCACCAGTTCGGCGGGGGGTTGCAGTTCCACCGGCGAGGCGATCCGCACATCCATGCCCATCTGCGTGCCACCCACCAGCAACGAACAACCCATGTTGAAGCGCGCGTCACCCAGGTAGCAAAAAGACAGTTCGTGCAGCGGTTTCTCACCGAACTCGGCCATCGTCATCAGGTCGGCCAGCACCTGGGTCGGGTGCGCCTCGTCGGTCAGGCCGTTCCACACCGGCACGTGCGAGAAGCGGGCAATGTCCTCCACCACGCTCTGGTGGAATCCCCGGTACTCGATGCCGTCGAACATGCGCCCGAGCACCCGGGCGGTGTCTTTGAGCGACTCCTTGTGACCCATCTGCGAACCGGCGGAGTCGAGCAGGGTGACGTGCCCGCCCTGGTCGTGCACCGCCACCTCAAAGGCGCAGCGCGTGCGCGTGGACGCCTTCTCGAAGATCAGCGCGATGTTCTTGCCTTTGAGGCGGGGGTGCTCGGTGCCGGCAGCCTTGGCGCGCTTGAGCTCGGCCGCCAGGTCCAGCAGGTAGCGGATGTCGCGCGGCGAAAAGTCGACCAGATCGAGCAGGCTGCGGTTGTGAAGGTTGAAGCTCATGGGATGGTCCAGGAAGAAGGGTGAATCGGGCTCAGCGCAGGGCAAACAGCTCCTGGTGAAAGTCGCGCGCGGCCAGGCCTTTGGCGAGCAGGTCGCGGCGCAGGCTGTGGCCAAAGCCCGCTGGCCCGCAGAACCAGAGGTCGGCCTCGCGCCAGTCGGGAACGGCCGCGCACAGGCGGTCTGCGCTCAAGCGCCCGTCCGCCGCGTCGACCATCAGGTGCAGGCGGACCTGGGCCGCCTGCGCGGCCGCCTTCAAGCGGGCGAGTGCTCCGTCGTCCACCTCAGCGGTGGTGTGAAACAGGTCGATGGTCTTGCCGTCGGGATGCAAGGCCAGGTGCTGCAATCGCGCAATGAACGGCGTGATGCCGATGCCGCCGCCCACCCAGATCTGGCGCTGCTTCTGCCCTTGGAAATTGAACCGACCGTACGGCCCCTCCACCCGAAGCAGATCGCCCTCTTTCAGCAAACCGGGCAGTGCTCGCGTGTAGTCGCCCAGGCCCTTGACGAGAAACTCAAGGCGACCGTCACCGGTCCATGGCGAGGTGATGGTGAACGGGTGTGCGCCCTCACGGTCATGGAAGCGGACGAACGCGAACTGACCGGCCTGGTGACCCGCCCAGCGGCTCTTGAGCCGAACAGCGATCTCCAGCACCTCCAGTTCGGCATGCAGGCTGATGCGGTCCACCACGGCCACGGCCTGCCGGCTGCGACCAACCCTGCCTGACAACACCATCACGGCCGCCACGGTTCCGGCACCCATGCAGAGCGCCATGAACACACCGATCGGTTGCGACCAGCTGCTGTCCCGCATCAACACCACGGCGTGGAACACCAGCGCCAGATAGACGACCGGCAGCAGCCGGTGGGTCTGGAAGAAACGGCGGTAGGGAAACCACTTGAGCAAGGCCAGGCCGATCAACACCAGCAAGCCGTAGAAGGCCCACTCGCCCACGCCCTCGGCCGCATCGCGCAGCGCGTGCAGCTGCAGCAGCAGCGGTTGGGTTGGCGGCGTGCTGGGGACACGCGGCGGGCGCACCAGCCAGCCGGCGTCCACCAGCCATTTCGGCACCTCCACCCACAGCCAATGGCCCACGGCCAGCACCAGTGCGGAGATGCCCAGCCATTTGTGCAGGCGGTACATCTTGTCGAGCCCACCCAGCCAGGGCTCGAACACCATCGGGCGGGTGGCCAGCACCATGGCCACACTCATCACGGCCATTGCCACGATCCCGGTGCCTTGAAGCCAGGGAGGCCGCCAGGCAAACACGGTGACGGGCAAACCCTGGAACGGCCCCGTGGTCAGCCACAGCGTCAGCGTCGACAACAAGACGGCGACCAATGCCCAGCGGATGCGGATCATGGCGATGCCCGATGTCTGCGCGGAATCATGCGAACCAGGCTCAAAGCGGGTCGCGCTCGACGGGGCAGCTCATGCAATGGCTGCCACCCCGGCCGCGACCCAACTCGCTGCTGGGCAGGGTGATGACCTCCACGCCGGCCTTGCGCAACAGCGTGTTGGTGTAGACGTTGCGGTCGTAGGCCATCACCACACCTGGGGCAACGCTCAGCAGGTTGTTGCCGTCGTCCCATTGCTCGCGTTCGGACTCCCAGGCGTCACCGCCGGTGGCCACGGTGCGGATCGCCGGCAGACCCATTGCCTCGGCCACCACGTCAATGAAGGGCTTCGTTTCGGTTCGCACGTCCAGGGTGCCTTCGCGCTTGCCGGGCCGCAAGCTGTGCACGCGAATCGCATCCACCATCTCCGGAAAGATGGTGGCCAGATCGCGATCGCAGAAGCTGAACACCGTGTCCATGTGCATGGCCCCGCGCGACTTGGGTATCTGTGCGGCCAACACATGGGTGGCTGCACCTTGTGCGAACAGACTGCGGGCCAGTTGGCACACCCCCTGCGGCGAAGTGCGCTCACCCATACCCACCAGCACCACGCCATGGCCCAGGGGCATGACATCGCCGCCTTCGAGTGTCGCCAGACCATGGTCGGTGTCGGGGTCGCCCATCCATACCTGGGCGCTGCGCCCATCCGGTTGCTGAAAGGAGGAGTGGAAGCCGTAGACCGCAGCCATCAACAGCGTTTCCTGCTGGCGAGCCGGCCAGAACATCGGGCTCAAGACCACGCCGTGGCCGATCCAGCAACTGTTGTCGCGCGTGAACAGGGTGTTGGGCAACGGGGGCAGCAGCATGTCGCTGGCGCCCGAGAACAGGCCCAGCAGGCCGTGGGCCTCGAATGGGACTTCGGCGCGCGACACGCCGCCGATGAGGTGCTCGGCAAGTTTGGCCGGGGACAGCGCCTCCAGCCAAGGCCGCAGTTGCGCTGCGGTTTCTTCGTCCACGAAGTTGGGACCGAGCTTGCGGCTGAGCAACCATTCGCGCGCCGCTGGCAGGGCCATGGTGGCGGCGAGCAGGTCGTGCAGCTCCAGCACCTGGATGTCGCGCTCCTTCATCGCGACCGTGAACGCGTCGTGATCGTTGCGGGCACGCGCCACCCACAGCACGTCGTCAAACAGAAGTTCGTGGCAGTTCGCCGGCGTCAGCCGCTTCTGTGCGAGACCCGGGCGGCATACGATGACCTTGCGCAGGCGACCCACCTCGGAGTGCAAGCCGGCACCAGGCGTGGGGGTGGTGGTAGGTTTCATGGTGGGTTCCATCACAGTGACAACTGGCCATTGGCCAACATGAGCGCAGACACGGCTGCGAGCAGCAGCAAGCCGGCCAGGATCACCCACTCCCTGCCGGTGAAAGGTCTTTGCGCCCGCTGTTTCATGGCCAGCAGGTACACCACGGCACCCGGCGCGTACAACAGCGCGCTCAGCAGCAGGTACTTGAGCCCGGCGGCGTACAGCAACCAGACGCAGTAGACGGCCGCCAGCCCGGTGTAGCCCACGGCGCGGCGCGCCCCGGTCTCGGCCGGCGCCTTGCCTTCCCCGGTCCAGGCCAGCTTCAAGCCGTAGGCGGCGCTGAACAAATATGGGATCAGGATCATCGCGGTGGACAGCGAGATCAGCGCGAGGTACGAGGCCTTGGACCACAGCGTGAGGATCAGGAAGAACTGGACCATGCCGTTGGTCAGCCACAAGGCGTTGGCGGGCACACCCTTGGTGTTCTGCTGGGCCAGCCAGGCCGGCATCACACCACCACCGGCGGGTGTGAACAAGGACTCGGCGGCCAGCAGCGTCCAGGCCAGGAAGCCACCGCCCACCGAGACGATCAGCCCCACGTACACGAGCACGGCGCCCCAGGTGCCCACCACCCGCTCCAGCACCGGCGCCATGGAGGGGTTCTTCAGACCGGCCAGTTCAGGCTGCGTTGCAATGCCCAGCGACAGCACCGACACACCCATGAGCAGCGCCAGGCACAGCAGAAAGCCCAGGATGGTGGCCCGCCCCACGTCGGCCCGGCGGGCGGCGCGCGCCGAATACACGCTGGCGCCCTCGATGCCGATGAACACCCACACCGTGACCAGCATGGTGCTGCGCACCTGGTCCAGCACCGAGCCCAGCGCGGGTGCGCCCCAGAAGTCGAGCTTGAAGGTGCCGACCTGAAAGGCCATGGCCACCAGCACGATGAACAACAGCAGCGGCACCACCTTGGCCAGTGTGACCACGGCGTTGAGCACCGCCGCACCCTGGATGCCGCGCAGCACCATCGCATGCACCACCCACACCACCACCGACGCACCGAGCACGGCGGGCAGCGTGTTGCCCTCGCCGAAGGCGGGGTAGAAATAGCCCAGTGCGCTGAAGGCCGCCACGAGGTAGCCCACATTGCCGATCCAGGCACTCACCCAGTAACCCCAGGCGGCATTGAAGCCCACGTAGTCACCCGACAACGCACGCGCATAGGCGTATACGCCGTTGTTCAACGCGGGTTTGCGCAAGGCCAGCATCTGGTAGGTGAAGGCCAGCATCAACATGCCGATGCCGGTGATGGCCCAACCGATCAGGATGGCGCCTGCGCCCGCACCGGCTGCCATGTTCTGCGGCAGGCCGAAGATGCCGCTGCCCAGGATGGAGCCCACCACCAGTGCCACCAGCAGGCCCAGCCCCAGCTGGCCACCGCCCGCCGGTGGCTCGGGCTCGTGGAGGGTGTTGGCAACGGCAGCGGTCTTGGTGGTGGCGTTCATGCACCCGACCGTAGGCTTTGCACACGGAAGGGTCTGTCCGCAACCGTACCGTGGGCCCGGGCCTACTCGTGTCGCAGCGCCTCGATCGGGTCCATTTGGGCCGCGCGACGGGCAGGGAAATAGCCGAACACCATGCCGATGAAGGCCGAGAACACCAGGGCGACGAAGTTGATGGTGGGATCGAAAACGTAGGGCACGTCCATCAGCACAGCGCCACCGTAAGAGGCGCCCGTGGCGATCGCCACACCCACCAGACCGCCGAGCGCCGACAGCACAACGGCCTCGATCAGGAACTGCAGCAGCACCTCGCCTTCCAGTGCGCCGACCGCCAGTCTCAAGCCGATCTCGCGGGTCCGTTCGGTCACGCTCACCAGCATGATGTTCATGATCCCGATCCCGCCCACCAGCAGGCTCACGGCCGCCACCGCACCCAGCAGGTTGGTCAGCACGCCCATGGTGCTGTTCAGCGTCTCGGCGAGTTGCTGCGTGTCGAAGATGTTGAAGTTGTCGTCGTCGCTGTCGGCGAGCTTGCGGCGCTCTCGCAGCAGTTGGCGCAGAGCCGCCTTCAGCGGTGCGCTGTCTGCACCGTCGGCCATCGACACCATGAGCGCGTTCACCTTGCGGCTGCCCGTGACCCGGCGCTGCAGCGTGTGCAGCGGCACCAGCACGGCGTCGTCCTGGTCACCCATGCCGCCCTGCCCCTTGGGCAGCAGGATGCCTACCACGTCGCACGAGAACTGCTTGATGCGCAACTGTTCGCCCAGGCCTGTTGTGCCCTCGGTCCCGCCATAGAGCTCGCGCCGCACCGTCTCGCCAATGATGCAGACGGCCGCCCCGGCGAGTTGCTCCTCGGGCTCGAAGAGGCGGCCGCTGGCGAGTTCCCAGTTGCCGGTCTTGAACCACGCATTGGTGCTGCCGCTGACGCTGGTGGCCCAGTTGCGGCCGTTGGCCACCACCGTGGCGCTGGCCCGGCTTTGCGGCGCGACCGCGGCCACACCGCCGATCTGCGCCGCGATCGCGTCTGCGTCGGCCTCGGCGAACTGGGGCACGCCACCGCCGCCACCACCGCCGATGCGCTGCCCAGGGCTCACCATCAACAGGTTGGTGCCCAAGCTGGTGATCTTTTCTTCAATCGCCTGCGTGGCGCCGTTGCCCAGCGTGACCATGGTGATCACGGCGCTGACGCCGATGACGATGCCCAGGATGGTGAGGAACGAGCGCAGCATGTTGCGGCGAACCGAGCGCAGCGCGAGCATGAAGACAGACCACAACATCAGACGGTCTCGCCGGGTGCGATCGCGGGCGCGACCGTGGTGGGGTTCGGATTGGCAACATCCCGCTCGATGCGACCGTCCAGAAAGTGCACCATGCGCCGCGCGTAAGCGGCCATGTCGGGCTCGTGCGTCACCATCAGCACCGTGATGCCGTGGTCCCGGTTCAAGGCCATGAGCAGACCCATGATCTCGTGGCTGCGCTGGCTGTCCAGGTTGCCGGTGGGCTCGTCGGCCAGCACCACGGCGGGTTGGGTGACGATGGCGCGGGCGATGGCCACCCGCTGCTGCTGCCCCCCGGAGAGTTCGGCCGGTGTGTGGTGCTCCCAGCCACCCAGGCCCACATCCTGCAAGGCTTTTGCGGCGGCGGCGCGGCGCGCGGTGGCGCTGTCGCCGCGGTACAGCAGCGGCAGTTCCACGTTCTCCTGCGCCGAGGTTCTGGCCAGCAGGTTGAACCCCTGAAACACGAAGCCGAGGTAGCGCCTGCGCAGCCGGGCCCGCTGGTCGCGCGAGAGGGCCTCGACGTGCGCGCCCTTGAACAGGTACTGCCCGGCCGTGGGCGTGTCCAGGCAACCCAGGATGTTCATGGCGGTGGACTTGCCGGACCCGCTGGGCCCCATGATCGCGACGAACTCCCCGACGGCCACGTCAAGGTCGATGCTTTTGAGGGCCAGAAACTCGGTCGACCTTTCCCCGTAGCGCTTGCTCACCTGACGCAGCTGGATCAGCGGCGCCGTCATGGCGAGACCGATGTGATCTGCGCCGTGATCACCTGCATGCCGGCCTTCAGGTCGCCGCCGATGATCTCGGTCATGTGGCCATCGCTGATGCCGGGCCGCACGGCCACCGCCAAGGGCGCGGCGGATGCGCTGCCAGCCGGTGGCAACACCCAGACCTGGCGCGCGCCGGCGGTGCTAGCACCCTCGGCCGCGCCCTTGCGGGAGCTCTCGGTCTTGGGTGGTCCGAAAGCAATGCCCGATGCAATGCCCTTTTTGGCGTTTGCGGCGGGGTCGGTCGGCGTGAAGCGCATGGCGGCATTGGGAACGAGCAGCGCGTCCTTGCGCTCGGTGGCCACGATGGTGGCGGTGGCCGTCATGCCCGGTCGCAGGCTCAGGTCGGTGTTGTCCACGTCCAGGTAGGTGAGGTAGGTGACCACGTTGTCGGTGATGGTCGAGCCGAATCCCACGCGTGTGATGCGCGCGGGAAAGGCCCGGCTCGCAAAGGCGCTGACGGTGAACGTGGCGTTTTGCCCCACCTTCACAACACCCACATCGGCCTCGTCCACATACACCCACAGCCGCAGGTGCTTCAGGTCTTCGGCCACGGTGAACAGGGTCACGGCCTGCAGTGCCGCCGCCACCGCGTTGCCCGGGTCCACGGTGCGGGTGAGCACCACGCCGTCAGCCGGCGCGACGATGGAGGCCTTGGACAAATTGATCTGGTCGGTGGAGAGTGCGGCGCGAGCGTCGCTGATGCTGGCGCGGGCACTGGCTTCGTCGGCGACTGCGCGTGCGAGCGTGGCACGCCCGGCATCGAGCTCGGCCCTGGAAGGCACCTTGCCGCCGGAGAGCGCCGCCACCTCTTCCAGGCGACCCAAGGTGGCCCGTGCCTCGCTGATGGTGGCCGTGGTTTGCGCCATCTTGGCCTGGGCGCCGGTCAGGGCCGCCTGCGATCGCAGGATCTGGTCCCGCAGCTTGGCGGTGTCGAGGACCACGAGCACCTGGCCCTTCTTGACGGCGTCATTGACATCGACATGGACCTTCAGCACCGTGCCCGAGAGCTCGCTGCCCACGTTGATCGACCGCGTGGGCTGCACCGTGCCGTTGGCCGTCACCGTCAAGGTGATGTCGCCCCGACCGACCGACACGGTGGTGAAGCGCGGCGCCGACTGTGCTGCACGGCTTGAGAGCCACCACCACAGTCCCAGCGACAGCACCAACACCGCGACCAAGGCGACCCACAACACGGGACGGCGGTACCAGGGCCGCGTGGCTGGCTCTCCGAGGAGTTCGGCCAGATCGGTGTCTGGCGCAGGCTCCGGGGTGTTCGATGGCGCGGCGGGTGTTGTGGGTGCGGTCATGGGTCTTGTGTTCCTGAGACGGACGTCCAGCCACCCCCCAGCGCCTGGAACAGGCGAACGTGGTCGCTGCTCACATCGGCGCTGGCACTGGCCACGCCATCCTGCGTTGCAAAGAGCGTGCGTTGGGTTTCGAGCACGGTCTGGAAATCGATCAGGCCACTGCTGTAGCGCTGGCGTGCCAGCAAGGCGGCATTGGCCGCCGACTCTGCGGCCTGGCGCAGACTGGCCAGGCGCTGGCGGTTACCGCCCAAGGCCGCCAGGGCGTCTTCCACTTCCTGAAGTGCCGCCAGCACCGATGCCCGGTGCTGCTGCCTGGCTTGCTCCAAAGCCGCCTGCTGCACCCGCACCTGGGCGCGCAAGGCGCCACCGTCGAACAGCGGCAGCGTCACGCTGGCCAGCACGCTGCCCAGCGCCGCACCGCCCTGGCTGAGCGCACCCAGCGTGGCGGCACTCAGGCCCACCGATCCACCGATGGCAAAGCTGGGCCAGCGCTGCGCCTGGGCCTGGCCGACCCGGGCCAGGGCAGCGGCAACTTCAAACTCTGCCGCCTGAACATCGGCGCGCTGGCGCAGCGTCTCGGCAGGGATGCCGATGCTCAAGCCCTCGCGCGCTTGCGGCACCGTGGGCACCGCCGGCAGGTCCCACCGCCGTGCGCCGGCGGGCACCTGGCCCGACAACACCGCCAGCGCATGCTGGGTCTGCACGGCGCTGGTCTGAAGACCTGGCAACTGCGCCCGGCCCTGCTCGACGGCCGCGCGCGCCTGCTCGGCCTCCAGCGAGGAGACGAGGCCTGCTTGCTGGCGCCATTGCGTGATCTGCCGGGTTTCTTCCAGACTGGCGAGGTTCTCGCTGGCGATCTGGGTGCGCAACTGGATGGCGCGCAGCGCGATGTAGTTCAGGGCCACTTCGGCAGCGATCTGCACCTGCACATCGCCCAGACTGGCCTCGCTGGAACCCACACTGGCGTTGCTCGCCCGCACGGCCGCGCGCCGGGCTCCGAAGACATCGACCACCCAGTTGGCATCCAGCCCCGCCTGCAGTTGATTGCCCGTGCCCTGCCCTGCAAGCCTGCCGCGCTGAGCCGAAGCAGCACCGTCCACCGTCGGCCCCAGCGACGCGGAAGCCACGTCGCGCAGGGCTTGCGCCTGCTCAAGGGCCGCCTCTGCACCTTGAACGTTGGTGTTCACCTGCAAGGCGCGGCCCACCAGTTCCGCGAGCTCAGGGTCATCAAAACGCTCCCACCATGCCGCCAGCGACGCACTGTTTGCGCTCGAAGCCCCCGCGCCGGCTGCATCGGCCATCGACCAGCCGGCGGGAACTTCTACCACCGCAGGCCGGTGCTCTTGCGGCTTGAGCGAATTACAGGCGGCGAGTGATCCCACCATTGCGAGGAGAAGAAGCCGCTTCATCGTGGTGTGGGTTCGGCGCACCTGCTGGCAAGATCTGGCGATCAAGTTGCCGTAGCCCCGGTTGCCCGGGGCATGCAAATCTTCCGGCTGGGGATGTTCTTGTTCACGATTCAGCTCCGCGCCCAGCCATGCGATCAGGTCATTGATCGCTCCAGTCCGAGCGACACAGGTGTAGGCGAACCGTAGCGGATGGTCTGTCCGGCAGCGTACGGGCTGGTAATGGCAGGAGCTCGTGCAAGTGCTTCCGGTCAGCGCCAAACCAGTCCGCCAGATGCGTGAGTGTCCGGATTGGATTGCTCTGCCGACGGTCGATCGCCGCTTGCTGCAATGACCGGAAGCGAACGTATCAACGATTCGAGGCCTCGACTGCGAATATCCGAGACCAGTCTTCAGCCGTCACGATCGATTTGTCAGCTGCTCGCCTCAGGAAGCCTTTTCTCCAAGCAGCCGTCCAACCGTATCGACCAAGTCATTCACTGAGTTTGGCTTGTAGAAAACCTTCAGTACCCTGGCTCCCCGTGCTCCTGCAAGCAATTCATCGGGTGAGGGGTTTTGCGTGCGGCGCAGCACGCGGCTTGAGGTTCTACCAGCCGTGGCCGATCGAAAGGGATGGCACGTTGGCGATTGCCGGGCTAGGCAGCCACATGGTGCGGCAACAGACGCTCATACTCGCCTCGCACAGCGAGGTAGCACTCGCAGGCGGCAGCCTCGACACCTGAGCGGCTGAGAACGGTGATGTGCCCGGCCTTGAACTGGATCAGGCCATCAGACTGAAGTTTCTTCTGGGCAACCAGAACCACCGCTTGCTTGACCCCCAGCGTGTTGGCGATAAGCTGCTGGGTCATGACGAGCTCGTTGGCGGGCAACCTGTCCAGGCTGAGCAATATCCACCGGCAAAGCTGCTGTTCCAATGTGTGGTGCTTGTTGCACGCGGCCGTCTGCACCATTTGCGAAATCAGTGCCTGCGTGAAGCGGAGCAGCAAGTGCAGCACTGGCGCCTCCTCAAACTCCTTCTTGATGGCAGCTGCAGGCAGGCGGTACGCCTGTCCGGCGTCCTGCACCACCGCTCGACTGGATGTGGATTCGCCGCCCATGAACAAAGGGATCCCGATGAGCCCTTCGAAGCCGACGACGGCAATCTCTGCAGACTCGCCGTTCTGCATCACGTACAACATCGACACGATGGATGTGGTGGGGAAATACACATGCGTCATCGTGCTGCCCGGCTCGTAGAGCACCTCTCCCAGAGTGAGTTCGACGAGTTCGAGTTGCGGCAGCCAGCGCTTCCACTCCGCAGCTGGCAAGGACGCGAGCAGGTGATTCTTCTTGGGGTCGGAACGAGTCATGGCAGTTTGCCTAAGTGAATGGTTTGAAAAGAGCTTGTCATCAGTTACACCGGCTCTACGTTTTTGCCTCAGCAGGGCATTGCCGCGTCACGCTTGTACAGTCTGGTGAGGTGCGGTGAGCCAAGTGGCAGCCCCTCGGCCACTCCGGCCGTCCAGTGAAGCTCCCACGTTGCTGCACAGCGCCCACAGAGTGGGTCACCTGGGTGCCGACAACTGGGACACCGCCGGTTGCGTGGCCATCTTTCCGAGTCCTACGTCAAGGTGCTGCGCACCGATTCCTCACCAAGTGAGGCCATGTCGATGACGTAGCGGAATCGCACTTCACCTTGCTCGATGCGTGTGTAGGCCTCATTCAGGTCCTGGATGCGCAGCATCTCGATGTCCGGGCCGATGCCGTGCCGGGCACAAAAGTCGATCACTTCCTGGGTCTCGGCGATGCTCCCGATCAGCGACCCCGAGATGCTTCGGCGGTGAAAGGCGACTTGCTGGTTGTTCACGGGCTCCATGACTTCCAGCGCACCGACCACCACCAGCGTGCAGTCGCGCTTCAGCAACGGTATATAGGGGTTCAGGTCGTGCCGCTGAGGCACCGTGGACAACATGAAGTCGAAGCTGGACGCGTGGGGCTCCAGGACCTTGGCGTCGCTCTCCAGCACGGCGTCTGCGCCGAGCTTGCGCGCTTCGGCAGTCTTTTCTTCGGTGCTGGTGAACACGACGACTTGCGCGCCCATGGCCAAGGCCAGCTTGACGGCCATGTTGCCCAGTCCGCCAAACCCGATGATGCCGACCTTCTGGCCCGCCTGGACCCCCCAGTGCTTCATGGGAGAGTAGGTGGTGACCCCTGCGCACAGGATGGGCGCGGCGACCTCGGGCTTCAGCGCCGGAGGGATACTGATCAGGAAGTCGTCCCTCACCACCAGCACGTCGGAGTAGCCGCCGTAGGTGTTGTCGCGTCCGTAGGCGTTGAGGCCACCAGGCGCCAATTTGGCGGGCACCATGGGCCCGTTGTAGGTGGCCAGCCAGCTGTTCGGACCTTCACAGTAGTTCTGCAGGCCCAGCTTGCAGGGCTTGCAGTGCCGGCAGCTGTCGATCATGCAGCCCACGCCGACGATGTCGCCCACGGTGTACGTTGTCACGCCAGCGCCGATCTTCGTCACACGGCCCACCACCTCGTGGCCCGGCACACACGGGTAAATGGTGTTCGACCACTCGTTTTTCGCCTGGTGGATGTCGGAATGGCAGACGCCGCAGAACAGCACCTGAATCTGAACGTCTCGCTCGCGCGGCTCGTCACGCTCGAAGGCGAAGGCGCGCAAGGGGCTTTGCGCGTCGTGGGCGGCGTAGCCGCGGGCTGTGATCATGGGGGTTCCTTTCAGGAAATGCATTGCACCCACGTTGGTGGATACGGGGCAAGAGCCCACTTCCGTGGGCCCAACGTACTGGCGGTAAACGGCGGGATTGAATACCGCCATCAGGGCTTGAGTCGACTGATGCACCTTCTCCCTGGCTGCCCATCAGACGCGTAACGTGAGCGATGCCTCAAGTCTTGAAAGTCATGCCGCACTGTGCGGAGGGAGCATTCGCCGGTCTGTTCGGCGGCGTACATGCCATTGCGGATGCCGCTGCCTTCGGTGCCCACCAGACTTTCACCTCGATGCTGCGTTTCGCAGAAGAAATCGCAGCGGGCCTCCCTTGCCCAAACCCCGTCCCGATTCGGCAAGCGGATCATCCCAAATGAGCTGTAGCGCTGAGCAGCGATCTGGTGCGGCATGGCACAGATGCGTACCCGCAGCGCCAACGGCGAGCCACCGATCTCGGTCCGGAGGTGCGCGGTTTTGGCGCTGATTGGGCGACAAGTGCGGTTCGCCAGCATGCGGCCTGGCCAGACGCATGGACGGAAGGTTTCCTTGATGACCCGCAGTGAGCGTCAAGCGGTCTGATACATCAACTGCCACCCAGCGTACGGGGGCGCACAGACCTCGATTCCTCACATTCCTACAGTCTCCCTTGCTCGAATGGCACACGTTGTCGGAGTGGGTGGCGCTCACTCCCCTTTCACCGACAGGAGTTCTGATGGATCTTTCGGCCACAGCAACCGCTGAGGACTTCACCCGCACAACCGGCCTGCGCAACAGTTTTTCGACAAAACAAGGTCGATCAGCAACGCAATCTCGTCGCCCACGAAAGCATGTCCATGGCTCACACTCAAGTCCCCAAGCCGCACCGCACGAGCCACGACGTACCCGCGGAGCGAGAGCTGCCTGAACCGCCGGTCGAGCCTGATGAGGGGCTGACTCCACCGCTCATTCCCGATGACCCAGAGCACGACCGGCTCATCGACCCCGCCGGTATGCGATCGCAGGCGGAAGACGCGGGAACAGATCACCCTCACACACGATGAAGCATGCCTGTGAACTGGATCGATAGCCTGCAATGGCCAGCCATGGTGGTGACGGTCATTGCTGCCTGGCTGATTGCATCTCAATCAAAAGGTAGGCGGCAGACAGGCTTCTGGATCTTTCTTCTGAGCAATGCACTCTGGGTCGTCTGGGGATTGCACAGCAGAGCTGACGCCTTGGTCGTTTTGCAAATCGCGCTGGCGATCCTCAATATGCGAGGCGCCAGAAAGAATGAGCAGCCTTCCAGTCCAAGTGCGGACGCATGACACCTCACTCCCCCGGAGGGCCAACGGCAGGCCTCCAGGCACAGTCTGGCGGTACACGACTCCGCGCGCGTATCGAACCGCCCCGGGTTTTGAGGAGGCTCTTTTCTCTCAGAAGATTGAGCCATGAGCAAGAAGTCAAACAAGTTCTCACCCGAGGTCCGCGAGCGCGCTGTTCGCATGGTGCAGGAGCATCGAGGCGAGTACCCCTCGCTCTGGGCCGCCATCGAATCCATCGCCCCCAAGATTGGCTGCGTGCCGCAGGCCCTCAACGAATGGGTCAAGCGCGATGAGATCGATACCGGTGCCAGGGCTGGCGTCACAACGACCGACCTGCAGCGCCTGAAGGAACTCGAACGTGAGAACAAGGAGCTGCGCAAGGCCAACGAGATCCTGAAGCTGGCCAGCGCGTTTTTCGCCCAGGCAGAGCTCGACCGCCGTCTGAAGTCCTGAAGGGCTTCATCGATCAGCATCGACAGGCCTACGGGGTCGAGTCGATCTGCAAGGTGCTGCAGACCGCCCCGTCTGGCCACTGGCGCCACGCCGCCCAGCAACGCAACCCGACGCTGCGATGTCAGCGGGCACAGCGTGACGGTGCATTGGCTCCTCACATCGAACGCGTGTGGCAAGGCGCCATGCCCGCTGGACCGGGTCAACCGGGTCTTCAAGGCCGATCGGCACAACCGGCTCTGGGTATCGGACTTCACATACGTCTCAACCTGGCAGGGCTGGCAGTACGTGGCCTTCGTGATCGACGTGTACGCGCGGCGCATCGTGGGCTGGCGGGTGAGCAGTTCAATGCGAACAGACTTCGTACCCGATGCACTTGAGCAGGCGTTGTACGCGCGGCAACCCGAGCGCGATGGCAGCCTGGTTTGTCACTCCGACAGGGGGTCGCAATACGTCAGCATCCGCTACAGCGAGCGACTCGCCGAGGCGGGCATTGA
>LNFM01003773.1_pt1 | contig 29112 bp, 23 predicted proteins | sample 596031 | NCBI WGS metagenome assembly LNFM01 (sample SAMN04254537, study PRJNA301005) | activated carbon metagenome | isolation source: dual media filters at the Ann Arbor, Michigan drinking water treatment plant | place: USA: Ann Arbor
CGGAAGAAAACAACGAGCCGGCCGAGATGATGCAGGCCGCCACCCGCGTGAACCTGCGCCAGCGGCGCATCCTGGCCGACAAGATCAAGCGCCACTTCAAGGGCGATGTCGCCGGCCGCACCATTGCCATGTGGGGTCTGGCGTTCAAGGCCAATACCGATGACATGCGCGAGGCCTCCAGCTTGGCGATCATCGAGGCGCTGACCGGCGCCGGCGCGCGCGTGCGCGCCTACGACCCGGTGGCCCTGGAGAATGCGCGCGGCATGCTGGGCCGCCATGGTGGCGTCGAGTTTGTACGCTCGGCGCGCGACGCGCTGGCGGGGGCCGACGCACTCGCGGTGGTGACCGAGTGGCTGGAGTTTCGCAGCCCCGACTTTGCGGAACTGGCCAAGGCGCTCAAGGACAAGGTGGTGTTCGACGGCCGCAACCTGTATGACCCGGCCGCCGTGCGTGCCGCCGGCCTCACCTACTACGGCATTGGACGGGGCCACGCGTGAGCACGGTGCTCGTCACCGGAGCCGCCGGCTTCATCGGTCACTTCGTCGCGCAGCGGCTGCTGGAGCAGGGGGCGACGGTCGTCGGGCTGGATAACCTGAACGACTACTACGACCCCAGGCTGAAGGAAGACCGCCTGGCGCGGCTGACGCAAGGCCCGCATGCTGCGCGCTTTCGGGCCGCGCGCATTGATCTCGCCGACCGCGCGGCGATGGAAGCATTGTTCGCCCACGAGCGCTTTGATTCGATCATCCACCTGGCAGCGCAGGCCGGCGTGCGCTATTCGCTTACCCATCCGCACGCCTACGTGCAGAGCAACCTCGTCGGATTCATGACCATCCTCGAAGGTGCGCGTGCGCAGCAGGTGCGCCACCTGGTGTATGCGTCGTCCAGCAGCGTCTATGGTGCCAACACCAAGCAGCCGTTCGCGGTCGCCGATCCGGTGGACCGGCCGATCAGTCTGTACGCCGCCACCAAGCGCGCCAACGAACTGATGGCCTATGTGTACGCGATGCAGTTCGGCGTGGCCGCCACCGGCCTGCGCTTCTTCACCGTGTACGGGCCCTGGGGCCGGCCCGACATGGCGGCGTTCAAGTTCACCCAGGCGATCCTCGCCGGCGAGTCGATCGACGTCTACAACTATGGCGACATGCAACGCGACTTCACCTACATCGACGACATCGTCGAGGGCGTGCTGCGCGTGCATGAGCGTCCGCCTGCGGCCGATGCAGATGGCGTGCTTCACAAGGTCTACAACATCGGCAACCACCGGCCCGAGCCGCTGATGCGCTTCATCGAGGTGCTGGCCGCCGCCATCGGCCGAGTTCCGCAGATGAACCTGATGCCGCTGCAGCCGGGTGATGTGAAAGCGACCTACGCCGACACTGACGAGCTGCGCCGCGCGTTTGATTGGGCACCAACCACGCCGATCGATGTCGGCCTGCCACGCATGGTGCAGTGGTACCGCGAGTACTACGGAAACTAAACCAGGTCAGTGGACCGCGCTGCTGTCTGCTCCACGGCCGGGGTGGGCCATGAGGATATCGGTCGGAAGTTCGCTCGTGCATCCTTGCGGCGGCCGATGACGACATCGCTAAGTATTGCCATTGATCTACTACTTCTTCTTCTGCTTGACTACCCAAACGACCAAACCAACAACGACAGCAAGCGCCAGAACTGGCATCCAGTAGCCTCCGTTGCCACCCATCCACCCGGTGCCCCACATGCGGTCGTTCATCATGGCTGCGTTCTGTGCCAGTGTGCCGCCTGTAGAGTAGGGACAACAAACCGACGCCACTGCTTAGTAGTGGTTTCATGAGATCACCTTCGTTCATTAATGGAGTGAACGTACTCTCCTGAACAACCCCATGTCGGCGCGCCATCGAACACAGATCTACGCTGCTCTCGACAACGGCGCCAGACCTTCAATCAAGCGGAGACGTGACCTGGGCTTCGGCGGCTGGGGCGCCAATGGCCTCGCGCGAGGAACAGATGCCGCTCATGTCAGGCGACGAGGGCTCAACACGACGAAGCTGATTTCCGTCCGACTCGCTTGCGTTGATACCCGGCAGCCAGACGCTCGGCTGGCGCTGGCAGGGAACAGAAGTGGGCCTCGCCCTGCGACGACCAACCGCTCGCAGCCAGGGTGGCTGGAGACGGCAAGTGCGGCAACGAGCCAGTTCGCTCGCCATCAACAACGAAAAGCCATGAAAGCGCTCTCGCGCAGTCGCGCGATGATCGAGCGATCTGGCGCAGCGCAACCGACGGTACGCTTCGCGCCCTTGTCTGGCACCCTCGGCTGATGCTGGACCTCTATACAACAACAGCATGAATGACGGAGAAGACATGAAGAAGTACGCGGCGGAGTTTCTGGGAACCTTCTGGCTGGTCCTCGGTGGGTGCGGCAGCGCGGTGCTTGCTGCTGCCTTTCCTGAGGTGGGCATCGGATTGCACGGAGTCTCGCTTGCCTTTGGTCTGACGGTGCTGACCATGGCTTATGCGATCGGGCACATCTCGGGCTGTCATCTGAACCCGGCGGTTTCGATCGGTCTGTGGGCGGGTGGCCGGTTCCCCGCAACGAGCCTTGCGCCATACATCGCTGCGCAGGTGCTGGGCGGGATCGTGGCGGGGGGCGTGCTGTACCTGATCGCCAGCGGCGCGGCCGGGTTTGATGTCTCGAAGGGTTTTGCCTCCAACGGTTACGGCGCACATTCGCCCGGCGGCTATTCGTTGCTGGCGGCATTGATCACCGAGATTGTGATGACGATGTTCTTTCTGCTCGTGATCCTGGGAGCGACGGACAAGCGCGCGCCGGCGGGCTTTGCGCCAATCGCCATTGGCCTGGCGCTGACCTTGATCCACCTGATCAGCATTCCGGTCACCAATACCTCCGTCAATCCGGCGCGCAGTACGGGGGTGGCGCTGTTCGTCGGGGACTGGGCGGTGAGCCAACTTTGGCTCTTCTGGATCGCACCGATCATCGGAGCGATTCTCGGTGCGCTCGCCTATCGCTTCATCGGCAGCGAGGACAGCTGAGTCGGACAAGAAGGACGTGCTCACCTACAGTTGATCGAGGAGACCATGCAACACATCCTGGTCGGCACGCGCGTTCTGATCACTCAGTCCAGCGAGTTCATGGGGCCGGCGCTGTGCCAGGTGTTCGGCGAGCAGGGCGCCGACGTCGTCGCCAGCGATGAGGCGCTCTCCGACCCGGCAGCCGCTGAGCGCGTGGTCCGGGACGCGGGTCGGGTCGATGTCCTGGTGGCCAACCTGGCATTGCGTGCACCATCCACCGCCGCGGGTGACGTGACTGATGTCGAGTGGCGGCAAGTCTTCGAGGCGCTGGTCGATCCGTTGCCGCGCCTGGTGCGCGCGGCGGCGCCGGCCATGGCCGCCCGCGGCGCCGGCAAGATCCTGGTCATCGGCAGCGCCTCTGCGCTGCGTGGCATGAAGCGCGCGTCGACATACAGCGCCGCCCGCGGTGCGCAGCTCGCCTACGTGCAGGCGGTCGGCGTGGAGCTGGCGTCGCAGGGCATCCAGGTCAACGCGATCGCGCAGAACTTCGTCGACAACCCGATGTACTTCCCACCCGAGGTGCAGGCGAACCCGCGGTTTCAGGAGCGGCTGGCGCGTGAGGTGCCGCTGGGTCGACTGGTCTCAGCACAGGAGGACGCGCTGTTCGCGGCCTACCTGTGCAGCCGTGCCGCAAACTGCTTCGTCGGGCAGGTCTTTCCCGTGTGTGGCGGCTGGGTGACGCGCTGACCAACACCGCCCGCCTTCGGACGCAGGCGCGCACAGCGTCACCCTGGTCGACAGAGCAGACGCTGAGGCCAAAATCGCATCGGTTTCAGGCTTCGCGGATCACCGTGCACGGAGTGCGCCGTGGTCCCTCAAGGCAGGCGCGAGCGAGCTCGTTTTGTCATCACGTACAGCCGCGTGGGTTGCTCCCAGTTCTCGTCCTTCTTCAACGCGTCCAACGCCGAATCAAGCAATGGCAGCGCTGCGGCAGCATCGCCGCGCTGCTGCAGCGCGATCCCGCGCAGGGCATCGACGATTGCGGGCCACAGGTCGAACGCGCTGCCCGACTTGAGCATGGCCGGATCGATCTGCTCGATCAAAAGTACGGCCTGTTCGGTCCGACCGGCGTCCAGCTCGACCTGGGAGCGAATGACAGCTGCGTACTGCGTCCGCTGTGAAGTGGGTCCGTACAGCCGCTGCAACTGCTCGTGCGCAACCCGCGCCTTGTCGATTGCCTCGACTGATCGGCCCGACTCACTCAGGACGCGCGCCCAATTCAACAGGACCAGGTTGGTGGTGGCATGGCCGTCGCCGAACGTTGCGCTGGCGCGCTGGTGCGCCTCTTGCGCGTAGCCAAGCGCTCGTGGCCAGTCGCCACGCTGGAGGGTGACTCTCAGCAGTTCGTTAAGCAGCGCGATGTGTCGTTTGTCGTTCTTGCCCAAGCGAGCAATGATCACCGGCTGTGCATCGAGCAGCAGTTTCTCGGCAGCTGCATGGTCTTCGCCGAGTGCGCGCACCATCGTTATCCGGGCGAGCGCAATGAGCAGCTCGCTGTCCCCGGACCGGCGTTGTGCCTCCTCGATCAGGCGGTTCCCCTCCTCGAGTGCCTGAGCGGCGTCGTTCGCCAAAGCCAAGGTCGAGATCAGATCCAGACGCAGCGCGTCATGCGCAGCAGTGTTGTCAGGTTCGGCGGCAACCAGTTCCTTGATCGCATGACGCAGCTCGGTCGTCGCTTTGACGAACTCGCCGTGCCCAATGAAGAACGCGCCGCGCGCCGCGGCCAGCTGACCTCGCGCCTGAGCGGTCGGCGCTTGTTCAACCAGCTGCTGAAGCGCCGCCACATGCACCTGCGCGTCGTCGAAGCGACTCCTGAGCGCGAGTACGCGCACCAGCACTGCATGCGCCCGGAACGCCGCGCTGCTCGTTGCGCCGCCGTGCTTTTCAAGCAGTTCGAGCGCCGCGCGCGCCTGCACTTCCGCTTCCGGCTGCAGGTCCACTGCACTGAAGAGCGAAGCCAGGCTGCTATGGATCGCCGCGGCGGTATGCGGCTGGTCGCGAAAGCGCACAGGCACGCGATCACGCGCCGACAGCAAAACCTCGCGCAGCGTGGCGTCAGGGCCCTTTGCCGACACCAACGGGTTCGAACGGCCGATCAGATCTTCATTGAGAAAGCGCGCCAGCGCGGTCGCGCGTTCGAGCTCGATGCGTGCTTCATCGCGCGCGTTGGCGGCCCGCTGTTGCAGCCAGGTGGTCACAGTCACGCCCACGACCAGGGCCCCAAGCAGGGCGTGCATATAGGGCCGACGGGCTCGTGCGCGTGCGAGTGTGTCGCGGTCGCGCTGTGCGGCTTCGAGCGAGCGCTGCTGCTCCAGCATCTCGGCGCGACGCGGCTCGAGCCGACGCAGCCGGTCGGCGAGGGCGGCAGCACTTGGCAGGCGCCGTTCAGGGTTGCCCTCGGTCGCCAGACGCAGGTCTTCTCGCAGGAGTTCGTCGTCGATCGCCGCTTCCCACCCCGACACCATCGGCAGGCCAACGCGCCCGGCGAGCAATTGATACAGCAAGATGCCCAGTGCGAAGACATCGCTCTTCACCGTCGGCGCGCGACCCTCGAAGTGCTCCGGTGCGATGTACAGGGGTGTGCCCGAGGTTGAGCCGGTACCACCGCTGTCCTCGACCGTCATGCCCATGCGGGTGATGCCGAGCTGCGCGAGTCGGTCGGGCTCGAGCAGCTGCCCGCTACCGAAATCGGTCAGCCGTACATGCGGGTGCTCGGCACCGCCCGTGACAAGTACGTTAGCGGGCTTCAAGTCCTTGTGCAGCACGCCCACCGAATGCGCCGCGGCGACGGCGTCGGCGATCTGCAGGAACAGCGCCAGGCGTGCTGCCGTGTCCAGATCCGACAAATGGTCTTCCGCCCAGGCGGCGAGCGTCGGTCCACCGTATCTGCATTCGAGGAAGTAAGGCGAGAGCTCGAAGTTCCAATCGAGAACCTCCACGACATGACTCGTGTCGTCGAGACTGTCTTGCAGTACACGCAACAGCGTGGCCTCGCGCTTGAGCGCGCGGAGCCGGTCGACGTCCAGGCCGAACTTGTACACGCGCTGCTCGCGCGTCTTCTGATGCTCGGCCAGCCAGACCTCGCTGCCGCCCGTGCGACCGAGCTGGCGCATCAGCACGAAGTTGGCCCGGCCCGGCACCGGCTGCCCCGCGCTCAGCTCCAACGAACTGGCCAGCTGGCGCCCCACCGCCGTGCGGCTCACTACGCCATCGAGGCGATAGCCGATGCCCGCATGGGTCGAAATGTGGCTGGCGTTGGCCTCGCCCAGCGCGCGCCGCAGCTTGTTGATCGCGTTGGGCAAGACTTTGTCGACGGTGATGCGGCCAGCCCAGACTTCTCGCAGGAGTTCGTCCTTGGTCACCACTTCGCCCGCGTGGCGCAGCAGATAGGCCAAGACCTCCAAGGCGCGGCGCTCCACGTCCACCGGCAAGCCGGCGACCCGCAGTTCGAAGCGGGCCTGATCGAACTCGGCGGTGCCGAAGCGGTAGCAGAAGGCAGGGCGTTCCATGGCGGTGATCCTACTAGTTCGCCAGCGCAGGGCGCCGAGAGGGAGGCGTGGCTTGCGAGCGACATGTCGTGCCCCTGAGCCAGAACGTTATCGATTCGTTACCGACGCGTTGCCGCCGCGTGCCGACAGCGCCGCACGCGCTGCCTAGCATCGGCAGCGACGAACGACTCAACTGCCCCCTGACACCTTTATGAGGAGACTATTCATGCGCTTTCGCACGCCTTTCGCTCTGGTTTTTGTAGCAACCCTGAGCGCGGGGTGCGCTTCGATGGCGGTGACCGACGAAGCCATCGTCACCAACACATCGCGCGCGCTCGGGCTGGACAAGAGCCAGTTCACCATCAGCGACCGCGCCGATAGCGGCGTGCAGACCACCTTCACAGCGCGCACCAAAGCCGGCAAGACCTATAGCTGCTACGTCGAAGGCTCTGTGTCGGTGGTCGGCCGTGTGGTCAGCGACGCCCTGTGCCGCGAGATGAGCAAAAGCGGCACGCCTGCAGCGCCTGCGGCCAACGCCCCGAGCGACCCTGCCTGCAACGCCTTGCTGCGCGCCGCCGGCCGCTGCAAGTAGGACCCCGCGCGTCGCCTTCGTCGGTCGCCACTTACTGGCGCCGCCATGGGGTTGCGGCGGCGCCACGTAAGTCAAGTTCATGCACAGAGACCTCAGGAGACGCGATGTTTGAAACGATGACGCTGGCCGGCGCGGTGCGCTTGCTCAAGTACGTGGTGCGCGGTGCCGCACTGATGACGCTGGGGCTAAGCCTGAGCGCTTGCGGTGGCGGTGGCGGCGCGGATCCCGATCCCAGCCCTGCCCCGGTGACTTACCGCGTGTCCGTCAGCGTCGCAGGCAATGGCATCGTCGCGACGGCCTCCGGCAGCATCAACTGCGGCACCGTGTGCAGCACCAACGTTCCTGCCAACACGAGCGTGACGCTGGTTGCGACGCCGGCGGCCGGCCACACCCTGCAGTCCTGGGGTGGCGCGTGCAGCAGCGCCAGCGGCACGACCTGTACCGTCAGCGTGTCGCAGGCAACGTCGGTGACTGCAATCTTCGCGGCGACATCGCTGACCTACACCGTGTCGGTCAGCGTCACCGGCAACGGCTCGGTGACCTCTCCGGTGGGTAACGTCAACTGCGGCAGCGCGTGCAGCGCCGTCGTCTCGGCGAACACGGTCATGACGCTGACGGCAACGCCGGCCGCCGGACAGATCTTTCAATCCTGGGGCGGCGCCTGCAGCGGCGCCAGCAGCACGACCTGCACCCTGACCATCACGCAGTCCGTGTCGGTCTCCGCCGCCTTTGCTGCGGCGCCTGCGGCAGGTTGGTCGAACACGGTGACGCCGGTGTCGATCGGCGGATCGTGCTGCGCCAAGGTGGTCATGGACGCGGCGGGCCGCGCTCTCGCCGTGTGGTTCACGCTCGAACCCGGAACACCCAACGACAACCTGATGACAAGCCGCTTCGACCCAGGCTCAGGCTGGAGCGCGCCTGTCGCACTCGAATCAAGCCCGCGGGATGTCGTGAACGTCGACTTGGCGATGGACCCGGCGTCGGGCCGGGCCGTCGTCATGTGGACGCAAGGCAGCGACTCCAGCGTCAGCGCTGCCTGGGCGCGGCACTTCGACCCGACCAGCGGCTGGTCGGCCACGCAGCCTGTCCAATCCGCCAGCACCCCGGCGGGACGAGCGGACCAGGTCTCCGTGGGCATCGACGCCCAAGGCAACGCGCTGGCCGCCTGGAGCCAACTTGACGGCACGCGCTTTAGCATCTGGGGCAACCGCGGCACGCCAACCGGCGTGTGGGGCAGCGCGCAGTTGCTCGAGACGATGGACGAACTCGGCCGCGCCGATGGCAATCCGCGGATTGCCGTGGCCCCACAGGGACATGCGACCGTGGTCTGGCAGGCAAGCGGCGGCACCGTCACCAACCGCGGCACCTGGACCAACCGCTACACCGCCGACGCCGGCTGGGGCACGGCGAGCCAGCTCGTGGCCGTCTCGGGCGGATCGGCGCCCGACATCGCCATGGACACCAGTGGCAACGCGGTGATGGTGTGGGGGCAAGTCGACGTCGGCTCGGCCACCGAGATGTATGCGCTGATTCAGGCCAAGCGCTACCAGGCAGGCGCTTGGGGGCCGGCGATCCAGGTCGGTCGCGAACTCGGAGCCAACAGCGTGTTGAGCGCGCCGCGCGTCAAGATGAACGCGGCCGGCGCGGCACTGGTTGCGTGGGGCCAAGGTGACCAGTCCGTTCGCGCCACCGTGGCGCCCGCCGGCGGCACCTGGCCCACCCCCACGATTGTCAAACCCGTCGCCAGCCGCGCCGCAGGTTCCGCATTGGTTATGGCCATCGATGGCGAGGGCAACGTCATGCTGACCTGGGCGCAGGGCAATGACCAAGGCGGTGCAGACGCCATGCTCGCCACGCGCTCTGCGGCAGGGGCTTGGGTCGCCGGCGCTGTCCATCAAGCGGCGATCTGGGGCGATCCTTTCATCGCCCTGAACGATCGAGGCAACGCGCTGTTTCTCTGGACGCAGCTCGTGAGCACGTCAACGGGCACGCAGATTCAGGCGCGCCGCTACAGCTCGGGTCGATAACGTGACGCCAATAGGCGTTCGCAACAGGACAAGAGCGATGCGATCAAGGTGATCAAGGCGAATACATCGTCCAAGCCGCCTCGTCGCCCGACGTCCCGGCAGCAGTAGGCGCTGGACGGTCCGTTGCAGCGGCGTCGCGCTGCGTCTCGATGCACCGACATCGGCGCGCTGAAACCAGTGGCCAACGCCAAACCACCCAAGAGGACTCACTTAGTATTGCGGGCATGCGAGTCCTCCTCCTCGTCTTGCTGATGGCTGCGGTGCCGGCGCAGGCCATTCAGACCTGCGAACTCAACGGCGAACACGTCAACCCGGCCAACGGCCGTACCACCGCCGGCAAGTCGGGCCTGATGCGCTGCAAGGACGCCGATACCGGCGTGATCCAGCGCGAGCAGGAACTGCGCGACGGCAAGTTCATGGGGGTGGTGCGCTTTTACCGCAAGGGCGTGCTCGAGCGCGAGCACAGTGTCAACGAGCGTGGCAACCGCGATGGCTTGGCGCGTGAGTACGCCGCCACGCCGGGCGGCAGCAACCCGCTGCTGCGTGAGGAGACCGCACGCAATGGCACGACGGTGGGGCTCGCCCGCACCTGGTACCCGAACGGAGCGCTCAAGCGCGTGAGCTTTCACGGCGACGACGGCCGCGAGCAGGCGGTGGCAGAGTTCAACGACAAGGGTCAGCTGGGCGCACTGCGTTGCTCGAGCCGTCCGCTGCTGGCGCCAGCGGCTGACGATGCAGGTTGGTGCGGCCACCGCAGCGGCCCGGCGACGGTCTCGTTGTACAACGGCCGTGGCGAACTGATCGGCCGGCGCGTGCACGAGCGTGGCGAACTGCGTCGGCGCGAGTCGTTCTGGGACAGCGGCAAGCTTCGCGAGTCTGCCGAGATAGGTGAGCAGGGTGGCGTCGAGCGCGGCTTTGCCCAGGATGGCAGCAAGCGGCGTGAGATGCAGTGGCAGTGGGTCGCCTCAGGTGGCGAGGCTGCGAAGCGGCGCGTGACGACGCTGGAGCAGGAGTTCCACGAGAGCGGCACGCTGGTGGCCGAACGCCGCTGGGTGCCCTCCGAGCGCGGCGCCGATCTGAAGAGCGAGAAGCGCTGGTACCTGAACGGCCAGCCGAGCGAGTCCAGCGACTACGCGCGCGAGGCGGGCAGGCTGATTCGCCATGACACCGTGTTTCACGACAACGGCAAGCCGCGCCATGAGGGCAGCTATGTCGTCACCGGTCGCTACGACCATTTCCCGATGGGCGTTCACCGCAGTTTCGACGAGGCCGGCCGCCTGCGCGCCGAGCGCCACCATGACGAACGCGGCCGCCTGACCCGCGAGCGTGCGCTGGACGAGGCCGGCGCAGTCACGCGCGACGACGCCGTCTTCGAGGACGGTTCACGCAAGGCGTTCTCCCGCTGAGCAGGGCCGAGAACGAGATCAGGTGTGAATCAAGCGCGACGGACAGGGTGCGCCGACGATGCCGAGTCGCGAACAGCACGGTGCTGGTGCGCACCACGGGCAGTCGTCGATGGATTCTCGACGGCTGAAAACTGTTCGATGGAGTCGTACGTCATCCTCGACGTCAGCGAGGAGGCGAACTGGCGCGCCTTCAACTTCGGAGATCTTGCCTATGCAGACCCGTGTCACTGCCGAGTCGGTCACCCAGTTCCTCCATCGATTCGAGGAGCTGGCGATGCAGGAAGACTTCGGTCTCGTCGCCGAATTGATCGACGAGCGCGCGTACTTTCGATTCAACGACGGTGATTTCGTCGGACGCCAGGCGATCCAGGCGGCGTTCGAGAAGACCTGGCGGGGCGACCCGACGGTCAAGAAGGCGCGCTTTTACCTGTCTGACATCGTCGTCCTCACCGTGGACGCGGCGACCGCGACGGCAACCTATACCTACAACTGGGAGGGCTCACAGGGCGGCCAGTCGTTCAAGATCCAGGGTCGGGGCACGCGCGTGCTGGTGCACGAGAACGGTCGGTTCCGCATCATCCATGAACATCTGAGCCGCTTTCCTCGCGCCCAGTGAGGGTTCGTCAGCGGGTCAGCAGCGGGAGAGATCATGCTTGTCCATAAGAGTGCCGACCGTACCTGGACACTGACAGGTCACAGCGGCATCGAGCGCAGTCTGTTTCGCAACAACGAAGGCGGTGGCCGCTCGTCGGTGGTGCGCTTGATGCAAGGCGCCCGCTTTCCGCGGCACGCGCATTACGGCAGCGAAGAGGTGCTGGTGCTGTCCGGCGCGGTGCGCATCGGCGGCGTCGATCTGGCTCAGGATGACTATCTGTACACCGAGCCCGGCGAGGAGCACGACGTGCTGGCGCTGTCCGATGCGGTCATCTTCGTGTCGTCGCAGCGGGCTACGCCGGTCGTCGAGTAGGCGCGTCGAATGAGCGAAGCGACTCTCCGGACACCCGCCGTCCGCGGCATCGACCATGTGCACGTGTTCGTTGCCGACCGCGCGGCAGCCGTGCAGTGGTATCAGCGCGTGCTCGGCATGACGCCGGTCGCGGAACTCGCGTTCTGGGCGCCCGATGGTGGCCCGCTGACGATCGCAGATCCGGGCGACACCGTGCATCTGGCGCTGTTCGAGCGCCCCGCCGCGCGCTGCCGGTCCACCATCGCACTGAATGCCGACGCCGCGGCCTGGCTGGCATGGCGCGATCACCTGACCAGCGAACTCGGCACTGCGGTCGAGCTGGCGGATCATCAGGTCGCATGGTCGCTGTATTTCAGCGATCCCGATGGCAACCCGTTGGAGATCACCTCGTACGAGTACGCGGAGATAGCGTCGCGACTTCGCTAGGTGCGGGCGGCATGGTGCCTGCGTGTGTGTCATCAGGAGTCGGCGGTCTCCGATGACGGGCGCCGTGACCATCGGCTACTGATCCACTGGCGTGAGGTCTTGCGGCGAAGCCGGCGCCAGCCAGTGACCACGCCTGTCAGGCTCAGACCGAGGCCGACCACGCTGAAGAAGATCATCCAGGCGTCCCAGGCAGGTCGCATCGACAGCATTTGCGGCAGATCGAAGCTGTGCAGAAAGGCGAACAACCAGCGATCGACGCGGCGGTGGCTGTCGCTGACCTGCACGATCGCCCCGGTGCGCTCGTCGATCGTCACCCAGGTTCGATTGGGGTCGTCGAACTGCAGGCGCCATACCGGGAGCGGGCGCTCGCTGTGGCCCGTCATCGTGTGTGGCTCACGCGTGTAGTACCAGCGGTCGTAGCTTGTCAGGCGCTGTTCATGCACCACGCCGGCGCCCGGCAGAAGCGCCTGGGCGGCAGTGCGCCAACGCGCCGGCGGCAATGCCGCCTCATGCACGCGATCTGCATCTACCACCCATGCAGGGCCGGCGCCTGTGGCGAGCACGTCATGGACACCGCCGACTCGTCGCCACTGCAGTTCACGCGGCTTGATGCCTTGCGCGTGCAACCTGGTCAGCACGTCGACTGTCGGCGGTGCCAGAGCCGGCTCCAAGGGGCCGCCTGCATAGGCTATGCGGTCGGGCTTTGCGCCAGGTGCGGTGAACACTTTCCAGGGATTGACCGAGAGCAACCCGCTGAGCACCCAGGTGAAACACAGCAGGCCGCCGACGAGCCCCAGGATGTGGTGCCAACGAGCCATGAAGCCGGCGTACGGTGTCCGCCGCCCGTTCTTGAAGCGCCCCCAGAAGCGCCAGCGCATGACACCGATGACCACGCCGGCCACGGCGGCGAGAGTGCCCGCCACTGACAAGGCGATGACGATGTCGGTCCACCAGACGTCCAGTGCGCCTCCGCGAAAGATGTATAGCCAGTGCAGCCAGGCGCCTAGCCAGCCCCAGCTGCGTTCGATGAAGCTGGCGTCCCGCACCACCTCGCCGGTGCGGCTGCTGACATACAGGTGGTTGGACGCAGCGTCGTCGACCTCCACCTGATGCAAAGGGCGGTGAGCGTCGAGTGCACGCGAATGCGTCCAGGCGTCCTCCTGTACCAGCCCGATGTGGCGGCCGGGCGCGCCGCCGGCAAAGTGGCGGGCGGCGGCCACGGCATCGTCCGGGGAGACTGCAGTGACGCGCTGGTTGGTGCGAGCGTCTACTGCAACCTGCCGACGAGCGTCTGCGAACACATAGCGCGGCTCGCCGGCCACGCTGGTCAGCCGCCAGCTCTCGGGGCCTGGTGGGCTGCCTCTGCGCTCGGTCGAGTCGCGTGCTGCTGCGTCCGTCCCGAAGCCGGCCGCATCGCGGGCCTGCGCCACCGGCACGCAGCAGCCCTGCACCGGCAGCGGGGGCAAGCCTGCCAGCCGCTCGGACGGTGTGAGCTTGGGGTAGCCCACATACATCATCACCACGCCCGAGACGAACCAAAGCGCCATGACCACGCACAGCGCAATGCCGAGCCAGCGATGCACCAGATAGAGCCAACGCTTCATGGGAAGCGCTCAGAACTTCCAGTCCACGCTGGCCGACACCGATCGCGGTGCGCCAAGGTAGACGAGATTGTTGCCGAGCGTGGCCGAGTAGGTCTTGTCGGTCAGGTTGTTAACACGCGCCCTCAGGCTCACGCCGCGTGTCACCTGCCACTGTGCCGACAGGCCAAACAGGTCGTACGCGCCCTCCCAGATGGTGTTGGCAGTGTTTGCGAAGCGCTTCCCGACATGGCGCCAGTCCGTCGCGACGAGCAACGCAGGCACGATCTGCCAGCCCAGTTGTGCACCGAGCACCCACTCCGGGACATTGGCTGGTTGATTGCCCGCGCGCGAGACGACGCTGGTGCCCACGGTCTCGAAGAAGTCGTCGAACTGGGCGTCGGTCCATGCCAGTTGGGCGCCCGCGTGCAACGACGCGGTGGGCTTCCAGCGTGCGTTGACTTCTGCGCCGCGGCTGGACTGCTGCCCGACAGGAATCACCCGCGTACGGTCGTTGGGGTCGGTGATCGACAGGTTCTTGCGCTCGATGTCGTACAGCGCAACGCTCACCTCGCCACGCTTGCCGTCGAAGGTGGCCTTGCTCCCGACCTCGATCTGGCGGCCCGTAGTGAGATCGAAGTCGCGCAGCGCGGCGAAGCCGGCAGTGGCCAGCAGCCCGGCGGGCGGGTCGGCCGCGGTGCTGTACTGCACGTACACCTGCCAAGTCGGCGCCAGGTCATGCACCAAGCCAATGCGACCGGTCACCGGACTAAAGCGAGTCTCGTAGAGGGCTGGGTTGGTGGCGGTGACGGTGCGGTGGTTGCGCACCGCCAGTTCGATGCGATCAGCCCGCAGCCCGGTGGTCAGAGCCCAGCGCGGCGCGAACATCGTGCGGTTCTCGGCAAACACCGCCAGGGTCCGCAAGAGGTTGGTGGCCCCCGGGACGAAGCCCGGAACGATGCCGGGCGTGTTGTAGAAGAAGGTTGCGGTGGGGGCATACGGGTCGGTGGTGTCGAACGGCCCCGCCACGCTTAACGGGAAGCGCGTCTGCTTGTTGTAGCTGTAGTCCCAGCCGACCGCGAAGTCGCTTCTCATGCCGACGAGCGTGGACTGGTGGATCAGTTCACCACGACTGCCCGAGACTTCCTGATCATGACGCTGCAGCAGTGCGTTCGAACGTTGCACCTGCGTGTTCGCCGCCACCCAGGTGTAGGTCTCGACGTTCTCGTAGTCGCGCAGCGCCGCGTAGCGATAGATGGTGTGCAGCGCTTTGGTCGCTGGCGTCAGCCGCGCTTCGAGAATCGAGCGCACCCAGAGCACGTCCTGCGCGTACTTCCCGTCGACCACGTTGTAGTTCACGCCGCGCGTGCGCGGGTCAATGCGAACCTCGCCTACAACCACGTTGGAGCCGTCCCGGAGCAGCGGCGTGCCCCAGTAAGGCTGCTCGACGAACTCATGCTGCTTCTCGACCGCCAGCGTATGGCTCAGGTTCGCGCCGAAGCCGGCGCGCCAAGACAAGGCGGCCTGCCAGGCGTCGCGATCGCGACCCATGGTGTCCACCGTGCCGCGAGTGGCGTTGAGGTCGGCGCGCAGCACTTGCTGGCCGAAGCCGCGCTGCAGGCTGACCGCGCCTTGCTTCTGGTCGCCGGCGGCCAGCCGGGCGTGACTCAGGTCGCCCTGGGTGTCGGCGATCTTGGTGATCACATTGATCGATCCGCCGACGGCGCCGGACCCGTGCAGGAAGCTCGATGGGCCGCCCATGGCCTCGACCCGATCGACGATCCAGGCATCGACCGGTCGCGCTGCGATCGCGTCGTACTGCACCGTGATTCCGTTGTACAACTGCGAAAGGCTCGCTGCGCCGAAACCTCGGTAGAAGACTGATCCCGGCGAGCCGGGCTGCGCCGAGAAGCTGACGCCGGGCACGAGCTTCAGGATGTCCTGCGTGTCCAGCGCGCCGATGGCGTCGATCTCGGCGCGGTCGATCAAGGTCACGGTGGCTGGCGTTTCGCGTAGGCTCAGACCGAGGCGCGATCCGCCGGTGGCCAGACGGTCGAGTTTTGCTGGTGCTGGCGCGGTGATCTCGACGCGTTCTAGCGGGGTGACGGGCGTCTGTTGCGCGTGGGCCTGCGATGCCGCGCCGATGAAGAGGGCGAGGGAAAGCGCTTTCGATGGTAGGTGAGTCATGAAGTCTCCTGGATGCTCTTCTGTGCTTTGTCGAAGCCGGCAGCAGCGGGAGTTCAGGCGCAGCCGCGCGAACGCCTCCGTGCCGAGATGACGGGCAAAGGCGAGGGCGCGGGCATGACGACGCCGCGTGAACCGCGTGCGGTTCGCGACCATGTCGCGTGAACGAGGGCATGCTGCCGAACCGGGCGCCGTCACGCACGTGTGCACGGACGACACCAGACCGACGACGCGCATCCGGCCGAGCGCCCGAACGCTCGCGCCGTCAGACGGTGACGGTCAAATGCTCAGGAACGGACAGGGGGTGCGCGTGGCTGAGCAGCGCACCAGACGAGCGACGTGTGCGGCGCCGGGTAGAAAAGCTCGGCGTTCTCATGGCGCGCCGCGTCGGGCGTGCTAAGCCGCAGCGGGCTGGCTGGCAATGCCGGGCTGTGTGAACCCAGCGAGCAGAAAGGACAGTGATCCAGTGCCCCGCTGAGTGACGTTGGAAGCTGCTTGGAAGCACCGTCCGCTTGGGGTACCGCGACTTTCTTGATGCCATGGGGCGTGCAGATCTCGGTCCAGCGCACGCCGTCCGCGGTGTCGAATGCATGCGCAAGCGTTGGCATCAACGCCGCGGCCAGCATCATCAGGCTGGTCAACAGGGCGAAGCGGCGGCGAAGAAGTCGAGACAGTTGCACCGGCGCAGTCTAACCAAGGCAACTGCGCCTGCGTCAAGTCGTGGCGTGGGACAGCTCCTGCCGCGTCGTCACACCAGCACGATGTCGTACTGCTCCTGGTGATAAACGGTCTCCACCTGCATGCTGATCGGCTTGCCGATGAAGTCGGAGAGCATGGTCAATGACTGCGCTTCCTCTTCGAGGAAGAGATCGACCACCGGCTGTGAGGCGAGGATGCGGAACTCGCGCAGCGAGTCGACCGAGTCGCCGAACTGGCGTGCCTCGCGCAGGATGTCGCGCAGGATCGCGTAGCACACGGTGCGCGCGGTCTTGACTTCGCCGCGGCCGCCGCAGGTCGGGCAGGCCTCGCACAGGATGTGCGCCAGGCTCTCGCGCGTGCGCTTGCGCGTCATCTCCACCAGGCCGAGCTGGGTGAAGCCGCTCACCGTCATGCGGGTGCGGTCGCGTGACAGCGCCTTCTTGAACTCGGCCAGCACGGCGTCGCGGTGCTCGGCGTTCGCCATGTCGATGAAGTCGACCACGATGATGCCGCCCAGGTTGCGCAGGCGCAGCTGGCGGGCGACCGACTGCGCGGCCTCGAGGTTGGTCTTGAACACCGTGTCGTCGAAGTTACGGGTGCCGACGAAGCCGCCGGTGTTGACATCGATGGTGGTCATCGCCTCGGTCTGGTCGATGATGAGATACCCGCCGCTTTTCAGATCCACGCGGCGCCCGAGCGCTTTCTCGATCTCGTCGTCGATCTGGTACAGGTCGAACATCGGGCGCTCGCCCGAGTAGTGCTGCAGCTTGCCGGTGATGCGCGGCACGTACTGCATGGCGAACGCCTGCAGGTTGACGAAGTTCTCGCGCGAGTCGATCTGTACCGATGTGGTCTGCTCGGTCACGCCGTCGCGCAGCACGCGTTGCGCCAGCGACAGTTCCTGGTACAGCAGCGAGGGCGCGGGCACCTGCTTGGAGATGTCGCGAATCTGCGCCCAGCGCTTGCGCAGGTAGGCGACGTCGTTGGCCAGATCCTCCGCATTCGCCTCCTCGGCGCTGGTGCGGATGATGTAGCCGCCGGCTTCTTCCTTGGGCACCACGCTGGTCAGCAGCTCGCGCAGCCGCACCCGCTCCGGCTCATCTTCGATGCGCTGGGACACGCCGACATGCGGGTCCTGCGGCAGGTAGACGAGCATGCGTCCGGCCATTGATACCTGGGTCGACAGGCGCGCGCCCTTGGTGCCCAGCGGGTCCTTGACCACCTGCACCAGCAGCGCGTCGCCCTCGTGCAGCATGCGCTCGATCGGTTGCCCGCCCTTGGTCTTGCCGTCGCCGCCGTTGGCGAGGCGGTACTCCCAGATGTCGGCGACATGCAGGAAGGCCGCACGTTCGAGGCCGATGTCGACGAACGCCGACTGCATGCCGGGCAATACCCGCACGACCTTGCCGAGGTAGATGTTGCCGACCAGCCCGCGCGAGGCGGCGCGCTCGATCTGCAGTTCCTGCACCACGCCGGCGAAAAGCACGGCGACGCGCGTCTCCTGCGGGCTGATGTTAATGAGGATGTCTTCCATGGCGGACAAAGTGTACGCACCGCGCCGGACTGCCGAGCAGTCCGCCGCCCGGTGGCAGTCGGCACGCGCCCAGCGCAGCGCAAAACACTAGGCGCCGCGGGCGAGGTCGCGCAGCGTGTACAGCAGCGCCAGCGCGTCGCGCGGCGCCAGCGCGTCGAGGTCTGCTGACTGCAATGTCTCGCGCAGTTCGTCGGTTGCCTCGGGCGCTGCGGTGGCGGCCGGTGTCGTCGCGGCAAACAGATCGAGCTGCGGCCGCGTGCCGGCTGCGCGTTCTTCCAGCTGCACGAGCAGCGTACGCGCGCGGCGTACCACCGCCGCCGGCACGCCCGCCAGTTGCGCAACCGCCAGGCCGTAGCTCTGGTTGGCCGGGCCGTCGCGCACCTCGTGCAGGAACACCACCTTGCCGCGGCTCTCGGCGGCGGCGACGTGCACGTTGGCCACCTCGGTAATCGACTCGGCCAGCTGCGTCAGCTCAAAGTAGTGGGTGGCGAACAGGGTCCAGCAGCGGTTGCGCTCGGCCAGCTCGCGCGCGATGGCACCGGCCAGCGCCAGGCCGTCGAACGTCGAAGTGCCGCGGCCGATCTCGTCCATCAGCACCAGGCTGCAGTCGGTGGCCTGGTTGAGGATGGCCGCCGCCTCGGTCATCTCGACCATGAAGGTGGAGGCGCCGCGCGCGAGATCGTCGGCGGCGCCGATGCGGGTGAGGATGCGATCGACCGGACCCAGGGTGGCGGCCGTCGCTGGCACAAAGCTCCCCACGTAGGCCAGCAGCACGGTGAGCGCCACGCTGCGCATATAGGTGCTCTTACCGCCCATGTTGGGGCCGGTGATCACCAGCAGGCGGCGTGCAGGCGACAGCGCGCAGTCGTTGGGTACGTAGGTCTCGAGTTCGCGTTCGACCACCGGGTGGCGCGCAGCGGTCAGCGCGATACCCGGCGTGTCCACCAGCTGCGGACGCACCCAACGTGCGCGCAAGGCGTGCGCGGCGAGGGCGGCCAGCGCGTCGAGCGCGGCCACCGCGTCGGCGGTTCGCAAGAGCGGCGCCACCTGCGGCGCGATATCCGCCAGCAGGGCGTCGTACAGCTCGCGCTCGCGGGTGCGCGCCCGCTCCTGTGCCGACAGCGCCTTGTCCTCGAAAGCCTTCAGTTCCGGCGTGATGTAGCGCTCGGCATTCTTCAGCGTCTGCCGGCGGCGGTAGTCATCGGGCACCTTGTCGAGCTGGCCCTGGGTAACCTCGATGTAGAAGCCGTGCACGCGGTTGTATTCGACGCGCAGGTTGGCAATGCCGGTGCGCGCACGCTCGCGCGCCTCGAGGTCGAGCAGGAAGGCGCCGGCGTTGTCGCGCAGCCCACGCAGTTCATCGAGCGTGGCATCGAAGCCAGCGGCGATGACGTCGCCGTCGCGCGGCGCGAAGGCCGGCTCGGGCAGCAGCACGCGGGCGAGGGCGGCATGCAGTCCGGTGGGGGCGGTCGCCGCCGTGGCGAGTTGCTGTGCCAGCGGCACGGGCAGTTCGTTTGCAAGGGCCGCGGCCTGGTCCAGCCGCGGCAGCGCGTCGCGCAGCGCGGCGAGTTCGCGCGGGCGCGCGCTGCGCAGCGCGATGCGGCCGGCAATGCGGTCCAGGTCGGGCACCTGGCGCAGCGCCTCCAGCACGCGGTCCTGCGCGGCGGTCTCGTGCATCGCCTCGATCACCGCATGGCGCGCCGCGGCCTGCGCGCGGTCGCGCAGCGGATGGTGCAGCCAGTGCCGCAGGCGGCGACTGCCCATGCCGGTGGCGCAGCCGTCGAGCAGGCGAAACAGCGTGGGGCCGTCTTCGTGGCGCAGCGGCTCGGTGAGTTCCAGATTGCGGCGGGTCACCGGGTCGAGCACGACAAAGTCGGACTCGGACTCGAGCTTCAGCGTGGTCACATGCGCGAGCCGCTCCGACTGCGTCTGCTGCGCGTAGGTGAGCAGCGCGGCGCAGGCGGCCAGCACGGCGGGCTGGTCGTCGACACCGAAGGCCTGCAGGCTGGCCACCTCGAACTGGCGACACAGCAGGTCGCGACCGCGCGCGGGGTCGAAGTGCCAGTCGGGCACCGCCTGAGTCGCGGCGCCGACGTCGAGGGCGGCGGCCCCGTCGGCCACCAGCAGTTCCGACGGGGCGATGCGCGCCAGTTCTGACGCCAGCCGCGCCAGCGGCGCTTCGGTCGCGCGCAGGTCGCCGCTGGCGAGCACCAGCCAGGCAATGCCGGCCACGTTGCGCTTGCGATCGACGTGCACGGCGGCGAGTGCCGCATCGGCCTTGGCGCTGAGCAGGCCGGTATCGGTCACCGTGCCGGGCGTGACCACGCGCACCACCTTGCGCTCGACCGGCCCTTTGCTCGTCGCGGGATCGCCGATCTGCTCGCAGATCGCCACCGACTCGCCCATTTTCACCAGTCGCGCTAGATACTGCTCGACCGAGACCACCGGGACCCCGGCCATCGGGATCGGTGCGCCGGCCGAGTTGCCGCGCTTGGTCAGCGTGATGTTGAGCAGTTTGGCCGCGCGCTCGGCGTCGGCATAGAACAGTTCGTAGAAATCGCCCATCCGGTAGAACAACAGCACGTTGGGCTGCTGCGCCTTGAGCGACAGGTACTGCCGCATCATCGGCGTATGGTCGGCGGCGGACATGCAGTGGGCGTCAGGGTGGGTGTGGTTGCGCCTGTGTTCTACGGATCGCGGGCCGCCGTGGGGAGACGATGCGACCGCCGCTTGGCGTGCGTCAGCGCGCCACGGGGTGCTTGTGGACTTCCTGCACCATCGGCAGCAGCTGTTCGTACACCCGCGGCGCGCCGCAGACCACATGGCCGGCGTCGAGATAGTTGGGCTCGCCGTCGAAGTCGCTGATCATGCCGCCGGATTCGAGGATCAGCAGGCTCCCCGCCGCCATGTCCCAGGCCGACAAGCCGAACTCCCAGAAGCCGTCCAGCCGACCGCAGGCCACGTAGGCAAGATCGAGTGCGGCAGCACCGGGGCGGCGAATGCCGGCGGTGGCCTCGGTGATGCGCTTGAACATGCGCACGTAGTCGTCGAGGTGCTCGAGCTTGCGGAACGGAAAGCCGGTGCCGATCAGCGATTCCGACAACTTGGTGCGGCGGGAGACGCGGATGCGGCGGTCGTTCAGGTAGGCGCCGCGGCCGCGGGTGGCGGTGAAGAGCTCGTTGCGGGTGGGGTCGTAGACCACGCCCTGCGTGATCAGCCCGTTGTGCTGCAGCCCGATCGAGACCGCGTACTGCGGAAAGCCGTGGATGAAGTTGGTGGTGCCATCGAGCGGATCGATGATCCACGTGTACTCGTTGCCGCCCTCGGGGTGGCTGGCACCCGACTCCTCGGCGAGGATCGCGTGGCTCGGGTAGGCCTGCTTGAGGACGTCGATGATCGCGGCCTCGGCGGCGCGGTCCACTTCAGTGACGAAGTCGCTGCGGCCCTTGGCGGCCACCTTGATCAGGTCGAGGTCGAGACTGGCGCGGTTGATGATCGAACCGGCCTTGCGCGCGGCCTTGACGGCCGTGTTGAGCATCGGGTGCATGAGGGCTGCGACAGTAAAAGGAGCGAAGTGCGAAGCGCAGATCAGAGCAGGCGCATCGCTAGACTGGCGCGCATTGTACGGGGCAGCCCTGCCGGGGGCGCCCGGCCCGCGCGGCAGTTAGCCACGCCACCTTTGAAGCACGCCCATGCCGTCCGATTCAACCGTTGCTGTTGCCGCCCGCCTGCGCTTCGTGCTGGTGGCGCCGAGTCATCCCGGCAACATCGGCGCGGCGGCGCGCGCATTGAAGACGATGGGGCTGGCCAGCCTGCACGTGGTGCAGCCAAAGCTGCCGGACTTCGCCACCCATCCGGAGGCGGTGGCGCTGGCGACGCACGGTGCCGATGTCCTGGCGGCGACGCGCAGCCATGGATCGTTGAAGGAAGCGCTTGAGGGCGTGTCACTGGCGTTCGCGATGACCGGCTACGCGCGCGAGTTCGGGCCGCCTCTTCTGGACCTGCGCAGCGCCGCGGCGCTGGCAGCGGAGGAGGTGGGCAGCCAGTCGGGCGACATCGCGTTCGTGCTCGGCACCGAGCGCTCGGGTCTGACCAACGACGAGGTCGCGCATTGCCAGCGCAGTTGCGCGATTCCGGCAGACCCGCTGCATGGTTCGCTCAACCTGGCGCAGGCCGTGATGGTGGCCGCCTACGAGTGCCGGGTGGCGCTGACGGGTGGCGCCATCGCGCCGGCGTCGGCGCCCTATGAGGACGAGCCGCCGGCCAGCGTGGCGCGACTGGAGGGCTTGTACGCCCACCTGGAGCGGGCGCTGATTGCCGCCGGCTTTCTCGATGACGAGGCGCCGCGCCGGCTGATGCCGCGCCTGCGCCGCCTGTTCGCGCGCGCGCGGCCGAGCGACAAGGAGGTCGACATCCTGCGCGGCATCTGCGCCGCGCTCGAGCAGCCCAAGCGCGAGCGGATCGGCACCCGCCGCGGCAGGCCGCCGACCGACGCGGATGCCTGACCTGACCGAGCGTGGGCGTGCGGTTTGCTGCGTCCTGCCCATCGATCCGGTGGGGGGACGGCCATGCACGATCACTACAGCGAGCTCGGCGTCGAGCGTGGCAGCGACAAGCAGGCAGCGGCCTCTAGAATCGCGCCTTCGCCCACACCGGCCCAAAGCATGTTCGATCGCCTGCGCGAGGACATTCAGTGCATCCTGGAGCGCGACCCGGCCGCGCGGTCGTCCTGGGAGGTGCTGACCTGTTATCCGGGCCTGCACGCGATCTGGTTCCACCATCTGGCGCACTGGTGCTGGAGGCACGGGCTGCGCTGGCTGGCGCGCTTCATCTCGCACATGGCGCGCTGGTTTACCGGCATCGAGCTGCATCCGGGGGCAACCCTCGGCAGGCGCGTATTCATCGACCACGGCATGGGCATCGTCGTCGGCGAGACCGCGGTGATCGGTGATGACAGCACGATCTACCAGGGCGTGACGCTGGGCGGCACCTCGCTGACCAAGGGCGCGAAGCGGCATCCCACCCTGGGGCGCGGCGTCATCGTCGGTGCCGGCGCGCAGGTGCTGGGCAGTTTCACCGTGGGTGACGGTGCGCGCATCGGCTCCAATGCGGTGGTGGTGAAGGAAGTGCCGCCAGGCTCGACGGCGGTGGGCAATCCGGCGCGCATCCTGCACAAGGAGGCCGATCACCAGCGCGAAATCGCTGCCAACCGCATGGGCTTTTCCGCCTACGGCTTGTCCACCGACGGCGACGATCCGCTGACCAAGGCACTGCACGGCTTGATCGACCATGCGGCCACCCAGCAACGCGAGATCGAACGATTGAAGCAGGCCCTGGTGCGCAGCGGTGTGTCGATCGACGGCTACGAGGAGCAGACCATCGACCCGACCCGCCTCAACAAGCTGGTGGACGAGTAGGGGCGCTGCGCGGGCGCGTCAGCCCGCTACGCCGCCGACATCCGCAAGCGGGTGAACCTGCCACTGGTCGTCGCGCACGGTCAGAAAGCCGCCGCGCGGCGCCGGCGCATCGAGGTCCCAGTCGGGCAGCACCCAGCGCTGCGCCGGTACGCCATCAAGTTCGAAGTGGTGCAGGTCGGGCCGATGGGTGTGGCCATGGATCACGCGCGTCACACCGGCAGTGCGCAGCGCCGACTCAACCTCGGACGGCGTCACGTCCATGATCTCCATTGCCTTGGTCGCCTTGTTGGCTTCACTGGCAGCACGCGCCTGACCAATGAACGCCCTGCGTGCGGCCAGTGGTTGCGACAGGAACTGCGCCTGGAACGCCGCATGACGAGACTGCGCTCGCCAGCGCATGTACTCGACATCACGCGTGCACCAGGCGTCGCCGTGCGCGAGCAGCACGGTCTGTGCGGCTGTGCCGCTGCCGATCGTGGCGAGGGTCGGGTCGGCCAGCAGCGTCGCACCGGCGGCATCACAGAAGGCACGGCCGAGCAACAGGTCGCGGTTGCCATGCATCAGGAAGACAGCGGTGCCGCGCTCGACCAGCGCGCGCAAGGCGGCGGCGACGTCGCGGCCGAGCGGATCGTCATCGTCGTCGCCCGCCCAGTACTCGAAGAGGTCGCCGAGGATCACCAGTTCACGAAATTGCGGTGCGACGTCCTGCACGAACTGGAAGAACGCCGCGCGGGTGACGGGTTGCGCGGCGTTCAGATGCAGGTCGGAGATGAACACCGGCGCCGACAGCGCGGCACGGTCGGCCTGGGCGGCGAGCGCCGGTACGGGCGTTGCGCTCGCCGGCGGCATCGTCACTCGACCAGTTCGGCGCGGGTGATGATGACGTCGCTTTCTGGGACGTCCTGGTGCATGCCGAAGCGCGTCGTGCGCACGCCCTTGATCTTGTCGACCACGTCGGCGCCCTCGACCACCTTGCCGAAGACGCAGTAGCCCCACCCCTGCGCATTGGGCGCGGTGTGGTTCAGGAAGGCGTTGTCGGCGACGTTGATGAAGAACTGCGCGGTGGCCGAGTGCGGGTCGGAGGTGCGTGCCATCGCGACCGTGTACTTGTCGTTCTTCAGACCGTTGGTGGCTTCGTTCTGCACGGGGGGCAGGGCAGTGGACTTCTGGCGCATGCCGGGCTCGAAACCGCCGCCCTGGATCATGAAGCCGTTGATCACACGGTGAAACACGGTGTTGTCATAGTGGCCGCTCTTGACGTAGCCGAGGAAGTTCTCGACCGTGGCCGGCGCGCGTTCGGCGTCGAGTTCGATGGCGATGACGCCGAAAGTGGTATGCAGACGAATCATTTCTTCTCCGAAGTTGAGGTAACGATGCGAGCGCTGCGCACGATGATCGGCTGCGCCGGGAGGTGCTGGTGCGGACCCTTGGCACTGACGGGCACGACGCGGATCTTGTCGACCACGTCGAGCCCGTCTACTACTTTGCCGAAGACCGTGTAGCCGTGGCCGTCGAAGCTCGGGTAGTCCAGGCGCGGGTTGTCGACCACATTGATGAAGAACTGCGAGGTCGCCGAGTTGGGGTCACTGGTGCGCGCCATGGCAACGGCACCGCGCACGTTCTTCAGGCCGTTCTGGCTTTCGATCGGGATCGGTGTCCGGGTTGGCTTCTGCTGAAGGTCCGCTGTGTATCCGCCGCCCTGGATCATGAAGTCCTGCATCACGCGATGGAACACCGTGCCGTCATAGTGGCCGGCCCGCACGTAGGCGAGGAAGTTGGCGACTGACTTTGGTGCGCGCGCGGCGTCGAGCTCCAGCACGATGTCGCCCGCGCTGGTGGCGAGCGTTACCCGCGGCATAGGTTCGGACTTGTCCTGCGCCAGGGCGCTCAGCGGGCCGAGCAGGGCGGTCGGAATCAGGGCGAGCAGCAGGCGGCGAATAAACATGGTGTGGTCTCCTGGACGAATAGTCGGCGCCCGGCGTCAGCGCGCGGCGCGCAGCTTGGCGCTGACATCGCGCGTCAGTTGCAGCTTCGACTTGAGCGCGGCGTTGCCCGGGTCGAGCTTGAGCGCCTGCGCGTACAGATCGGCGGCGATTGCCAGGTGCAGGTCACCAAGGTTCTCGCGCGCGGTCACGTAATTCGGTGCCACATCGATCGCCCGCTGTAGCAGGGCCCGTGCCGTCTCGTAGCGGCCGGCGGCGGCGTGCATCACCGCCAGGTTGTTGTAGGGCTCGGGCAGTTCCGGAAAGTCCTGGGTCATCGCCTCGAACGCAGCGGTCGCTTCCGCCGCCTTGCCGGTGTCCGACAGCACGACCGCGCGCAGAAAGCGCACCTGCAGGTTGCGCGGGTTCTTGGCGAGCACCTCGTCGGCGCGCTTGATCGCCTCGTCGTACTTGCGCTCGCGTACCAGCTGGTCGACCTGCTGCGCTTCGCTCGGCGCGGCGGCGGGCGTGGGCAGCGGCTGCGCGTCGACGGGCGTGAGGGCGGTCAGCAGCAGCGCACAGAGCGCGGCGGCAAGACGGGAGGCGGCGCGCGGGGCGTCGGTCGAGATCAAAGGTTCAGCGCAAGGAAATGTGAGGGTGCAGCGATATACTGGCGCGGCCATTCTAATCACTGACCCGATCACCCCGATGCCGACCGCCACGCACCGCCAACGCTGTTGACCTGCGTTCCCCGCTGCGTGCCTGCATCGCCGGTGCCGCCTGTTGCGGCGCCAATCCCACCGAACCGGGTCTGATCCCATGACACTTTCGATCTACGACACGCTGTCGCGCCAGCAGCAACCCCTGACGCCCATCACGCCGGGCACGATCGGCATGTACGTGTGCGGCATGACCGTCTACGACTACTGCCATCTGGGTCATGCGCGGGCCTTCCTCGGGTTCGACATCGTGCAGCGCTGGCTGCGCGCCAGCGGCTATGCGCTGACCTACGTTCGCAACATCACCGACGTCGACGACAAGATCATCCGGCGCGCGGCGGAAAGCGGCGAGACGCCACGCGAGCTCACTGAGCGCTTCATCGGCGCGATGCACGAGGACTTCGCCGCACTGGGGATGCAGCCACCGGACCTGGAACCGCGCGCCACCGACTACATCCCGCAGATGCTCGGGATCATCGAGTTGCTCGAATCCAACGGGCTTGCCTACGCTGCGGACGATGGCGACGTCAACTTTGCGGTGCGCAAGTTTCCGGGCTACGGCAAATTGTCGGGCAAGTCGCTCGACGACCTGCGCGCCGGCGAGCGCGTGGCGGTGACCGACGCCAAGCGGGATCCGCTCGACTTCGCGCTGTGGAAGCATGCCAAGCCGGGTGAGCCGCAGTGGCCGTCGCGCTGGGGTGCGGGCCGGCCGGGCTGGCACATCGAGTGCTCAGCGATGGCAAGTGAGACGCTGGGGCGCAGCTTCGACATCCATGGCGGCGGCCCGGACCTCGTGTTTCCGCACCACGAGAACGAGATCGCGCAGAGCGAAGGCGCGTTCAAGCAGCGCTTTGCCAACCTGTGGATGCACTGCGGTGCGCTGCGGGTGGGCGACGACAAGATGTCGAAGTCGCTCGGCAACTTCAAAACGATCCGCGATGCGCTCAAGGAGCACGACGCCGAGGTGCTGCGTTTCTTCCTGATCCGCACCCACTACCGCAGCCAGATCAACTTCACGCCCGACATGATCGGCGAGGCACGCACGGCGCTTGCGCGCCTGTATCGCGCGCTCGACGAGGTGCCGGTGCAGGCGAGCGAGGTCGACTGGAACGAGCCGCACGCGCAGCGCTTCAAGGCGGCGATGGACGATGACTTCAACACCGCGCTGGCGACCAGCGTGCTGTTCGATCTGGCAGGCGAGGTCAATCGCAGCAAGTCGGTGCAGGCGGCGCGGCAGTTGAAGGCGTTGGGTGGGGTGCTGGGGTTGCTGGAGCGGGAGCCGAAGGCGTTTCTGCAGGGGCTGGGATCAATTCAGGGTGCGGCGTCAATGCACTTCAAGGCGACCGGGAGCTTGACCAGCGCATCCGGAGAGGTCGTGGAAGCACAAATTGCCGCCCGCGCCGCTGCGAAGAAAGCCAAGAACTTCGCCGAAGCGGACCGCATCCGCGACGACCTTCTCGCCCAAGGCATCATCCTCGAAGACAAGCCCGGCGGAGTCACCGCATGGCGGCGAGCTTGAGATATGTGCCGGTCGACCGTCTTGCCTTTGACGCATAGCCGTTGTCCTCGCAAGACACTGGGTCCCCGCCTGCGCGGGGACGACGGCGTGTTGATGCGTTCGGCCGTCCGATGACGCGGCCTGCCTACTGGCTGAAGGCAAAACGCGCGCTGGCCGCGGCCGACCCGGTGATGGGCGGCATCATCGGCCGCTACCCACGCTTCGCGCTGGCCTCGCGCGGTGACCCGTTTTCCACGCTGGCGCGCTCGATCGTTGGCCAGCAGATCTCGGTCAAGGCGGCCGACGCGGTGTGGGCTCGGCTGCTTGGCGCCTGTCCCGAGATGACGCCACGGTCCATCCTGCGCCGCCGCCCGACCACGCTGCGCGCCTGCGGCCTGTCCGAGCGCAAGGTGGAATACGTGGTCGATCTGGCGCGCCACTTCGAGCGCGAGCACATCGACATCGCCACCCTGCAGGCCGCCGGCGACGAAGAGGTGATCGAACTGCTCACCGCAATTCGCGGCATCGGCCGCTGGACGGCCGAGATGTTCCTGATCTTCAACCTGCTGCGCCCCGACGTGCTGCCGCTGGACGACCTGGGACTGCTCAAGGCGATCAGCCTGCACTACTTGGACGGCGAGCCGACGGATGTCCTGCTCAAGCGGGAGGGGCGGCTGCGGGTGACTGAGCTGGCGTCAATCTGGGCACCTTGGCGCAGCGTGGCCACGTGGTACCTTTGGCGCAGTCTGGACCCCGTGCCGGTCGAGTACTGATCCGGCGGCCCCCCATGAGCAAAACAACTTTTCTCGATTTCGAGCAGCCGATCGCTGAACTCGAATCCAAAATCGAGGAACTGCGCTTCGTCCAGGACGATTCCGCGGTCGACATCTCCGAGGAGATCGAACGGCTGCAGAAGAAGAGCCAGCTGCTGATGAAGGACATTTACGCCAAGCTCACGCCTTGGCAGGTGTCGCAGATCGCCCGCCATCCGCAGCGTCCGTACACGCTGGACTACATCAACGACATCTTCACCGACTTTCATGAGCTCCACGGCGATCGCGCGTTTGCCGATGACTTGTCGATCGTCGGCGGCATGGCCCGCTTTAACGGCCAGCCGGTGATGGTGCTGGGGCACCAGAAGGGGCGCGACACCAAGGAGCGCACGCTGCGCAACTTCGGCATGACCAAGCCGGAGGGATATCGCAAGGGGCTGCGCATCATGCGGCTGGCCGAGAAGTTCGGCCTGCCAGTGTTCACCTTCATCGACACGCCTGGCGCCTATCCCGGCATCGATGCCGAGGAGCGTGGCCAGTCCGAGGCGATCGGCCACAACCTGTACGAGATGGCGCAACTGAAAGTGCCGACCATCGCCACCGTGATCGGCGAAGGCGGCTCCGGCGGCGCGCTGGCGATCGCCGTCTCGGACCATGTGCTGATGCTGCAGTACGCGACCTATGCGGTGATCTCGCCGGAAGGCTGCGCGTCCATTTTGTGGAAGAGCGCGGCCAAGGCGCCCGAGGCGGCCGAGGCGATGGGCCTGACCGCGCATCGGTTGAAGGCGCTCGGCCTGATCGACAAGATCGT
>LNFM01005315.1_pt1 | contig 29108 bp, 27 predicted proteins | sample 596031 | NCBI WGS metagenome assembly LNFM01 (sample SAMN04254537, study PRJNA301005) | activated carbon metagenome | isolation source: dual media filters at the Ann Arbor, Michigan drinking water treatment plant | place: USA: Ann Arbor
GCGGTCAAGGAAGCCCATGACCCGGCGGGCAATGGGCAGTTCCAGATCGAACACCGGATTGTCAGACCGGACGGGGAAGTTCGGCATGTCAGCCTGAATGTCCGCACCTGGTTCGAGAGGGAAGGGACTGCGCCTGTGCCCAGCCGCACGATCGGGATCGTCATCGATATCACCGATCGCAAGAAGGTCGAAGCGTCTCTGCGCATTGCGTCGAAGATAACGGCGATCAGCACACTCTCCGGCGGCATTGCGCATGAGTTCAACAACAGCCTGACGGCGGTGCTCGGTTTCAGCCATCTGGCACTTCCGCTGATCCCCAAAGACAACAAGGCGCATCATTATGTTCAACAAGTGCTGTCCGCCGGAATGGAATCGCGTGAGCTGGTCCATCAGCTATTGACGTTCAGCCGGCAAAGCGAACAAGTCCGGCATCCTCTTCCTCTCCATTTGTTGGTCAAAGAAGCGATCAAACCTCTGCGCTCCGCGATCCCTCCCTCGATCGAACTCAAAGAGCAAATCGACACATCGACCAGCCCTGTCTCGGCCGATACGGCTCAGATGCATCAGATGATCATGAATTTGGCGGACAATGCCATCCATGCCATGAGGAAGACCGGAGGAATTCTGGAATTCCATCTCCACGACAAGGAGATCGAAACGGATCAAGTCACGCCGTCTGGCCGACTTGCGGCCGGACGCTACGCCTGTTTGACTGTTCGAGATTCCGGCGAAGGCATGGAGCCGGCGGTTGCCGATCGGATCTTCGAGCCGTTCTTTTCCGGCAAGCCATTGGGTGAGGGCCGTGGAATGGGGTTGTCCGTCGTCCATGGGATTGTGACGGCGCATGGAGGGACCGTCGTCATCGACAGTCAGATCGATGTCGGCACAGTGGTGTCGGTCTATATTCCGGCACTGTCACGTCCTACCGCAGCGGTTCCTGCGCCGGATGACTCGCTCCCGCGCGGACGGGAATGCATCCTGTTTGTCGCGGCCGAGGAATCTCTTGTCAAATCTGGACAGAAAATGCTGGAGTCGCTCGGGTACCGTCTGATCGTACTTACCAGTGGATCAGCGGCCTGGCAGGCGTTCGATCTTGCTCCCCAACGCGTGGATCTTTTGATTGCCGACCTGGCCCTGCCTGATATGTCGGCGGATCGTTTGGCTCACCGATGCCGGCAACTGAGGCCGGATCTGCCGGTGATCCTCTGCGCCGGTTCGGAGCAGGCGCTGTCTGATGAAAACGATCATGTGAATGGGATTGTCGAAGTCGTTCCGAAGCCGCTCATCGTGCAGAATCTGGCGCATAGGATTCGGCGGGTCTTGGATACTCGAGCTGCGGCCTGTCCACCATCCACTGAACCGCCGATGCAAGGCGAAGAGCGATCCCAGTTGTCGCGGGAGGGATTCGATGCCATCAGTTCTCGTTATTGATGATGAAGATCGGATACGCCGCCTTATCCGGGAAGTCCTGGAGCCGGCCGGGTATGTTGTCGAGGAGGCACGTGGCGGGAAGGAAGGGCTGGAACGATATCGGGCTCGCCAAGCCGACGTGGTGATCATGGATATCTTGATGCCCGACCAAGATGGTCTGGAAAGCATGGCGACTCTGCACCGTGAATTTCCCTCCTCTCGCGTGATCGCCATGACCGGCGGCGGCGACATGATCGGTATCCTGAACTTCTTGGATGTCGCGAAGATGCTGGGCGCCAGCCGAACCCTTCAGAAACCGTTCGACGTAAATGTCCTGCTCGAGGCCGTTGCTGCCGAAGCCGGTGTGTCCTCGGCCCGTACGATCCCGTCGCCTCATTGACATCGCATTGGGTCCGCAGTCAGACTTGGCCTTCTACGCGGCTGTCTGACACACGATGATCATTCTGAATCTCATCCTGGGAACCCTCGTCACGACCATTGGGTTTTGGATTCTCCAGGGGGCTGCCTCTCAGGGTATCGTGGTGCTTTGGGCTATCACTGTTGGGGGATTTCTATGGTGGAGGGTTCGGTCCATTACGGAGCTCTGGGCTTGGGCGACTCTCTTGCTCGGCTTGGAAAGTTTTGCCTGGCCGATACAAGTCATGATTCAGCTCAAGGGTGTTTCTGAAACACCCTCCCAAGACCAGATGGAAACGATGCTCATGGCCGTCGTACTGGGCCTGTTCTCTTCCGTATTTTGGATCGCCTTTTCATACGGTCTGTTCAAACGGACGTGGGCGGCTTCCACGGATGCGACGGACCATCCTTCTCAAACGAGGCATGTGGCTCAACCGACCGTCCGGAAAAAGTCCCGATAACCTTATCCCATCTCAACGGGATCTATATCGACGACGAACTTGACCTGCCCTCTTCGGTAGGTGCCTTCCATTCGCTCGACCGATCCCTGTATGAGGCGGCATAAGAGCGGACGATCGGTTCCTTTCACGAGAATCTGGTGCCGATGATGCCCTTTCGGCAGCCGTCCCATGGCGGTCACAGGTCCTAACAGGGTGATCGATGCTCTTCCGTCCAGAGAGCCCTCAAGACAGCTCTTCCACTCTATCGCAGCAGATTCAACTTCTTGCTGGTTTCGTCCTGATGCTGAAAGGGTGGCCAGGTGACAGGCTGGTGGATAGTTGAGCAGACGCCTCGCCGCCAGTTCCTCATCATAAAATCGATGCGGGTCGGCGGACAGTATCGCCTGCACGGCATGGTGGGAGGGAAGCCGTGTTTGTAGGATTACACGGCCTCCCTCCGTCGCCGGCTGTCCACAACTCACGGCTTTGTCCAGAAGCTGGTACGTGTGTTCTGCAGCGCGAAAGTCCGGGACATGCAACCCGGAATCAGCATGAAGAATGCCAACCAATCCTCTGCGCGGGAACGGTTCCCGCTGAAACAATGCTTGTGTGCCAATCAGGATGTCCCATGTCCCCAAGCGGACTCCTTCCCAGAGGTCGCGTGCGGCAGCTGTACGACGCAATCTGCTGCCATCCAGCCGCGCGATCTTTGCCTGGGGAAACAACCGCCTGGCATCGAGCTCGACACGCTCAGTTCCGTCTCCGACGGTATTGAATCGGGCGGCTTTACAGATCGGGCAGGATTCCGGCAAGGCATCGGTCTTTCCGCAATATCTGCAGGATAAGCTTCCCGCTTCGCGTGAGTAGGCAAGGGTGACCGCACAGGAAGGGCAGCGCGGCATCCAGCCGCAGTCTCGGCAGACCAGCGTTCTGGCGTAGCCTTTACGATTCAAGAAGAGCAGAACGCCCGCCTTGCGTCGCCACAAGCGTACCGCTGAACAGGGCCCCTCCCGGCTCCTGGCCGAGATCGACGAGCTCGATCAATGGTCGGCGGGCCGGTTCTGGTGAAACGGCATAGGTTTCGGCACCCGGGTCAAATGCCGATTCGAGCGACGGATGGGCGGACGCGAGTACCACCAGCGCCCCTTCCCCTTTGGCCCTCATCCAGGCGACTTCTCGGGCGTGATAGCGCGGTTCTTGGGGCTCCTTGAAAGCCGGATCTTCCTCTCTGTCCACCCAAATGAGTCCGATCGACGGGAGCGGCGCAAAGACTGCCGAGCGAGTTCCAACGATCACCGATGGCGTCGTACCCTGTTTGGCTGTCCGGTTATCCGATGCCGGCGACGTGGGAACGATGGTGATCGTGAGATCTGTAAGGGTCGAGAGAAGCCGTCCGAGCCATTCTGCTCTGGCAATCTCGCCGGCCAGAATGATGGCTGATTTGCCGATTGCGTGCGTCTGTTGGATGGCATCGGCAAGCCGGCTGACTCGATCTTCCCATGGGGCGCACAAGACGATTTTCCGTGCTTGATTGGACTGAAGACAGGCGGCCACACGAGTGGTCCATGACCGATCAGGTTCTGTTGGTATCTTCTCGAGCAGAGCCCGATCAGCGTCTCCTGTCCGATCACTGTTCTGGGCGATTGGTTGTGTCTGTCGTTTCGGAACCGCGGTCTTGCCTACCGGTGAAGCCGTGGCGACCACCCAGGACAGTTGTTCGAGAGCCTTGACCGTTTTCCGACTGTTTTGATCGCGAGCTTTGAGAAGGGTGGATGACAGCAGGCCTCTGGTTTGCCGCGCAATACGGCTCAGCATGGGTCGTAGATGGTCTGGACAAGTTCCAGAAACCAGCACGGTGCGCCCCTGATCGGTGGCGACGTGCCGCAGAGGACTAGCCTGTTTTGCGGGAGTTTTCGACAGAACAAGCCGGAGACATTGGCCCCAGGGTGCGACATAGTACTCTGCGATGGCGCGAGACAGCTCGAGTCGCGCGGGTGAGAGATTGAGATCGTCGGTTCCGCTGGCCAGAGACCTGATTTCCTTGAGGTAGGCAGCCTTCATCCCCATAGGGGGCTGATCACTGAGTGAGATCACCGCTCCTTCGAGCATTGATGGGCCGAACGGGACTGCGCCAATGCCGGAGGCACGACATAGGTGAAGGCCTTGGCGATATGGCGGGGGACGATGACGTCGGCATACAGAGTTGCAGTTGCATGGGCGGCAGGAAGACTGCGTTGATCGAGAGGCATGCGGCATTGTAGCAGCGTAGGAAAAGGGAGAACAACGTTACGGTGGGCAGGCGGTTGTCGCATCCGGTTTTTCAACCAGCGACGAACCGCCGTGCGCAAGAATGAGGGTTAGAAGCTTGCCGGACCGGCCGGCTGCTGAGGATCTTGGCTCGGGTTCGGTGAGGGAGCACCGGGGCTGGAGGCCGCTGTCCCATCTCCCGCCCCTGCCTGCGGCTGTTGTTGGCCGGCAGATGATGCAGCCCCACTTGTGTTTGGGCTGTTCGGCGATGTCGTCCCATCTCCGGCAGAAGCCTGCTGTTGTTGGCCGATAGAGAGAGTGCCGGCTCCCGAGTCCTGAGAGACGGCCTGAGGAGTACTCAGTTGGCCGTTTGTTCCTCGTGCATTCAAAACGGAAGAATCGCCTCCTTGCTTCTGTGCCTGATTATGAACATCGGCCCTGGGAGTTTGAGGGTCAGTATCCGCTTCATAGAGTAGAATCTCGACCCGACGGTTTTTCGTACGGCCTTCCTCATTGGCATTGGTGGCTGCGGGCTTGCTGTCGCCGTAGCCTACGGCACTGACCCGGGCCGAATCCAATCCGCCCTTCTCCACGAGATATCGGAGGACGCCGCCGGCGCGGGCGTTGGCGAGGTCTACATTGCTCGGATAGCGAGCTTTCAGCGAGGGACCGATTTCTACGTTATCGGTATGGCCTTCCACCCGGATCAGCCTGGTATCGCCGCTGCTGAGCAGATGTTCGATCACTTGGTCCAACACCGTATAGCTTTCAGGCTTGATCGCTGCTTCGCCGGATTCATAGCGGAGGAAGCTTGCCACGTCGCCCAAGTTGATGCGGCTCTGTCCGGACGCATCTTGCGTTTTTAATTTGCCGGCAACGAGATCGGACGAAACGGCATCCGGTCGTCTTTCCGTCCCGTCTAGTTTTTCTACCTTGGCCGAGGTCGGAGCGAGTTCCACCGGCTGAACGATCGGAGCCGAATATCCGACAAGCTTGAATCGGTCGCCCTTGAACACGCGGGTGTTGGCTTTGATGACTCGCGCGGTCGCTGTGCGTTCCTCGGTCGACAAGACTTTGAGCTGCCCGATCTTTCTTGCGGGGATTCCCACGCTATGGCGGTGGATATCCATGAGATCGCCGGCCTTGAGGCCGTCCACGCTTCCTCGGTCCACGTACACGATATCGAATTGCGAGACCAAGGTCATCGGTTTATCCGCCTGCAGTTCGATGATCATGCCGCTGAGATCGGCGACATCCGATGTCATACTGGCTCCTGCATCGGACGCCGGCGGCGGGATAAACCGCATCACAGGATCGCCCGGAGCGATCTGTCCATAACTCGTGATTGCCTCTACTGTTGCAATTGCCCCATCGGTCTCGATCACACGCACCACTGCCAGCCGAATCACGATAAAGCCGAGGTACTCTTGTGTCATCGGGTGGAAAACTTTGCGTGCACGCTTGTAGACGGTAAAGAGATCGCCGGCTGCCACCTCAGCCGGGTGATCGAGCTTGAGATAGAGAATATCCCGCCGTGCCAGGAGCATGCGATTGCCCGATGATTGGTTATCCCCGGTGATCAAATTCACGATGCCGTCACGGGGCGTCACTTTTTGGATTACACCGCTTGAGAAGGTAACCGCTGCTTCCCCATGGCGAACCATGTCAGCATGCTGGGCGCGAGCTGCTCCTTGGTCCAGGGACAGATTGATCCCCATGGATAGCAGGATAAAGACGAATGGTGTCAGAGGTTTCATAGAGAGGTTCCTTATATAGGGCGTGTGTGTCTTTGCAAACCATAGCAAATCATGCTGTCTTGTCAAGAATTTGAGCATATGGCCCATGGTTTGACGGAGGTTTTTCTGAGTGTTATGGTGCCTCGACTTGCCGGTACCTGTCCATGCAACGCTGTGAAGGGATAGTTTATGAACGGAGGTCGCGATCAAGACCCGGCGATGCCATCTGGCGATCGGAGGAAAACCAGGATCGAAACACAGATCCATCGGCGGCGGAAGGCCAAGGCTTCCGGTCCGATGGAGTCAGAGTGGGACATTTCTCAGCCACAGCCGTCTCCCCAGTTACGGATGGTTCCCTCACCAGGACAGCCTCGGAGCCGAGCCTAATCAACACGCTACACCCTCAAGGGTCATGGGTCTGTCGAGTTCGGACAGATGCCTTTGCACACACTGTGGAGTTTGCGCATCGATCCATCCTCAATTCCTGTTTGCTTTAGCCTTCACAGAAGCGTCTGCTCCCGTCTCGTCGTAGCACAAGTCGGAAGATCTAGGGCTTTAGGGGCTGGTTCTGTTAGGTCCTTTGTTCGCTTGCTATCCCTGGGATCAAGGCTCTAGAATTTCTATTCTTCTTTCAAGGTCAATGCCTTGTGAGGCGAACGCAATGGGCGATACTGATCAGCTTCTCGATTATTTGACCAAGTTTTTCCCGATCCTGTTCTTCATTTTCGTCGCACTTGCGTTCGGAGTGCTGACGTTGGTGATCAGCTATTTTGTTCAGCCCAGATATCCGGAGCCAGAAAAACTATCGACTTATGAGTGTGGCGCCGAACCGTTCTCTGATTCCCGTATGCCGTTCCCGGTGCGCTACTACATTTTTGCGATGTTATTCGTCATTTTCGATATTGAAGTAATCTTTCTCTACCCATGGGCGGTGGTGTTTACCAAAATCGGGCTGATCGGTTTGATTGAGATGATCATTTTTATCGCCCTGTTCGTTGTGGCCTATGTGTATGCCTGGCGGAAGGGTGCGCTGGAGTGGGACTGAGGTATCTATGGGATTGATTCAACTGGGACGTCAGGAAAAAGACGGTGCCCCTGATGTGTTCACGGGCACCTTGGAAAAGGCGGTGAACTGGGCGCGAAAAGGTTCGCTTTGGCCCATGACCTTTGGGCTTGCCTGTTGCGCCATCGAGATGATGGCCGCCGTCTCTTCACGGTACGACATGGACCGGTTCGGAGCCGGGGTATTTCGGGCCTCCCCTCGACAGTCGGATTTGATGATCGTCGCCGGAACAGTCTGTCGGCGGATGGCACCCGTTATCCGAAAGATCTATGACCAGATGCCGGAACCGAAATATGTCATCGCGATGGGCTCCTGTGCCACGTCCGGGAACATCTACGATAGCTATAGTGTCGTGCAAGGAGTCGATCGGTTCGTTCCTGTCGATATTTATGTGCCCGGCTGTCCGCCGACCCCTGAAGCTCTCCTGGACGGCATCTTGAAACTGCAAGAGCGGATCATGGAGAAGCGGGTGTTTGTCGCCCAGCCCAGAGAGATTAAAGCAAGCTTGAAGGTCTGACGGTACTGTATGCATCAACTGGCAACACGGATTCAGGAGTCTTTCTCGGACGGTTTTGTCGGCGCGACGGAATGGCGAGGCGATGTGGCGGTCACAGTGACCCGTGACAAGCTGCATGACGTCGCCAAATTTCTGCGTCATGAACCGGGAATGGATTTCGATTACATCGTCCATGTGAGTTCCGTGGATTGGCCCGATGATGAAGAACGATTCGAAGTCGTGTGGGAATTCTACTCGCTTCGAAAACGGCATCGTATTCGACTCAAGACGCGAGTGCCCGAATCGGACTGTGTAGTCGATTCTCTGACGGATTTGTGGAAGGGCGCTGATTTCATGGAGCGTGAAGTGTACGACATGATGGGTATCCGGTTTCGCAATCACCCGGACCTGCGCCGGATTTTGATGCCGGATGATTTCACGGAAGGCTACCCGTTGCGGAAGGATTTTCCGCTTCGCGGCAAAGGTTGGCGGGACACGTTTGAATTCCTGGACGAAATTCCACGGTAGGACGCGGCAACAGCATGGCGTTTGAAGATCAGAGAACCACGATCTACAAGGTCAATCCGGAGCATCCGGAAAGCGAAACGCTTCCGACTCTGCGAACCGAGGAGCTCTTGCTTAATCTGGGACCTCAGCACCCCAGCACACACGGAGTTCTCAAGGTGATTTTGGAGTTGGAGGGGGAACGGCTGGTGAAATCCACACCGGTGATGGGGTATCTCCATCGTGGAGTCGAAAAGCTGGCAGAAGACGGCACCTATCACCAGTTCATTCCCCATACGGACCGGCTCGACTATGTCTGTGCGATGTACAATAACTTCGCCTATTGCCGCGCCGTGGAGAAACTGCTGGATCTCAAGGTTCCCGAGAGAGGGGAGTATCTCAGAACGATTGTTGCCGAGGTGCAGCGCATCATCGGCCATCAATTTTGGCTGGGGGCTCAAGCGCTCGACATCGGGGCGATGACCGTCTTTTTCTATTGTTTTCGCGACCGAGAAATCCTGCTCGACTGGTTCGACGAGTTGTGCGGAGCGCGTCTCACGACGAGCTGGTATCGCATCGGCGGGGTAGAGCGAGACCTGACTCCCGGGTTGATCGATAAGCTCAAGCAGTTCATCGACTACTTTCCTCCTAAGATTCTGGAATATCAGGTCTTTCTCGAGAAGAACCGTATCTGGCTGGGGCGCACCAAGGGCGTGGCGGTCATTTCCGCTGAAGACGCCGTCAATTTTGGGCTGAGCGGGCCGACTTTGCGCGGCTCCGGTGTGGACTATGACCTTCGGAAGTACGAGCCTTATAGCGCGTATCCCAAGTGCGAGTTCAGCGTACCGGTCGGAAAAAACGGCGATACGTATGACCGGTATTGGATCCGGGTGATGGAACTATACGAGAGCGTCAAGATCATTCGGCAGTGCCTCGAGCAAATGCAGGATGGTCCGGTCATGGCCGATGTCCCAAGCGTGACGCTGCCACCGAAGGAGCGGGTATTTACCAATCTGGAGTCGATGATCCAGCAGTTCAAGCTGTTTTCTCAGGGATTCCAGGCTCCTCCCGGTGAGATTTATTGCGGCACCGAAGCCCACAAGGGCGAGCTGGGTTTTTACATCGTCAGTACAGGCGGAGGAAAACCCTATCGACTGAAGATCCGCGCCCCGTCCTTCATTCATATGGGCGCCTTCGATCATATGTCCAGAGGCTATATGATCTCCGATGCCTGTACCATCTTCGGGTCGTACGATATCGTGATGGGGGAATGCGACCGGTAAGGAAGTCGTAAATGATGACGGTTCAAGGTTGCAATGAAGAGCGGACACCTGCACCCACTATGTCAGCGCATCATTCAACAGTGAGGCACCATGGGGCTGAAGCCAGGCACTAATCCCGACGTCGAGGCCGCGACGATTCAACTCAATATCGACGGGAAGACCGTGACGGCGAAGGACGGGATCTCGTTGTACGATGTTATCTCGATGACGGGAAAAATCATCCCGGCCATGTGCTACCACTACACCTTCGATCCATTTGGATCTTGCGGCATGTGCCTTGTGATGCAAGAAGGGAAAAAGGCTCCCGTCCGGTCCTGCACCGCGAAGGCGACGGCGGGGATGGTCATACGAACCGAGGGGGAGGATCTGTTCCTTGCCCGCAAAAAAGCCGTCGAGAAGCATCTTTCCGTGCATCCGCTCGATTGTCCGGTCTGCGATGCGGACGGCCATTGCGAACTCCAAGATATGGCGTTCGAGCACGGCGTGACCAATCTTGCCAATGCCAAGCAGAAATTCATTCCGGAAGATACCCGCAGTCCGGTTCTGGACTTCAACATGAACCGCTGCATCGCTTGCGCCGAATGTATCAACGTCTGCAAAGATGTGTTGATGATCGATGCCCTGCAATTCATGAAAAAGGGCGGATTCAATCAAGTGGTCCCGAAGGGCGATCTCGCACTCTCCTGCGAATTCTGCGGGGATTGCCTGGCGGTCTGCCCGGTCGGTGCTATTACAAACAAGTTCTCCAAGTATTTGTACAAACCCTGGCAGATGAAAAAGACGACGACGACCTGCAACTACTGCGGGGATGGCTGCCAGATGTACTTGGAAACGAAAGATGAAGAGGTGATCCGCGTCACCTCGCCCCTATCCTGGAAGAATAAGTGGGGAGACCGGTCGGAAACGGCTAAAGGCCACGGCGGCCTTTGTGTGCGTGGGCGATTCGGATTTGAGTATTTAGATGGGAAGACCCGGTTACGGCAGCCATTGGTTCGTGAGGGCAACCGGCTGGTCGAAAAGCCATGGCTTGAGGCCATGCACCTGGTCGTAGACCGATTTTCGAATATCAAGAGCAAATACGGCGCCGATGCCATTGCAGGACTAATCACTGCACGATGCACGAACGAAGAGCTGTATTTGTTCCAGAAGCTGATGCGGATCGGCTTCGGGAGTAATCATCTCGACAGCAGCGCCCGCTACGGCCACCTGAATTTCGTGCATGCCTCGAAACATGCTCTTGGACTAGGACGAACGCCGAATGATTGGGAAGATCTCACCAAAGCCAAAGCCATCCTCCTCATCGGCTCGAACATCACGGAAACGAATCCCCTGACAGCCGTGCGGATCAAAGAAGCGCTTCGCGTTTATAAGGCACAGGTGGTGACACTGGATTCTGCCGTGACCAACATGGCCAAGCTGGCCTCCCATCCGTTTGTGATCAAGCCCGGCACGGAGGGAATGGTCATTCATGGATTGGTGAAGGCGACCATTGAGCTGGACTTGGTGGATGACGAAACGACCAGGAAACATCCCCAGGCTTTCGCCGCGCTTCAGGCCGCGGTTGCAGGCCTTTCACTGGACGACGTCGCCTCTCAAACCGGCCTGACCACGGACAGCTTGAGGGACATTGCAACGATTTTCGCCGAAGCACCGCGCGCGATCATTATGTGCGCGGAAGGCATCGTGAGGAGAGCCGGTGGTTACGACAATGTGCTGAAACTCATCGACTTGGCCTGGATCACCGGCAAACTCGGCCGTCCCGGTTGTGGTGTGAATACCGTGACGGAGGAGCCGAATGAGCAGGGCGCCGTTGATATGGGCGTGGCGCCTGAGTTTTTGCCGGGGCAAGCAAGGTTTGACGATCCGGTTGCACGCGAGCGATTCGCAAAGGCCTGGGGCGCGGCACTTCCGGTGAGTCGTGCCGGGTCGAGTCTCGTCGATATCATCAACGGATGTAAGAACGGCAGCATCAAGGCGTTATATGTCCTCGGAGAAAATCCGCTGGAGACTTTGCCGGCTTCGATGGAAGTACGGGCTGCATTGGATCGACTGGAGTTGCTCGTTGTTCAGGACCCGTTCTTGACCCAGACGGCTCGGCAGGCGCATGCCGTGTTCCCCGCCTGTACCTACGCGGAAAAGGACGGGACCTTCACGAATCTGGAGGGCCGTGTCCTCCGGGTTCGTCAAGCGATGGATCCGATCGGGGAAAGCCTGCCGGATTGGCATATCATGACCTCCCTGGCCAATGCCTTGGGGTGTCAGTGGGAGTATCAATCGGTCAATGATATTCAATCGGAAATGATGAAGCTCTTACCGGGTTATTACAACCTTGGCCAGCCGCGCAAAGTGGTGTCGGCGCCGGATCGCTACTTGGAAACCGGGTATGCCGCCGAGGTCGCCGTCCGTTACCGCACGATGCCGATTTCGCATGACAGTGCGCGTCCGTTCTCTTTGCAGATGGGCCAGCTGCTCATGCACTCGGGCAAGATGTCGACGGAAGCTCCCGGCCTCATCAAGATTGCTCCGAATACCGGCAGGCTTCGCATGAGTCCGGCGGATATGGACCGGCTTGGCCTGCAGGATGGCATGAAAGTGCGTCTGACTTCCGATCTGGGGTCGCTCCAGCTCGGGGTCCAACCCGACCAGTCTGTTGCCATCGGGACCTGTTTCTTTCCGGAACATTTCAACGAGCCGCCTGTGAAAGATTTGATGAGTGTCTCAGTGGATGCCATGACCGGTGTTCCGGCTTTCAAGCAGACATGGGTCAGTATTGAACGAGCGTAATCAGGTGTGTATGCTGCGCCCGTCGGTGGACAGGAGACTTGGATGAGCGTTTCCGCGATGACCAAAAAAATTCTCCATGCCGCGCTGTTCTATGAAATTTGGGACGCGATGAAGGTTACCTTCAAGCACATGTTCCATCAGCCGATCACGTTTCAATACCCCCGCGAACAGCGGGAGATTCCGCATGCCCATCGGGGCGCCCTCGGCTTGCTTCGATACGACGACGGCCGAGAGCGTTGTGTCGGGTGCGATCTCTGCGAGGTGGCCTGTCCCTCCCATTGCATCAAGGTGATCAGCGCCGAGGATGCGGCCCGCCCGCTTCAACGATACGCAAGCGAGTTTTACATCGATGTGACGAAGTGCGTGTTTTGCGGCTATTGTGTGGAGGCCTGCCCGGTCAATGCATTGGCGATGACCAAGATGTACGAGTATTCCACCCATGACAAGCGTACATTGCTGTTCGATAAAAATCGGCTGTACAACATCGGTGAGCGCCACCTCAATGACGCCAAACAATATCTGTATGCTCACAATCAGGAAAAGAATGTCGAGGAGAGCCGAGAGTATCGGTACTATTTTCCGCAGTCCGTACTCAAGACCACGCAAACGCCTCCCAAGCATCTGAGCTGAGTCGAAAACATGGTTGCCGTCTTTTTTGCGTATTTCGCATTGGTGAGTATTGCCGCCGGCGTTCTGACGGTGTCACTGAAAAACCCTGTCCACTGCGGGCTTGCGTTGCTCGCGCTATTGATGCATGTCTCCGGTCTTTTCGTCCTGCTCAATGCCGAATTTCTCTGGGCGGTGCAGGTCATTGTCTATGCCGGCGCCATTCTGGTGCTGTACCTGTTCGTGCTCATGCTGCTCAATCTCAAGGCGGATGAGCGGTATTTTCATTCCTCGTATCCCTATTTCCTCGGCCCGGCTCTCTTGGGGGCCGGGTATGTAATTTTTCTTTTGATTCGGTCTCCCTATGCGGGAGTCAAAGGTGATGTTCCAGACGCGGCCGTGCTGGAACACGGGGACACGTATGCCGTGGGCATCAAGATGTTCAGCGACCACCTGCTGCAGTTTGAAATCATCGGCGTCTTTCTGCTTGGCGCCATCATCGGTGCGATCGTCTTGGCGAAGACGCCCAAATCGATCGATCCCATGAGCGGGAAGGAGTGAGGGGCGATGGTTCCGCTTAGCGCCTATGTGGCGGTCAGTGCGGTCCTGTTCATGACGGGATTGCTCGGTGTGTTGATTCGACGGAATTTTATTATCGTGCTCATGTCCGTGGAAATCATGATGAACGCCGCCAATATCAATCTGGTGGCGTTTTCGCATTACCTGGAGTCCATGGCCGGGCAGCTTACCGCCCTGTTTTTTATTGCCGTCGCCGCGGGGGAAGCGGCAGTCGGACTGGCCATCATCATCGTGGTGTTTCGTGGGAAAGTTTCTACGAACGTCGATGAGATGAACGTCTTGAAATGGTAGCAGGATGGAGATGACGACCTAGCGTGTCCGACTTAACCGATCTTCTCATCAAACTGATTCCGATTCTCCCGCTTCTGGCCGTGATTTCCAATGGACTTCTGGGCAGCCGCTATTCGCCCGAGATGGCCCATCGGTTGGCGTGGGGATCGGTCGGTCTCTCCTTTCTCTGTGTCATCGGTGTGTTTGCCGATATTCTGCGGACTGGAACTGCACGCGAAGTCGTCGCCTACCAATGGATCTTCGGGGGCGATCTCACGATCAATCTGGCCTATCTGGTCGATCCGTTAACCTGCGTGATGTTGCTGGTGGTGACCGGAGTGGGTTTTCTCATTCATGTCTACTCAGTCGGGTATATGCACGGTGAACCCGGCTTCACGCGCTTCTTTGTCTACATGAACCTCTTCATGGTCTCCATGCTGCTTCTGGTGATGGGGAACAATTATGTGGTTCTGTTTATCGGCTGGGAAGGCGTCGGGCTCTGTTCGTATTTGCTCATCGGGTACTACTACGACAAAGTGTCGGCGGCGAAGGCGGCGACGAAGGCCTTTGTGGTCAATCGCATCGGCGATGCAGGGTTCTTGGTGGCTATCTTTTTGATCTTCGTCAATTTCAAGACCCTGGACTACACCAAGGTGTTTCCTCAGGCCGGCCAGCTTTCGCCTGAAATGGCAACCGCTATCGCGCTGTGCCTGCTGGTCGGTGCGGTCGGCAAATCAGCCCAGCTCCCGCTGTACACGTGGTTGCCCGACGCGATGGAGGGCCCGACGCCGGTCAGTGCGCTCATCCATGCCGCGACCATGGTGACAGCAGGTGTGTACATGATTGTCCGTAATCATGTCATTTTCGATCTTTCTCCCACTGCGATGGAAGTGGTTGGTTTCGTCGGCGGCGGTACGGCTCTATTCGCCGCCACGATCGGTCTGGTCCAGACTGATATCAAACGGGTGCTGGCGTATTCGACGGTCAGCCAGTTGGGGTACATGTTCCTAGGTTGCGGCATCGGCGCCTACACGGCCGCCGTATTCCACTTGATGACCCATGCGTTTTTCAAAGCGTTACTGTTTTTGTCCGCGGGGTCGGTGATTCACGCCCTGTCGGGGGAGCAGGACATCAGGAAAATGGGCGGACTGAGCAAGAAAATTCCCTGGACATACCGTCTGTTTCTGATCGGCACGATCGCAATTGCCGGGATTCCTCCTTTGGCGGGATTCTGGAGCAAAGACGAGATCATGGCCCATGCCTTTACCCATAACCATTTTCTGCTCTATGGCATCGCAGCGATCGGCGCTTTTGTCACGTCCTTTTACATGTTTCGGCTGACCTACCTGACCTTTTATGGCGAGTCCAGAATGGATCACCATACGGAAGCGCATGTCCACGAATCGCCATTGGTGATGATTGGCCCCTTGGTTGCGCTTGGTTTCTTGTCGCTTGTCGGCGGGTTGCTGTTGGGGTTTCCTCCGGAACATGGCTGGTTGCATCAATTCCTGGCGCCGGTTGTGGGCTCGGGGGGTGAACACGAGGTCAGCATCGGGTTGGTGTCTGCTCTCATGGTTGTGGCAACCGGCATCGCAGTGATCGGGTGGGGGCTTGCCCACTACATGTACCAGGTGAGCACTCCGACGGCCGATGTGTGGGCCGACAAATTCTCCGGCGTCTATAGGACGCTGTTGAACAAGTATTATGTCGATGAACTCTACGATTTCATCATTGTCGAGCCCATCAAACGGTTGGGCGAGCTGCTTGATTGGTTCGATCGCACGGTCGTCGACGGCCTAGTCCGTGGAGTCGGACAGCTGGCTGATTGGGGCTCTGCCGGGTCAACCTGGATTGAAAAGTATATTGTATATGCGGGGTTGAATGTCATCGGATACGGCAATCACCTCGCGGCGCGTGAAGGGCGGAAGATCCAGAGCGGAATGGTCCACCATTATGTCGCTCTCATTGTCGCCGGGCTCTTTCTGTTGGCGCTGGTCGTTCAATTCCTCGTTCAGATGTAACGGCGGTCATTATGTTGGAAGAACTCACAGCGGGATTTCCGGTCCTTTCCTGCATTCTCTTTTTGCCCGTTCTGGGAGCCATTGTGCTGTGGCTGTTCGAGGATGAGGATATGGTCCGGACGTCGGCGCTCGCCATCACGCTGCTCGAACTCGCGCTCTCGGTATTCGTGCTGGTGCGGTTTGTGCCGGAATCGGCTGCCATGCAGTTCGCGGAGCGTGTGAGATGGATTCCCGCACTGGGCATCAGCTACCACCTGGCCGTCGACGGTATCAGCGTACTCTTCGTGGGATTGACCGCATTTCTGAGTGTGTTGGTCGTGATCTATTCCTGGGACACGATCCGCCACCAAGTGAAGCTCTACATGATGTGTCTGTTGGCGCTTGAAACGACGACGATGGGCGTGTTCGTTTCGTTGGATCTGATCTTGTTCTTCGTCTTCTGGGAGCTGATGCTGATTCCCAGTTACTTTCTGATCAAACTGTGGGGCGGCGGAGCCGAGCGCCATTATGCGGCGTTGAAGTTCGTTCTCTATACCCTTTTGGGCAGTGTCTTCATGCTGGTGGGCATCGCCTTGCTCAATATCAACTTCCACCAGTGGGCGTCCTTGCACCATACGGATCAAAGCTATTCGTTCGATTTACTCGAGCTCCTCTCGGCGCCGATTCCGATGGATCAGCAGATCCTGATCTTCTGGCTCATGTTCATGGGATTTGCCTTCAAGGCCCCGATCTTCCCGTTCCACACCTGGCTACCGGATGCGCTGATGGAGGGTCCTATCGGCATGGCGGTGGTGCTGGCCGGACTGAAGCTTGGCACGTTCGGCTTTATGCGCTTCAGCCTGCCGCTTCTTCCCGATGCCTCCCAAAGCGATACGGTCGTGACCGTGGTCGTCGTGCTCGGACTATGCGCCATTCTGTATGGAGCCTGGATGGCGTTGGTTCAACCGGACTTCAGGCGCCTGTTAGCCTATAGCAGCGTCAGCCATTTGGGTTTCATCGTCGTGGGACTGTTCTCGCTGAATTATCAAGGTCTGCAGGGCAGCCTTCTGACCATGATCAATCTGGGATTCAGCACGGCCGGCCTCTTCTTTATTGCGGGGTTTCTCTATTCGCGTCAACAGTCCACGCAGCTGTCGGCGTTCGGGGGGATGGCCAAACAAGTGCCGTTGTTGGCCACGTTCTTTCTGATTATCGGACTGGCCTCGATCGGACTTCCGGGAACGAACGGTTTCGTGGGGGAGTTTCTGATCCTCTTGGGCGCATTCAAAGCAAAGTGGTGGTTCGGAGCAGTGGCTGTGCTCGGCGTCATTTTTGGGGCGGCCTATTTTCTCTGGTATTACGAACGCGCCATGCTGGGCCCGGTCGGTAAGGCGGTGAAACAGACGATGAGCGACCTTCAATTGCGAGAGATGGTCATTGCCGGGTCGCTGTCGGTCATGATTCTGTGGATCGGGCTGTATCCGTCGCCCTTTCTTCGCATCATGAACGGATCGGTGCAGGCCCTCGTCGATCGGTTGAATCACGGCACAGTGGCTGCACTCGGATCCTCCACGGCTGAAAAAGGACGCTGAGTTCATGGGCGAATACGCACTGCTGTATATTCTCTTCGCTCCCTTCGCCGGCGCGTTGGCGTTGATTCTGGTCTCGAATCGGCAGCCGATGCTGGTCCGAGGCATCGCCGCGAGCGCGGCCTTCGTGTCCCTGGTTGCGTCGATATATTTGTTTTATGCCTATGATCCGGTCAAAGGCGGGTTCCAATTCGTCCAGAAGTTCGAATGGTCGAGGCAACTCGGTATTTCGCTGCATCTCGGTGTGGATGGCATCGGGACCCCGCTCGTGCTGGCCTCGTCGATCTTGTTGTTTACGGGCATTTTTGTGTCCTGGCACATCAGGGATCGCGCGAAAGAATTCTACATCTGGTTGCTGATTCTCGCCGCCGCCACGATCGGCGTTTTCATGTCCCTGGATCTGTTCTTCCTCTACTTCTTCTATGAGATGTCCGTGATTCCCATGTATCTCTTGCTGGGCATGTGGGGCAGCCACACCAAGCGGTATTTGGAGATGACGGATACGGAAGGACTCAAACTGAGAGATTCCGTCGGCTACATTTTCAACTTCGGATCGAACAGCAAGGAATACGCGGCGATGAAGCTGGTGCTTTTCTTGTCCGCCTTTGCGGTTGCGGCGCTGATGGGTATCCTGCTGATTTACAAGTATGCCGGGCTCAATACGTTCGATATTCTCGTGCTTCGCGAGCAGGCTCACCTCATGAATATTCCCGTGCTCGGCACAACCCTGGACAAGATCATTTGGGTGCTGGTCTTTTTCGGCTTTGCCTCGATCGCTCCCTTATGGCCGCTCCATTCATGGTCTCCGGTCGGTCATGCCGCGGCTCCGGCTGCGACCAGTATGCTGCATGCCGGCGTGCTCATGAAACTTGGACATTTCTCTATTATTCGGGTGGCGTTTGAAATTTTGCCTGAGACGACCCGTGAGATGATGCCGATTGCGGCCGTCCTCTGCATGTTCAGCATCGTCTACGGGGGGTTTGTCGCCTTCTACGCCAAGGACACCAAATACGTCATCGGTTATTCCAGCTCAAGCCACATGGGTTATGTGTTTCTTGGGATGGCGGCATTGAATTACATCAGTTTGAGCGGCGCAGTCATTTATATGTTTGCCCATGCGATGGCCACCGGCATGCTCTTCGCCATGGCAGGGTGGGTCTACGACCAGACCCACACGCGGGATCTTCCATCATTGGGAGGCCTCTCGAACAAGATGCCGTTTATCTCCGGATGTTTCATCGTGGGGTGTATGGCCTCGATTGGCATGCCGGGGACAGTGAATTTCATCGCTGAAATCATGATTATCGTCGGCAGCTGGGAGAAGTATCCCCTTCAAGTCATTGTCGCTGTGCTGGGGATCGTTCTCACCATGGCCTATCTCTTCAAAATGATGCGCAGCCTGTTCTATGGGCCGATGAATCAACAATACAGCCATGCGCATGATGCCGTGTCGGCCGTTGATCGGCTGCCATTGCTGGTGATGATTGCCGTCAGCGTGGGATTCGGTATTTTCCCGATGCATTTGTACGATGTGGTTCGTTCAGGCGTCGATCCATTAATCGCCAGGATCACCCATGTTGTTCCGGTCGCGCAGAGCGGCGACGGGTTAGGGGTGAAGAGTGAGGCGACGATCCCTGTGGTCAGGGATCATGTTCCCCTTGTCGCAAAGAACCCCGTCCCTCTGACCCCTGACCCTTCACGAGGGCACGAATGACCTTCACGCTGACCCTGTCCTTCGCCGATCTTCTGTTGTTGTTGCCGGAGATTGTGCTGACCTGCTGGCTTTGCATCGTCGTGATTGTCGATTTTGCCGTTCCACGCTTGCCCAAGGAACAATTGGCCATTCTCAGTATTACCGGCCTGCTGGCCACCCTAGGCTGTTTAGTATGGTTCGATGTGACTCATGTGTCGGGCGCCCTGTTCGGCAATATGTTCGTGCTGGACCGCATGGCCATCTTTTTCAAGATATTTATCGTCGGCTCGACGGCGCTCGTCATTCTTGCGTCGATCCAGTACGTCGAGCGTTTCAGATTTTTTCGGGGAGAGTACTATGTGCTGGTCGTCATGTCTGCTCTCGGCATGATGTTCATGTCCTCGGCCAACGATCTGTTGTCCCTTTTCGTCAGCCTGGAGTTTTCGACCCTCGGGTTTTACATTCTGGTGGGCTATCTTCGTGAGGATTTGGCCTCGAATGAGGCCGGACTTAAGTTCTTCATACTGGGCGTGTTTGCTGCCGGACTGCTTGCCTACGGCATCAGTCTTGTCTACGGGGAGACGGGGAAGCTGGTGTTTTCCGAGATGAATCTATCCGCTACCCCTGGCGCGATCATCGGTTTCTTACTGATCTTCGCCGCGCTTGGATTCAAGATCGGAGCCGTTCCTTTTCATTCGTGGATTCCTGATACGTATCATGGCGCACCGACGCCTGTGACGGCGTACTTGTCGATCGCGCCGAAGGGCGCTGCGTTCGCCATCCTGCTCCGTATCTTCTTCGTGGCGTTGGCCTCCTTCAAACCGATGTGGGTCATTCTGTTGGTGGCGGTCTCTATCTTGTCGATGACCTATGCCAACATCGTGGCAATTGCCCAGCGGAACATCAAGCGTCTTCTGGCCTATTCCGGTATCGCCCAGGTCGGGAACGTCTTGATCGGCTTGGCGGCCGGGACGAAAATGGGGAATGATGCCATTTTGTTTTACCTCTTGGCCTATCTCTTTGCGAATCTCGGCGCTTTTGCCGTCGTCATTGCCGTCAGCCACGCGATCGGCAGTGATGACATCGACGACTATAATGGTTTGAACCGCCGCTCTCCGTTCCTGGCCTTCTCGATGCTGCTGTTTCTGCTGTCTCTGGCCGGTGTGCCGCCGCTGGCTGGGTTTATCGGCAAACTCTACATTTTCATCGCGGCGATTAAGGAAGGACTGTATACGCTGATCACGGTTGGACTGATCAACATCGTGATTTCGATGTACTATTACTTGATCGTCGTAAAGAAAATGTATATCAATGAGCCGACCAATCCCTCGCCTGTTACCATTTCCGGCCCGATGAAGGCCGTCGTCTATGTCGGTCTGGCAGGAACTTTGGTCATTGGTATTTATCCTCAGCCGTTCATCGATTGGGTTGGCGGTGCGACGCTGATGTTCTCGAATCTTCCCGCTCCTGCAGCCATCGTTACCCCGCCCATTCCGCCTTTTGGCGGATAGTGTTCCTGGTTTCGCCGTTCGTGAGTTCTGCTACAATTGGCCGTAAGCGCACGAGTTCTAGCGTACGCGGTTGCCACCTACACAATTTTCTGGGATTCTGGCCAGCACCACTTATGTTTATGGAATCACCTACAAAGGGCCAGCCGCAAATTGCGCTTGCACCGATTGGGGGACCTGAGCCCCACAGTCCCTCTCCCTCGCCTGCCGGCGACGGGTCATTCTGGCGCATTCCGATTATGTGGTTCTTCTCACTTACGATCGAACAGCGGATCTTGGCCGGGTTCAGTCTCGTGTTCGCGGGCATTCTCGTGATCAGCGTAGTGTCCTATCGCAACACCAGCGCGGTGATCGCCAACAGCGGACTCGATACCCGCAGCCACGAACTCGTGCAGCTATTGACCAATATCGATATGGCAATGGACCAGACCGAGAACAATCACCGCCGGTATCTTGTTACAGGAGAAGAGCTCTATCTCGAGTCCTATCGGTCGGTTATCAAACAGAAGCCGACGTTTATCAAATACCTCGAACATCTGACGGAGGGAGTGCCCGAACAGCAGGAACGTGTCGCATCGCTCGAGCGAATGATGCATCAGCAACTGGCTGCTGAGGCCCATGCGATTACTGTCCTTACCAATAGAGGATTCGAGGCGGTCAAGAAAATGGCTCTCGAGGGAGCTGCAACACGGGAGATCAGTGAGATCCACAAGATCGTCGCGGAAATGGAGTCATACGAACGACAGGCATTGCGGCGTCGTGTCTTGGAGTCTGCAGCCACGACGACAAATACGATCGTGTTGCTGAGCATCGGCGCGCTACTTCAATTCGTACTGCTGGCGGCGGTGTACTATTTGATCCGGCACGACATCACCGAACGGCGGCGTGTGGCCGATGAACTCCAGCGGCGCGGTGAACTTTTGGAGGCTGCGAACAAGGAACTCGAATCCTTCAGTTATTCGGTTTCTCACGACTTGCGCGCTCCACTTCGTCATATTGATGGGTATGCCTCGCTGTTGCGCAAAGCAGTAACTGAATCGTTGAACGAAAAGGCCGCCAGGTATTTGCAGACGATCTCCGACTCTGCCAAACAGATGGGCCAACTGATCGACGATTTGCTGGTGTTTTCTCGGATGGGCCGTCAGGAGATGCTTCAAACAAGGGTTGATTTGAACCAGGTGATCCGAACCATCCTTTACGATTTACGACTTGACTTGCAAGGACGCGAGATATCTTGGACAATTGCCACACTTCCGGAAGTGCTGGGTGATCCGGCCATGCTCCGGCAGGTGTTTATGAATCTGATCGCGAATGCGGTGAAGTTCACAAGCACCAGGCCGCGGGCACACATTGAGGTCGGTATCGACAGGCCGAATTCCGGTGAAGCCGTCATTTTTGTGCGTGACAACGGAGTGGGATTTGATATGCAGTATGCCGGCAAACTATTCGGCGTGTTTCAGCGACTCCACCGGATGGATGAATTTGAAGGAACGGGTATCGGTCTCGCCAACGTGCGTCGGATCGTGCATCGGCATGGCGGACGCACCTGGGCGGAGGGCGAGCCGGATAAAGGAGCGACCTTTTATATTACGCTCCCAACCAGGAGGCCTTGATCATGACAGGCGCAAAACCGATCGTACTCGCTGAAGATAATCCGCGAGACGCTGAACTGGCTCTGGCCGCGATGGAGGAGCAGAATATTTCCGACAAAGTGGTGCTTTGCCACGACGGCGCCGAGGTATTGGATTATCTGTATTGTCGAGGGCCGTTTGCTTCCCGGATGAAAGGGAACCCTGCGGTTATCTTTCTGGATATCAAGATGCCCAAAGTAAACGGGCTTGAGGTCTTGCGGACCATCAAGGCGGATACGCATCTCCGCCCCATTCCTGTCGTCATGCTTACCTCTTCCCGTGAAGAGCGTGACCTCGGCGAAAGTTATGCGCTGGGAGCCAATGCGTATGTGGTGAAGCCTGTTGAGTTTCATCAGTTTGTGTCGGCCGTCAAGGAGCTGGGCACATTCTGGGGTGTGATCAATGAGCCTCCACCGCAGGGATCCGGTTCCGGCAAGTAACTTTGAATGGAACTCTGATGACCACTCCTTTGCGGGTCCTCCAACTGGAGGATAATCAGACAGATGCCGACCTCATTGCCACGCTGTTGGCAGAAGGGGGAATTCCTTGCGCGCCGATCCGCGTGGAAAGTCGAGCGGCGTTTGTTGCCGTCCTTAAAGAAGGCCTGATTGATCTGATCTTGGCCGACTATTCTCTTCCCGGGTTCGATGGTGCTGCCGCGCTTGAGCTTGCGCGCAAGCTGGCTCCTGAGATCCCGTTCATTTTCGTTTCCGGGACCCTCGGCGAAGAACTCGCCATCGATACCATGCATCGCGGCGCCACGGATTATATTTTGAAACAGCGGATCGGCCGGCTGGTTCCATCGATTCAGCGGGCGCTCCGCGAACGGCACGATCGGATGGAGCGGAAGCGGGCCGAGGACGCCTTGCGCCAGAGCGAGTTGCAGCTTCGCCAGGCGCAAAAGCTGGAGGCCGTCGGCCGATTGGCCGGAGGGTTGGCACACGATTTTAACAATATTCTCACCGTCATCATGGGCCACAGCCAGGTGTTGCTCAATGACCTGCCGCCGGATCATCCTGAGAGGGGCAAGATCGAAGAGATGAGAAAGGCCGGCGATCGCGCCGCGGCTTTGATCAAACAATTGCTGACGTTCAGCAGAAAGCAGCCGGCCGAGCCGAAGGTGCTCGATTTGAATCCGGTCATCGGCAACTTTGAGACCATGCTTCGACGATTAATCGGTGAAGATATCGAATTGGTCTTACGCGCAAGCCGAGAGCCTCTTCGCGTCAAGACAGACCCCGCGCAACTCGAACAGATCGTCATGAATCTCGTTGTCAATGCCCGCGATGCCATGCCCAAGGGCGGAACGCTGATCATCGAAACCGCTTCGGTCGAGATCGACCGGACGCCGGTATACCACCTGCGCCCCTTGCCTCCCGGTGCCTATGTGAAGCTCTCTGTGTCCGACACCGGCTGCGGGATTGCACCGGATGTTCAAGCCCACATGTTTGAGCCATTTTTCACGACGAAGGAAGAAGGGAAAGGCACGGGACTCGGACTCTCCACCGTGTTCGGCATCGTTACCCAGAGCGGGGGCGGGCTGGATGTGTCCAGCGCGATCGGGCGGGGCACTCGCTTTGATATTTACCTCCCGAAGATTATCGAGGAGGCGGATCGAGTCGTCGGCACGGAAGTCACGCCGTTGTCCACGAGCGGCCATGAGACCATTTTGCTGGTCGAAGATGACACGGGCGTCCGCAGTCTGATTCGAGACGAACTTCGCAAGCTTGGATATCGTGTCTTCGAGGCCAAACACGGCTTGGAGGCCTGTCTCGTCGGTACGCAGCAGATAGGCCGGCTCCAGCTTCTCCTCACGGATGTGGTCATGCCGGGAATGAACGGGCCGGAATTGGCCCAGCATCTTCGTGTGATCAAGCCTGAGCTGAAAATTCTCTTCATCTCCGGCTATACCGATGATGTTGGTCTAGGCGCCGGGGACCCAGCCTGTGGGTATCTTCAAAAGCCGTTCACTCCGGAGGCTCTGGCGAGGGCAATTCGTGAGCTTCTGGATGGGAATCCGGCCAGCACGGTTGTATCAAGTCAGCAAGGCACAGTGATCCGGTAATCATCCCAGACAACGATCTATCGGGCATATGCCATGATCGACGACTTCATGTCAGGTGTTCACCGCGGAGCATCCGATGCAATCGCGACGCCGCGTTTCCCGACTGTCGCTGGCGGGAAAGCGGGGCGTCTATTCGGCTATGTTTTTGCGTTTTGCATTTTGCCCTGCGTCGCTTTTGCTGAGAATATCAAGTGGGAACAGCTTGCGGATGGTGTTGCTGTGTCAGTGTGGAATCCGGGCGAGCCTTGTCCGGCCGTGCCGTCCTTGTTGGCCATTGAGATCGATCCGGATCTGGCCAGGTTTGCGATCCATCACTATGCGCATGAAAAACTTGCACAGCCTCCGACGATCGAAGACTGGCAGAAGCGGACGGGCCATGATGTCATTTTCAACGCGGGCTTGTTTCGTGAAAACTTCGCCTATCTCGGCTTGCTGTATAAAGACGGCCGGTCATTGGGCAGCCGCCGGCACACAACATGGCAGGGAGTATTTGTCGCGGAGCCCGTGGTTTCAGGTGTGAAGAAGGCTCGGGTACTCGACTTGGCGGTTGAGGCGTTTGATGAGCAGCATCCGCCCTATCAGGAGGCAGCCCAGGCGCTGATGCTCTTGGACCGGAATAGGACCATTCGTGTTCGTCAGACAGGGAAACGGGCGTATCAAACGATCATTGCTGAAACAGACAAGGGACGCATTCTCGTCTTCAAGAGCCGAGATGTCACGTCTCTGTATGATATTGGCCGATGTCTGCGGGATACGTTGTCTGTCGTGCGTCAGGCGATGGCTATGGATGGAGGCTCATCGTCAGACGTACTTGTTTCGGAGTCACTGTGGCAGAGAGACCAGCAGAATGAGAATCGACTTTTCTGGAAGGCCTTGTTTGGTGGCAACACCTCCGCGCACATCCCGTTACCGACGGTCATCGGTGTCAGCCGGCGCTAAGATATGGTGGTACGAGAATCGTCACACGCTGCTTCTCAGCCGGTTAACGAGGGAAGATACTGCACACACCTAGTCGTCTGTTGAGAGGAACGGTTATTGCTGCGAGTGCACGACCGGAAACCCCGCTTCTATCCATGCATTCATGCTGCCTTCAACATTGTAGACATGGCGATATCCGAGATCCGCCAGGGTCTCCGCTGCGATATTGCTCCGACGTCCTGATTGGCAATAGACGACGATATGGTCCTCCAGTTTTGCGCCGATCTCACGATGACGCGACTGGATCTCGCGGAAGTCGATATTGCGGTCGGTGCCGGGGATGCTGCCGGCCAGATGCTCCTCCGGCGAGCGGACATCCACCAATATGAAACCTTTCTGGGTCATGAACCGAGCCATGGAAAGACCGGATTGCAATTGTTGCACGGTCATCAGATACGAATGGTGGGATTGAGCGATCTCACTGAACGTCAGGCTTGCGGTAACGAGGCACCCGACCGCGACGATTCTATAGAACCTCATCATGTTTCCTCCCTGGCATATTGAGACCGGAACAGACTCTCTTCATAATAGAACCATGAGAAAACTCTGGTCAAGCGTGACTGTTGCGGCCGTAGTTTCGACTCTTGTGGGTTGTGCCGATGGAGTTAAGCTCATTCAAGAACACGAGAACGGAGGCGTGGTTGTGTATCCCTTTAAGGGAGAACAGGGCTCCATCCTATCCTCATTCCGTAAGGAAGCGCTCACAGTTATCGACAAGAAGTGCGGCGACCGATCATATGCGATCGTTCGTGAAGGAGAAACCAAAGGTCGGATACGCGTGATTAGTCCGATCGAAGGGCAGGAAGAAGCCATAGAGGAACGGCGTTGGGGGATACAGTTTCAGTGCCGATAACGATGAGGGACAGAGTCTGGAAAGTTGTGTCTATGGGCGTTTGAGAGCGACTAGCAGGTCTTGCACGGTGAGGAGACTGATGAGTGAGAGCTGTTCCCGTTCCACTCTGGCTTTCCCGTCCTGCTCTTGACGGTCGACGATCACCAACGCATGATCGACTCGTAATCCAGCCTCACGAGCGGCTGCGACGGCTTTGAGCAGTGACCCGCCGCTTGTGAGGACATCGTCCACAATCAGAGCGCGGTCGCCCGGGCGAATACTTCCCTCGATCAGTTTTCCCAAGCCGTGATCTTTGGCCTGTTTTCTTACCACGAAGGTCCTCCACAGCCGTTGATGTGCCGCCGCACACGCAAAGTCCGAGATAGTCACCGCAATGGGGATCGCTCCGATTTCGAGTCCACCGAGGCAGTCCAGTTCAATCCCCGTAAGCCTGGTATAGGCCAGCTCAGCCACCAGCCGGCGGGCCTCTGGATGGGCCACGAGCGCGCGACAATCGACATAGAAAGGGCTGATTTCTCCGGACGCCAGCTTAAATCCCTTCTCGGCATCCCACTTGAAGGACTGCGTATCATGGAACGCCTTCGCCAGTTGTTCTCATCCCTTCTCCCTGCACCAAATTGAAAGCACGTGGCATTCTACAGTGGCCCGGCAACCGAAGACACTCTATTTTATGTGTCACGTCTTTCCGGATATCTCAATAGGTATCGGTATTCATAGGGCCTTGGACGCACCACACGGGAAATGTGTAAATCCTGACGAGGCTGAGCACATTACCCAGGAACGCATCCACATATCGTGCGTAGGAAGGTTGGTTTGCTTCCGGCACGACCGTCCAATAGGAAGTCGGTTGGACGTTCAGAAAGGGGTGGCCCGGGGGAAGGTTTGGACCTGGGGCATCGACTGCCGGACCCACCAGACTGCGCATCTCGCTTGGAGCAGGGAGCCGCCACCCCTTGTGTCCGCCTATTACCCGATTGACACAGGTGGTGCGGGCCTCGTTCCACGTGACAGTTGCTGCCTGCGGCGATAATTCCCATACAAGGCCGGTTTCCTTGTCAAAAACTGCGTCGTTGTTGAAGGTGGGTAGGAGGCTAAACCGTTGCCCTGCGGGGTGAGCATTCTGCCAGTTCCGGATGATGTCCGCAATCACCGCTTCTCGTTCCGGTGCAGTCGTAGCTTGCGTGCGCATGAAGTCACTTCTCCAAAGGAAAAGGCCTGTAGCGACAATAACGATTCCAGCCGTGATCAGTACCCATTTAGCAAGCATAGGGTATGTGTTGACGAGAACCGATGCTGACTGTTACCGGCAAGATTTCAGAGGCCCGCCGTGCCGGATTATGGCTGGTTACAGAGAATGTTCCACAACGCTTCATTGATACTATCCGCTTCAACCGGTAACCACCTATCCTTGTCGACATAACCGTTCGATGCGTTGCCGGCAGCCATTCGGTGTGAGAACTCAGTATAGGCCAATAGTCGAAGGCGTTTGTCCGTGCATTTGAACTGTTTGTGGGTTCTGGTCGATAAAAAGCGAGGAGTTGCTTTTGGCCCCCCTTGCATCCACCTATAGTCCGTCAATTGCCAGACCTCCACAAGGTTGCCCTCCCTGCGTATAGTCGCGGGATCAATGTAGAGGGTCTGTAATTCACGAACCGGATAAGGCTTGTCAACGGCCACCCATTCCGCAGATGCCTGGTGATCTCCGAATGCCAGCAACAAGCACTGTAATAGCAGGCAAAGAATGAGGCCGGCAGCAGTGTGCTTGATAAACGGATATTGGCTATAGCGAACATTGCGTTGTATACCCGTCATGGTGTCTGCTGGTATATGCATTGGAAGGCTGTAGCGAGACTATTTTAGGATCCTGTCGTCGATAGACGCAAGGGCAGCCGCTCTACCAGGTTATGGACAAGCTCACGCGCCCCGCTGAACCTCTCGCTGATTCCGATGCCTGAGGCGACATGTTGTTAAGTGACAACCCTGTCACTCTTCCCGTAGGCCAGCCATCTTTTGTTTTCTTGGATATTTGTCCCTGTGCTTGTGATGTACCTTTGTCGATTTTGGAAGGTAGAGGGATTTGAAATTGCTCTTGCGCGATGTGACGGGTCGTGAGATACCTTTGAAATGAAGATGATCTACCAGACGCCCTGTAGGCTTTCCGTTGTTGGTTTGTTCTGCGCTTTCATTCTGGGCGGGTGTGAATCACTTTCTACAGTATCCGTGTCCAAGAATGTGCAGAGAAGTGAATCGACTGCCATTGAATCGGATCTAGTCAAGTCTCTCCAGCGGCAAGTCAAGGAGCGCGATCGGCGCATTGAGGAGCTGACGTCCCAGTTGGAGGCCCTAAAGGCGATTGATCAGGATTTCGTAAGTCGTCGAAAACCTAGCTATCCTCCCGCAGCTACGATACCGATTGAGTAAGCGACAGTGTAGGTGCGCAGGGCCGTAGAGAATCGCCTAAAGAGACTGGGAATATGAGTATTTGCGTAGATCTCACTCTTTGTAAGACCGTATCTGGGGTATTGCCAATTGGCCGAATAGCCTAGCATATCCGGTGTTCAAGAGCCGTTTAGTGGAGCAAAGGCACAAGCATACGCTCAAGAGCAGAAGAACAGGGGATGCTTGCAAAGGAGACTTTCATAGAGTACTATCCTCATACGAATGGGAAGCATACTGGGATCCTAAAGAGAGGTTCTATTTGCTTTTTTTGAATCAGAACTATGAGAGAAGGTCGTTTGTTTTATATAAGGAGGTGCCATTATGGCAGCATCAGATAGGGGTTACGATATTTCGCAGTGGTACGATTCCAAGCCGGTGAAGATCGGCTGGTTGGCGATGCTGGGGATCGGCGTGTTTTGGGTGTTGTACCAGCGGGCGTTTGGGTACTCGCACGGGCTGGATTCGATGACCCCGGAATTCGAATCCGTCTGGATGGGGCTGTGGCGGTTTAACATTT